>ERZ791765.128-NODE-128-length-107402-cov-11.884235_pt1 | contig 107402 bp, 98 predicted proteins | sample MGYA00509949_ERZ791765 | MGnify/ENA primary metagenome ERZ791765 (study PRJEB30046, sample SAMN00791980) | human gut metagenome | study: EMG produced TPA metagenomics assembly of the A metagenome-wide association study of gut microbiota in type 2...
TCAGATTCATTAAGAAATGTCTCTTGAAGTGTCTTAAATTACGATACCATTATAGATGGAGGTATTTTACAAAACAATATAAAATTATCCAAAACAACAATGACACTTTACAGTGGAGATAAACAAATACTGAAAGTAACAGGTGTTTCCAATAATGCATCTATTAAGTGGAAGTCCAGTGATTCAAGGATTGCCACTGTAGCAAAAAATGGTGTTGTTACTGCGAAAAAGGCAGGAACATGTTCGGTTAGTGCAGTTGTAGACAAAAAAACATTAACATGCACTTTGACAGTAAAAAAATCGTATATTAAATTGTCAAATACATCATTAACGTTGAATATAGGAAAAAGTAAAACATTAAAGGCAACGGTAAACGGAAAAATATCCAAGGTCAGTTGGAAATCTAAAAATAAAAATATTGTGACAGTAAATTCATCTGGAAAAGTTATTGCAAAGAAAGCAGGAAAAACGGAAATTTACGCAAAGGCAAATGGAAAAACGGCTACTTGTACAGTTATTGTAAAACAGTCTGTGACAAGTGCTTACAAAAAATTAATTCAACAGTATGAGAAAAAATATGGAAAAGCGCAGCTTCATATTAGTCAGTATAAACATTACTGGACGGGACTTTGCTTTGCAAAATTGTTAGATTTTAATGGAGACGGAACCGAAGAACTTGTTCTTACATATCAGACAGAAAAAACAAATATTGATAATATGAAGTACCATGTTGAACTTTGGACATTTGATGGAAAGACAACAAAAAGAATAGTTTCGGGTATTTCCTGGTCAGGAAACAATTGCCCTTATTTTGGAGGATTTGAAATTATTAAGCAAAATTCGGGATATCTTCTTAATCTCACAGACAATGCAGGCTGGATAGATCGATATTATGGAACAAAAAGAGATGGATCTTTAGGTTTGGTGCATAGCTTTTTGTGGAAGGGAGATGCTATGAAGGGACAGTGGTATTATAATGGAAATGCAATATCTGTAGCAGAATACCAGAATTACTATTATAAATTTAACTCAAATAGCATAGGCTATGGATTCTGTAATTCAAAATGTGATGATGAAATAAGAGATGAGCTTTCCAAAACGAAGAAAACATTAAAAATGTAAAGATGTTATGTATGATAATATTGTAAAAAGGAGCAACAATAAATGGCTAAGAAAAAACGAAAATCAGCAATCAGAAAAACTATAATAACAACAATTCTGGCAATGGCAGTATTGATTTCATTTTCAATGCAGACATACGGAGCAACTGCACAAAACATAAAAATAAGTGGTAAGACATATGTATATGGCTTTAACATTAACGATTCTGGAAGATGGACAGGAAAGGCATACCGACAAATTAAAATATATCCACTTTCATCTTCAAAATTAAAAATAACATATCACTATTTATCTGGTAGTAAAAAAGATGAAACTTATACAGCAAATAAGGTAAAGGGATATGAATATGCGTATTCTCCAAAGGTAAATCATTTCGGAGCAGGGTATAAAGAAAGAATTTCTTATTATCCGAAAAAGGGAATGGTGGTGTATCATGGAAATGAAGATGGAAATTCTTATTATTTTGAGAAGCTGTCATCAAAGGAAAAAACAGCTGCAAAAAAATTGATTAAAAATCTGAAAAGAGGTTCATGGTGGGGGAAATCCTTTAAATATTCGATTGGCATTTATGATAATTATGTGTTGGTTGGAGATACGTATGGAAAGCTGAATGGAATATATGGTATAGGAACTGTAAAACAAACTTCCTATGGATATTTTATAGAGATTAAGGGATATAACAACTATCGCTGGTACAAATCTTCTCCGAATCAGCTTCAATGTTATTCTAAGGCAAGTGGTTCCAATGGCCGTAAGAATACAGAGGATTTCCGGCTGTTTGGCTGTTAAGTGATTTTTACAAATCAGATCAGTATTATGTATGAGGTGTAAAATTTTGTCGAAAACTTTTTGTTGCCGAATCTGATTTCAGGTGTTATGCTGAGCCCAAAAAGTTCTTATGTTTCGGAAAGGACAGGAGAATGTCAGCCAGGAAATTTAAAGATCTGACAATACGTGATGTTTTTATGTTTGCAGCAGTGATGTCTGATCCGGAAATCTGCCGCAGAGTGATTGAACTTGCGTTGGGAATTCTGATTTCAGAAGTACACATCCAGACGGAGAAAACCATGGCATATCATTCAGAATATCATGGTGTGCGCTTGGATGTCTACGTTGCTGATGCAGACAGGACACGCTTTAATGTAGAAATTCAGGCCACATTACAGAAGTTTCTTCCCAAAAGAAGCCGCTATTATCATGACCAGATAGATATGGATGCATTGCTGACTGGAGATTCTTATGAAACTCTGCCGGATACGTATGTTATATTTATCTGTGATTTTGATCCTTTTGGAGAGGGTCTGTATCGTTATTCAACGAGGACTTTCTGTGAAGAAACGAGGAAACCTGTAAATGATGGAATTGAAACAGTTTATCTAAATGTTCATGGAAAGAACAGAAATAGCATTCCAGATGAGTTACTGCGCTTCCTGGACTATGTGAAAGATACAGGGCGGACAGAAACTATTTCTACTACAGATCCATTTGTCAGACATTTACAGAATACGATTGATGCAATTAAGCAGAATCGTAGTATGGAGGAGAGATATATGCTGTTAGAAGAAATGATGCGAAATGAAAAACAGGAAGGAATACAGCAGGGTAGTCAACAAATGCTTATTCAATGTCTTGTCGATTTTCTTGAAGCTAAATTTTCGGTTTCAGATACAATGGTGAAAAAAATCGAGTCAGAAACAGATATCTGTAAACTCCAGGCATGGTTTCAACTTTCTCTGAAAGTGTCTTCTATAGAAGAGTTCGAGAAGAACATGTGAATTTCTGACTTTGCGTATCTTTACGTTGATTTCAGCATAAATTTTTTCTATAAAGGTATCTGATTTTATCTCATCCTCAATTTTTATTTTATCTTTGTAAAACTCTATAAATTCTATGCCCATATCGGGCAATCTATCAGGAACTTGTTATTATTAATGTAGAGGGAAACAGAGGGACTCTTTTGCTATATGTCAGGCAGATATTCACAATCTCTGCAGGGGAAGAAAGGTCGTAGAAAATCCGAGAATGTGCATGATGTAACTTTACGGTAAAATGGTTTCATGTTATCATTATTTCATGGAATTGCTATAAGAAAAAACGCGCAGAAAGTTGTTGTCTGACTGAGAGCGCGGTATAAGGAAGATACCCATTAACAGAGTAAATACGGAAAAAGAACGGGAGAGGATTTCGAATGATAGATGTACACAGTATAAGTACACACTGTACGAGGAGTGAATTTGTAGGAACCGCAGTTCTGGATACAATCGGGCTTGTGATTTCAGGGATTGATGATACTTTGCTGGAGACTATGAACGTAGGAATGAAGTATCACTGTCTGGGACTGTTCAGTTCCCGTACAGGTGCTGCAGGACAGATCACTGCTATCGATGATGCGGTGAAAGCAACCAACACAGAGGTTCTTTCCATAGAATTGCCGAGGGATACCAAGGGATGGGGTGGCCATGGAAATTATATTGTTCTTGGGGGAACTGATGTCTCGGATGTGCGTCATGCCATATCTATGGCTTTGGAACTTACGAATAAATATGCAGGTGAACTCTATATCAGCGAGAGCGGACATCTGGAATTTGCCTATTCAGCCAGTGCAGGACAGGCACTGAATAAAGCTTTCGGAGTACCGGTTGGAGAAGCCTTTGGGTTTATGGCGGGTTCTCCGGCTGCAATAGGGCTTGTGATGGCAGATACTGCGATGAAATCAGCTCCTCTTTCTATTGCGAAATATATGACGCCGGATAAGGGAACCAGCCATTCCAATGAAGTGATTCTGGCAGTTTCCGGAGATGCCAGTGCTGCCAAGACAGCGGTATTAAATGCCAGACAGACAGGTCTGGAGTTGCTGATCGGAATGGGCAGTTATCCGGAGATACCGGGGATTCCATATTTGTAGAGAGAAACTCTGTTCCCTGATTCACACTGCAGGTACTGAAAAAATCCTTGACTTTTTTTATAACAGTCCGTATAATAACCAACGGTAAATTTAAGAAAAAGATATTTGGTATTATTGGAAACGGTACATCCTCCAGGATGGTTATGAACAACACAAATCTCTAATTGGTGTTATTTATACTATCTAAGGAGGATTTTTTTATGCCAAAAAACAAGTTTCAGGAAGTAATTTTTACGATTATCATGGTGTTTGTAATGGTTTATGCCATGATCTGTTATAACATTGTGCTGAATACAGGGACAATGACAAATGAGACATTTCTGTTAGCTTTTCATGAATTAACATTTATGGGACCGATTGCATTTATTCTTGATTTCTTTATCATTGGAGCACTTGCAAAGAAAGTTGCATTTGGTATTGTGGATATGAGAAGAGATAATCCGTTCCACCTTGTACTTGCAATTTCAGCAGTATCTGTTGCATTTATGTGCCCATGTATGAGCTTTGCAGCAACTGTGTTGATCAAACATGCACCGGCAAGTCAGATCATTCCCACATGGCTCCAGACAACAGCAATGAACTTTCCGATGGCATTCTTCTGGCAGATTTTTTATGCCGGACCATTCGTAAGATTTATTTTCGGAAAGCTTTTCCCGGAGAAAGAAAAGGCAGCAGCTTCTGCCGAATAAAAAATATGTAATTTTGACTGCAGCATTCTGTATTTCAGGATGCTGCTTTTTTTGTGTTCTTATCTATACGTTACTGTTCACTCCGTTCTCAGTAACGTAGCCAAAATTCATTCCAGATTGCCTGCGGCAATGGAATTTTGGCTTGTATGTCTCGGGATTTTGGCATATTCATGCCAAAACACCTCGCGGGATAGTGATGTGTGAACAGTAACATCTACACAACATAAATTGTACTTATTTTAATACACTATTGACAAATTCTGTCATTTCTTGTAATATCATATAAAACATATCGAATAACTATGAAAAGTAGAGAATGCAAAAAACTACTGGTACTTTAAAGGAGATGAAACATGATCAGAAAATTATTTGCCTTTGGTCTTGCAGTTGTACTGGTATTGATGCCGGTACAGACTTTTGGAAAAACGGTGTCTATCACTAATGTTTCCTATGATCCTACCAGAGAGATGTTTGAACAGTATAATAAAATATTTGAAGACCACTGGAAGGAGAAGACCGGGGAAGATGTGGAAGTGATACAGTCTCATGGCGGTTCAGGGAAACAGGCACTTGAGGTAGCCAATGGTCTGGATGCAGATGTGGTAACCCTGGCACTGGAATATGATATTGAGTCTATTGAAAACGCAGGGCTGATCAAGGCAGGATGGAAAGATAAATTTGACAATGACAGTTCTCCTTATACATCCACTATCGTATTTCTGGTGAAGAAAGGAAATCCCAGGGATATCAAAGACTGGGACGACCTGACGAAAAAAGGAGTGGGAGTAGTAACACCAAATCCGAAAACCTCCGGCGGCGCCAGATGGAACTACATGGCAGCTTGGGCTTACGCAGATAAAAAGTATGATGGCGATGAAGCGCAGATGAAGGAATTCATTAAGAAACTTTACCGGAATGTGGTAGTTCTTGATTCAGGCGCAAGAGGTGCAACGACTTCTTTCGTGGAGAACGGACAAGGAGATGTGCTGGTTGCGTGGGAAAATGAAGCTTATCTATCCATGCGGGATTATCCGGATGAGTATGAGATTGTTACTCCAAGCGTAAGTATTCTGGCACAGCCTTCTGTGGCTGTGGTAGATGAAGTGGTGGATTACAGAGATACAAGAGATGTGGCAACTGAGTATTTGAATTATCTGTATTCCGACGAAGCACAGGAGATCGCAGCAGAGAATTATTTCCGCCCCACTAATGAGAAAGTCCTGAAGAAGCACAGTGATACGTTTGATCTGAATATAAATCTGGCAAATATCAGTGATTATGGCGGATGGGATAAAGTGCAGGAGAAACATTTCACAGATGGCGGAATTTTCGATCAGATTTATGAGAGATAAAGGAAGACAAGATGAAGCAAGAGCATAAGCACAGACAGAATATATGAGACAGAAGAGGCGGTAATTGATTATGAAAAAAAGAAATAAACCGGTGATTCCAGGGTTTGGGCTCTCCATGGGAATTACCATTTCCATATTGAGTCTGGTAGTTCTGATCCCCCTGGCAAGTCTGGTGATCTACACAGCGAAGCTGAGTTTTAAAGATTTTATCGAAACCATCACAAGAGCCAGAGTGCTGGCATCCTTTTATACCAGTTTTGTATGTGCTTTTGCAGCAGCAGTAATAAATGGAATTATGGGAACTATTCTTGCGTGGGTGCTTGTGAAATATGATTTTCCGGGCAAGAGACTTATGGATGGGGTGATTGAACTTCCCTTTGCTCTTCCCACAGCGGTAGCAGGTATTGCACTGACATCCCTGACCTCAGATTCGGGAATTGTCGGCAGCTTTTTTGCAGGATTCGGTATCAGGATCGCATACACAAGAATAGGTATTACAGTGGCTATGATATTTGTAGGAATACCGTTCGTTGTGCGAAGTGTACAGCCGGTTCTGGAAAAGATGGATAATTCTTACAGCGAGGCAGCAGGAGTGTTGGGAGCAAAGAAAACAACTATCTTCTGGAAGGTCATTTTTCCGGAACTGAAGCCCGCAATCTTTGCAGGGACCGGACTTGCGTTCGGAAGATGTCTGGGTGAATATGGAAGTGTTGTATTTATCGCAGGAAATAAACCCTATTATACAGAAATCACACCGCTGGTTATTATGTCAGAGCTTCAGGAATTTGATTATTCAAGTGCAACGGCAATCGCACTTGTGATGTTGGCAGTTTCATTTTTTATTCTGTTCCTTAACAGTATGATACAGCAGAGAAATGCAAGAATTTTAAGAGGAGGAAATGTCTGATGGACAACAATGAAAAGACTTCGGAGAAAATTACAAAATGGCTGCTTGTCGGGATCAGTGTTCTGTTTCTGGCAGTCATGCTCCTTCTTCCTTTGATCACTGTGATTACAGAAGCATTGCGGAGCGGATGGAAGGTCTATGCAGCTGCAGTGACAGATGAGTACACCATCAAAGCACTTCTTCTTACAGTGAAGGCAACACTCTTTGCAGTTGTTTTTAACACTGTTTTTGGTGTTTTTGCAGCCTGGGCACTGACGAAGTTTCAGTTCAGGGGTAAAAAGCTTCTCACTACCCTGATCGATCTTCCGGTTACTATTTCCCCTGTTATTGCAGGTTTGATCTTTCTTCTGATTTTCGGACGACAGAGTCCTGTTTACTTTTTTCTCATGAAGTTAGGGATTAAAGTTGTATTCTCTGTACCGGGAATCATTATTGCAACTGTATTTGTAACCTTTCCTTTTATTTCCAGAGAACTGATTCCGGTTCTGGAAGCAGAAGGAAGCGATGAGGAGGAAGCGGCAGCCCTGATGGGAGCAGGTGGATGGACCATTTTCTGGAAGATCACATTCCCTCATATCAAATGGGCATTACTGTATGGAGTTGTGCTCTGTACGGCAAGAGCAATGGGAGAGTTTGGAGCGGTATCTGTACTTTCCGGACATTTAAGAGGAAAGACCAATACACTTCCTCTTCATGTAGAGATTTTGTTTAATGAGTTTCAGTATGTTCCGGCATTTGCCGTATCTTCACTGCTTGTGATCATGGCAGTTATCATTCTGGTAGTCAGAAGCCTGATTGAATATAAAGGAAAGAAGGAAGCCTGATATGTATGTAGAGTTAAAAAATATCAATAAGACATATGGTTCTTACCAGGCATCAAGGAATGTGAATTTCGGAATTGAGAAAGGTAAACTGATTGGTCTGTTGGGACCAAGCGGAAGCGGAAAAACAACTATTCTTCGAATGATCGCAGGTCTGGAAACCCCGGACAGCGGAGAGGTCATTATTGATGGAAAAGTGGTAAATGATGTTCCGGCCAGTCAGCGTGGGATTGGATTTGTATTTCAGAATTATGCGTTGTTTCGCTATATGACAGTTTATGACAACGTTGCATTTGGTTTGAAGGTTCAGAAGGCTGATAAGAAGAAAATTGATGCCAGAGTCAGAGAGCTGATCAAACTGGTGGGGCTGGAAGGACTGGAAAAAAGATATCCAAGCCAGTTATCCGGCGGTCAGAGGCAAAGGGTGGCATTTGCCAGAGCCCTTGCTCCAAATCCTCAGGTGCTGCTTTTGGATGAGCCCTTTGCAGCCATTGATGCAAAAATCCGCCAGGAATTGCGAAGCTGGTTAAAGGAGATGATCGGGAAGCTGGGAATTACCAGTATTTTCGTTACCCATGATCAGGATGAGGCCATTGAAGTAGCAGATGAGATTATTATCACTAATGCAGGACGGATTGAACAGAAAGGAACTCCCATAGGGGTTTACAGAAATCCTGAGACAGCTTTTACAGCGTCCTTCTTCGGACAGCCATCTGTGTTGAAAAATGCGGATGATTTCCATACCTTTGCTCAGGCAGAAGAAGCAGACAAGATCATTGTCCGCCCGGAATTTGTAAAAATATCCAAACTGGATGAAGTGGAGAAGTTCAAAACTTCCGTATCCCGGGGAGTGGTTGAACGGGTTTCTTTCAGGGGAGATAATCTGGAACTTCAGGTGAGAGTCAACAATTCCGTGATAACTGCCAGAAGAAGCCTGGAGAAAGCAGATATCCGGGAAGGTGAGACTGTGAATGTATTTCTTTACAGGATTTTTGCACTGAGAGGTGACAGTGTACAGCTGATCGAGAATGAGGCTGTAAGGGATGACTTTGTAATTATCTGACAGCGGTGGCTGCGGCGACTGACGACAATGAAGAAATAAGAAATTCAGACGCAAGACTGATCGGAAAATCAACTTGCTGGCACACTGGTATGGAGGAAAGGGTAAGAGAGAATGAGAACAGAGAGAATCGGGACAGATGTGCTGATCATCGGCGGCGGTACGGCAGGATGCTTTGCAGCCTATGTGATCGGCAAAAAAAGCGGCAGAAAAGTTCTGATCGCAGAGAAAGCGAATATTAAGCGAAGCGGATGTCTGGCGGCGGGTGTGAATGCATTGAACGCATATATTACAGAAGGCAGAGTGCCGCAGGATTATGTGGATTATGCCAAAAAGGATGCCCATGGAATCGTAAGAGAAGACCTTCTTCTTACCATGTCAGAGAGATTGAATCATGTGACAAAGGTGATGGAAGATCTGGGGCTGGTCATCCTGAAGGACGAAAACGGAAAATATGTTGCCAGAGGAAACCGAAACATCAAGATCAATGGCGAAAATATGAAGCCAATCCTTGCAAAGGCGGCAGCTGAACAGGAGAATGTTACGGTTCTCAATCATGTAAATATTACAGATTATAAAACAGAAAACAAAAAAGTCACAGGTGCAGTTGGATTCAGCGTTAATGAGGATATTTTCTATGACATTGATGCGAAAGCAGTTCTCTGTGCCACAGGTGGTGCGGCGGGACTTTACAGACCGAATAATCCGGGATTTTCCAGACATAAGATGTGGTATCCTCCATTTAACACAGGTGCAGGATATGCGATGGGACTTCTTTCCGGTGCGGAAATGACAACCCTTGAGATGCGTTTCATTGCACTGAGATGTAAGGACACGATTGCTCCTACAGGAACTATTGCTCAGGGTGTTGGGGCCAGACAGGTCAATGCACATGGTGATATTTATGAGACAAAATATGGCCTGACAACCTCCCAGCGAGTTTACGGGACTGTGATGGAGAACAGAGAGGGAAACGGTCCATGTTATCTCAGAACGGAAGGCATTTCCAAAGAACAGGAACAGGATCTTTACAAGGCTTACCTGAATATGGCACCGTCCCAGACTCTGAAATGGATGGAAGCCGGAAAAGGACCATCTGAAGAGAATGTAGAGATCGAGGGCACAGAGCCATATATTGTAGGCGGACATACAGCCAGCGGTTACTGGATAGATAATAACAGAGCTACAACTATTGAAGGTTTATACGCAGCCGGAGACGTAGCAGGAGGATGTCCGCAGAAATATGTAACCGGTGCGCTGGCAGAAGGTGAGATTGCAGCAGAGGCGATTTTGGAATATCTGAATGACAAAGATGATGACCGGATTGCAGCGAAAAATACGAAAGAGGCTTTGGAGCATGGCGAAGAACAGAAACTGTCTCAAATTGCAATAGCTAAGAAAGCAGAATACGAATCACATTTGAATGCTTCCCGTTCTTTGATGAATGCAGAGCAGCTTGAGGAAGCCATGCAGAAGATCATGGATCAGTATGCAGGAGGAATCGGTACAGACTACAGATACAGCGAGATGAGTCTTGCAAAGGCAGATGAAAAGATTGCAGCATTGCTGCCTGTAGCTGACACTCTGGCAGCGATGGATACTTATGAATTGATGCAGATTTATGAACTGCGCGAACGACTGATCGTGTGCCGGGCAGTGATCGCACATCTGGCAGCCAGAAAGGAAACCAGATGGCATAGTTTCGGAGAGAACACAGACTATCCGCAGCAGAGCGAAGAGTGGATGAAATATGTAAACTCCCGTATGGAAAACGGCGAGATTAAGATTTTATATCGTGATTTGATCACAAAGGAAAATACAGGTTTGAATACCGCAGAGAAAGGAGCAGGTGAGAGATGAGCATTCGGATTCAGAAAAGTAAATGTGCAGGATGCGGCAGATGTATCGAAGCCTGTCCCGGAAATCTGATCAAAAAGGATAAAGAGAACAAAGCCTTTATCCGTCAGGTAAGAGACTGCTGGGGATGTACTTCCTGTATCAAGGAATGCAGGCATGATGCCATCCGCTTCTTCCTTGGAGCCGATGTAGGAGGCAGAGGTGCAAGTATGGTTGTATCAGAGGAAACGGATATTTCCACATGGACAGTGGAGAAACCGGATGGCACTAAGATCACTATTCAGGTTAATAAGAAAGACGCTAATAAATATTAAACATAAGTATGTACTCTCAGAGTCTTTAGAGTGTGTTTGAAAAATGCTTTACGCAAGATGTGCGTCACAATTTGTGGGAGATTTTGTTCGGATGAGGGCGTCGTAGTGGGCTACGACAACCGAATTCGGACAAAATATACCGCAAAGTGGGGCGTGCAGATTGCGGGAATGATTTTTCAGACACGCTCTAGTGTATTTGCTCAAGTACGAAAAGATTCCGAGTATAAACAAACAGAGGAGGATAATGCAATGAGTAACTTATCTCATCTTGATGCGCTTGAGGCAGAGGCGATTTATATTATGCGGGAAGTAGCAGCCGAGTGTGAAAAGCCGGTTATGCTCTATTCTATAGGAAAGGACAGCTCCGTTATGCTCCATCTGGCGATGAAGGCATTTTACCCGGAGAAACCTCCATTCCCGTTCCTTCACATTGATACTACATGGAAATTCCATGAGATGATCGAATTCCGCGACAGAATCGCAAAGGAAAACGGAATTGATATGCTGGTTTACACCAATGAAGAGGGGGTAAAGGCAGGAATCAACCCATTTGACAATGGTTCTGCATATACAGATATCATGAAAACACAGGCGTTAAAACAGGCTCTGACCAAATATGGATTTACAGCGGCATTTGGAGGCGGCCGTCGTGATGAGGAGAAATCCAGAGCAAAAGAAAGAATCTTCTCTTTCCGTAATTCAGCTCAGGCATGGGATCCGAAAAACCAGAGACCGGAGATGTGGAAGCTTTACAACACTAAGATCCAGAAGGGAGAGAGTATGCGAGTATTCCCAATTTCCAACTGGACAGAAAAGGATATCTGGCAGTACATTCAGCGTGAAAATATTGAAATTGTACCGTTATATTTTGCAAAAGAAAGACCGGTCATCTACAGAGATGGAAATATCATTATGGTGGATGATGACAGATTAAAACTCCGTCCGGGTGAAAAGATTGAAAATAAAAAAGTCAGATTCCGTACTCTTGGATGCTATCCGCTTACTGGTGGTATTGAATCTGAAGCAGATACTCTGGATGAGATTATTGATGAAACGTTAAGTGCTGTTTCTTCTGAACGTACCAGCAGGGTGATCGATCATGAGGCAGCAGGCAGCATGGAGAGAAGAAAGAGAGAGGGGTATTTCTAGAATGAAAGGATTATTGAAATTTATTACATGCGGAAGTGTGGATGATGGAAAATCCACTCTGATCGGACATATTCTTTATGATGCAAAGCTTCTCTATGCAGATCAGGAGAAGGCTCTGGAACTGGATTCCAAAGTAGGAAGCAGAGGAGGTGCCATTGATTATTCTCTTCTTCTGGACGGTCTGATGGCAGAGCGTGAGCAGGGAATCACCATTGATGTTGCATATCGTTATTTTACAACAGATAACAGAAGTTTCATTGTTGCAGATACACCCGGACATGAAGAATATACAAGAAACATGGCAGTGGGTGCGTCCTTCGCAGATCTGGCAGTCATCCTAGTGGATGCTTCACAGGGAGTACTGGTACAGACAAGACGTCATGCAAGAATATGCGCATTGATGGGAATCCGTTACTTTGTATTTGCAGTAAACAAAATGGATCTTATTGAATATGATGAAAAACGTTTCCGCGACATTGAGAATCAGATCGCAGCACTGATAGAAGAACTGAAACTTGCCAATGTAACTATTATTCCGGTATCTGCCACAGAAGGTGACAACGTTACAACTAAATCTGACAATATGCCATGGTACAAAGGTGAGGCGCTTCTTTCTCATCTGGAAACCGTAGATATTAAGGAAGATACAGAGAAGGGCTTCTATATGCCTGTACAGAGAGTCTGCAGACCAAATCATGAGTTTCGCGGATTCCAGGGACAGATTGAGAATGGTGCCATCAGGGCAGGCGATCTTGTAACTACTCTTCCCAGTAAAGAAGAAGCTCATGTAAAGAGTATTCTTGTTGGCGATAAAGAAGTTCAGGAAGCGGTACAGGGACAGCCTGTTACTATCCAGCTTGACAGAGAAGTGGATGTTTCCCGCGGATGTGTACTTACCATTGATTCCGGTGCAGTTCTTACAGATTCTGTGGAAGCAGATATCCTCTGGATGGATGACAATGCTCTTACAGACGGCAAGAACTTCTTTGTGAAAATCGGTACAAAGATGATCCCCGGTCTGGTTACAAAGATCAATTATTCTGTAGATGTTAACACAGGTGAGAAGAGAAGCGCATATACTTTAAAGAAAAATGAGATTGCTTCCTGTACTCTGGAATTCTCAGAGAAGATTGTTGTAGACGAATTTGACAGGCACAGAACACTGGGTGAGCTGATTCTGATAGATCGTGTCACAAATATGACCTCTGCCTGCGGTGTTGTGAGAAAAACCTTTGTTTCTCAGGATAGATCCCAGATCGGAAAAGTGGACGAGCAGGTTCGTGCAGGACTGAAAGGTCAGACACCGGTAGTAGTGGAATTCCCGATCGGTAAAGAAGGAATCACTCTTGATTTTGCAGAGCAGGTAGAAAAGGGACTGACTGTACTTGGAAGACATACCTATCTGTATCATCCGGCAGCGAGTGAAAACTATGCAGAAACTGTTCGCCATCTTAAGGCAGCAGGTCTGATCGTACTTCTTGTTCTTGATGAAAATACAGCAAAAGACGAGACATTAAAGACTCTGGATGGTTTCTATGCGAACTGGCAGATTGACGGAATCACTGTGAAAGATGCGATTGATTTCGTGAAAAAGAAATCTGCATTTACAGTGCAGAGTGTACATGATGGAAATTATATCTGATTATAACAGGGCTATAAATCGCCGCAGAGACAAAGAAAGTCTCTGCGGTATTTTGTTTTCTTGACAAGTGTCGTTACAGCGGATTATACTTATTTTCAAATATTCAGAATCCATAATAATACAGACAGGAAAGATAACAGAAATATGCAAACGAACAATGAGAGTAAACGAAACCCCAAAAAAGAGATGATGCTTGGAACTTTGTTTGTAATTGCTACGATCATCATCCTGGCGATACCAACGAAGAAAAGACAGAAATAAAGATGAGTGAATATCGATCAGAATGTAGAATGGGCAATTGTGAAGTGGCATTCAGATTACATATTATGCAGCAGAGTATGATATAATTCGTTTTGTATAATGGCGTCAGGATTAAGAGCATATGTAGAGCTGTGTAGCGAAGCGGATTGCGAATATCTGTTTGACTTTTGATGGGTGTACACGAGAACATTTTTTACAGTGAAAGTTATCTGTATTATATTACAGAGGGTACTGTACAGATAATCAGGAGGTATTTTATGCGTTTGGAAAAAGTACAGGAAGCGTTAAAAACAAAGAAAATTCATTATGAATATACAGAGGAAAACGGATGCGGAAGCATCGACTTTATGTTTCGCGGTCTGAGATTCCATATATGGGAATATGAAGATCGTGTCTGGGGAGCGGAGACAAACGTGTTCGAAGCAGGCAGAAGCCAGGATATTGAGGGAGATTACGAGGAAATTATTTCCGGAGAAATCCTCTCATGGCCGGATATGCTGCCTGGGATGTAAGTATTACTGCAGAAGGGAATGATATTTACGAAAAAATATAGAACCGGACAAATTGTATTAACTGCATGTATTGTAGCTGTCTGTATGTTTTCAAATGTCCATGGGACAGAAGCGGCAGGTCCGCCTGCACCGAAAACTCTGACAGTTACACCGACAGAAAAATCGAAATCAACAGAAAAGTTAAAGTCCACGTCAACATCAAAGTCCAAATCAACACCGAAATCCAAATCGGCACTAACACAAAAACCTGAAGCAACACCAATACCTGCATCTACTCCAACACCAGAGCAGGAAGCTGAGACAGATAAACAGAATCCGGCAGATCAGGGAACTTTAAGCAAGCCAGATCATCCGGATACTATCTCCGCAGATAAACTGGTATTTATCGGAGATTCCAGAACAGAGGGATTGAGGGATGCGGTAAATGATGACAGCATTTGGTCCTGTCTTTCTTCTATGGGATATGACTGGATGGTATCTACAGGAGTGCCTCAGGTAGAAGATCAGATTGAGGACAATACAGCGGTTATTATTCTGATGGGTGTTAATGACCTGTATCATGTTAATGACTACATCAGCTATATTAATTCCAAAGCTGCCGAATGGGGAAACAGGGGAGCGCAGACTTATTTTGTGTCTGTAGGTCCGGTGCAGAATGATCCCTATTGCAGTAATGCGGAGATTGAAAGCTTCAATGCGGCAATGCAGGCAAATCTGAGCGGGGTTACCTACATAGATGTATATTCCCATCTGGTATCTGAGGGATTTTCCACCGTAGACGGAACCCACTATCCGGACAGTGTGTCTGTAGATATTTATAATTATATTCTGGATCATCTGGAGGAACAGAGGAGTGGAATCTGGGGATGATTTTTCAGTTTATGAAATTGTGATGCTGTATTGAGTTCGATGGAGTTTGGTGATATGATTGCAGAGGAAAAAACGAAATAGAGCGGAAATTCGTTTTTTTATATAAAAGCTGAAAACCTGGTAGGAGGAAATAATGGGTGGCTGTTTTGCAGCAGAGCCAAAAATGTAAATGATAATTGCCCGATGACTGGACAGTTATCAAAATCCAAAATCAGGAGGAAAGAATGAGAGGACTGTATTCATCCAAAACAGAAATCAGACACAAAATTTTTACGGAAATTGCGAGGATGGCATATGAAGGCCAGTCTCCGGAGATGCTGGAAGAGCTTCCCTACAAGATTGTACCCGGTGAAATTGCGACTTATCGTGACAGTATTTTTCTGGAAAGAGCGGTAGTTGGTGAGAGACTTCGCGTTGCAATGGGGATGTCACTGAGAAAGGTTACAGAGCATGCGCCAATCTCCAAAGGTGTGGAGGCCAGCGTTATTGAGGAAAAGTATTATGAACCGCCGCTTATCAATGTAATCAAGTTTGCCTGTAATTCCTGCCCTGAGAAAAGGGTAATGATCACAGAGGGCTGTCAGGGCTGTCTGGAGCATCCCTGTGTGGAGGTCTGTCCAAAGAAAGCAGTACATATGGAAGGTGGCAGATCACATATTGATGAAGATGCCTGCATCAAATGCGGAAAGTGTCTGGAAGCCTGTCCGTATAATGCAATCATCAAACAGGAACGTCCCTGTTCAAAGGCCTGCGGCATGAATGCCATTGGTTCTGACGAATACGGAAGAGCGGAGATTGATCAGGACAAATGTGTATCCTGTGGACAGTGTCTGGTGAGCTGTCCGTTCAGTGCTATTGTAGACAAAGGACAGATTTTCCAGACTGTTATGGCATTAAAAAGTGAAACACCGGTGTATGCAATCGTGGCGCCTGCCATTGCAGGCCAGTTCCCGGATATGGAGAATAATAAGATACGGGGTGCATTTCAGGCACTTGGCTTTACAGATGTAAGAGAGGTTGCAGTCGGTGCAGATCTGTGCACAGTGGAGGAGGCAAAGGACTTTTTGGAGGAAGTTCCTGAGAAACTTCCGTTTATGGCTACATCCTGCTGTCCGTCCTGGTCTATGATGGCTAAGAAATTATTCCCGGAACAGGCGAAATGTATCTCCATGGCACTGACACCTATGGTTCTTACTGCCAGGCTGATCAAGCAGAAGGAACCGGATTGTAAGATCGTTTTCGTAGGTCCCTGCGCAGCCAAGAAGCTGGAAGCCAGCCGTAAGAGTATCCGCAGCTATGTGGATTTTGTGCTGACCTTTGAGGAAGTGGCAGGAATGTTTGATGCCAAAGGCGTGGACTGGAAAGATATTCCGGAAGGAGAGCCACTGTTTCGTGCCAGTGCTGACGGAAGAGGTTTCGCAGTCAGCGGCGGTGTGGCAGAAGCGGTTGTCCATGCAGTGAAGCGTATTGATCCTGATCGGGAAGTAAAGGTAATGAATGCAGAAGGTCTGCAGAACTGTAAGAAGATGCTCCAGATGGCCAAGATTGGTAAATATAATGGATATCTGCTGGAAGGAATGGCATGTCCGGGCGGCTGTGTAGCAGGTGCCGGTACTATCCAGACAGTTAAAAAAGCAGCAGCGGCTCTCGAAAAAATGAAGAAAGAGGCTTCGTTTACAGATGCCTATGACTCCAAATACAGAGCAAGACTGGAAAGTCTGGAGAAATTTGATGTGGAGTGAGATTCTGACTGAATCAGTGAAATCCTATATGGATTGCAAGTGTTTGAATGCAATCAGTATATAGCAGACTAAAAATGAATAATCGTCAGAAGAACTGTCAGGCTGAGTGATAAGTTTAACTGAATAGGATAAGTCCCCTGCGGAGGTTGCGAAAAGCAATAAGCAGGGGACTTTTGTCATCTGTGCAATACTGACTTAAATTAAAAAAAGTTTCATACAAGTCATGAAATAATTAGCAGTATGTTGACTGAGATTTTATAGAATAACAAATTAAGTCAAGCGAACAAGCAAAAATATTTGACTGGAAATTTACAAATTGCAAATTAGGTCAAGAAATTAGTGCGGATTGTATGACTTGAAAATTAAAATCTATTGATTAAGTCAAAACACCAGTTAATAATTGTTGATTTATATTTCTGTTTTTTCAATTTAAGTTAAGTCATCAGAGACAGATTTATTCTGTTTCCGTAACTTTGATTTTTTTCTGGAAATCTCTGGTATAGTGAATCTCATAATCAGAAGTTACGAAAAATGCTTGTACATCGTCCAGAGACTCGGCCAGTTTCATGCCATCCTCCAGACCAAGAGCAAAGCAGGTCGTGCTCAGCGCATCCCCATCCACAGACTGATCGGAAATAATGGTAACTGCAATCAGCCCGTTATCATAAGGATAGCCGGTTTTAGGATTGAGCAGGTGATGATACAAAGTGCCATCCTGTTCAAAGCATCTCTCATAAATTCCTGAGGAAACCACTGACTTATCCCTGATGTCCATAACAGCAATAGTTTCGCTTCGGTCTGCAAATGGTTTCTGGATTCCGATCTTAAAAGCAGAATTGTCTGTTTTTTCGCCAATACAGAGAACATTTCCGCCAAGATTGATGATCGCACTTTTTACATTCTGAGAAACCAGATAATCCTTCAGGCGGTCTGCGATATAACCCTTGGCAATGGCACCGAGTTCGATTGCAGTATCGTCTGTCTTTAATGTAATCTCATTTTTATCTGTATCAACAGAGATATTGTGATAATTACATTTGGGCAGTGCTGCCTGGATCAGACTGTCCTTGGGTACTTTTGGATTTTCAGCAGTAAAATCCCACAGAGAAGTCAGCGGTTCAATAGCAATATCAAATGCACCCTCAGATAATACAGAATAATCAAGTCCCTTAGAAACCAGCTCCGCCAGAGAAGCCGACACCTGATAAGTATCCTCTGTCCCCTTCACAGGTGTAAGTTCCCGATGGTTTAACTGATATAATTCACTGTCATCTGCGGTGCGGCTGAATATTTTCTCATACTTGTCACAAAGATTCATGCATTCTGTAAGCAACTCTCTGTCCTGAGAATCATAGATAGTGACCGTAACTGCAGTATTCAGTTTGATCGCAGTGGCAGAGATGGGATCCTGAGAACCGGCATCCGTATTTTTGACATTTTCCGTTTTTGCCGAACATCCGGAAAAAACAGCCGGACATAATATAAGAGATGCTGCGAGCATTGAAAAAGTACAGCGTGTTATTAATTTTTTTGCAGATATATGATATAATATCATAAATGTAACCTCATAGTTATTTTATGGAATTGCTATAAGCAATAGTTCAGGGAAGAAATATCTTTTGATCCTAACACCATAGTATATCAGAAACAGCAAACTTTGCACAGGTACAAAGGCAACATAAAAAATCCAAAAGGAGATACCGGATAGAAATGAAATATGCCGGAAACAAAGAGAGGAGTAAATAATGTCCGATGCAGTAAACTGCGAATATTGTGTAAACTACAGTTATGATGACGACTATGAATGCTACACCTGTGAAATAAATCTTGACGAAGATGAAATGGTGAAGTTCATCACCGGAAACTTCAATCAGTGTCCATACTTCAAGATGGGTGACGAATACCGCATTGTACGTAAGCAGATGTAGAATTTATAAAAAGTAACAAATATTCAACTAAGCGAGGAATTAAGATAATGGAAAACGTTTATATTATGAATCATCCGCTGATCCAGCATAAAATATCCATGCTGAGAAACAAAAACACAGGAACAAATGAATTTCGTAAATTAGTAGAAGAGATTGGAATCCTCATGGGATACGAAGCTCTCCGGGATCTTCCTGTAGAAAATGTAGAAGTAGAAACCCCTATTGAAACCTGCATGACACCAATGATCTCAGGAAAGAAGCTGGCGGTTATCCCTGTGCTCCGCGCAGGCCTTGGAATGGTAAACAGTATTCTCACACTTGTGCCATCTGCAAAAGTAGGCCATGTAGGACTCTATCGTGATCCTGTAACCCATGAACCACACGAATACTACTGCAAACTCCCGGAAGCAATTGATGAACGAATTTCAGTGATCGTAGATCCAATGCTCGCAACCGGTGGCTCCGCAGAAGCAGCCGTTGACTTTGTCAAAAAACAGGGCGGAAAAAACATTAAATTCATGTGCATCATCGCAGCCCCTGAAGGGCTCAAACGTCTCCACGAAGCACATCCGGATGTTCAGATTTACTGTGGACACCTTGATCGTGAATTAAACGACCACGCCTACATCTGCCCAGGCCTTGGAGATGCCGGAGATCGTATCTTTGGCACAATATAAGAATAACGTGATTCGTTACATCTTATACCCATACTGTACTATACTATTATACTGCGCATATGAAGAACTCACCCTGCATCAATATAGCAGAAATTTGTTTTATGATATACTGACAATTTGTTACTGTTCACTCCGTTCACAGTAACGTAGCCAAAATTCATTCCAGATTGCCTGCGTCAATGGAATTTTGGCATATTCATGCAAAAACACCTCGCGGGACAGTGGTGTGTGAACGGTAACGACAATTTTCCAACTACCAGCGTAAGCAGGATTCTCTTTTGGGGTGAATCTTGCAGGGAGTGTAGTAACTCTTAGGCCTGCGGAATCTGCGTTATGAAAAAAGAAGGCAACTGTCTGAGCCGCAGGCGAGTTTTGCCTTCTTTTTTCATGTACTTAGCAGATTTTGCAGGCCTTAGAGTTCCTGCTCCCGAAACTGAACCCCAAAAGAGAATCCTGCTTACGCGTCCCTTAATGAAAAATCCAATAAAAATTCAACAAAAAACCGAAAAAACCTCTTGACAACCCAAATCTCATATGCTATCTTATACCAGAACGCTGCCGAAGACAGTAGGTGCCGCAAGGCATAAGTTGTAAACGCCTACCGAGGACTAAGTATTCTTTATATTTTTATGTAAGATTACGCAAGCCCTACTGCCAGACAGTAAGGCTTTTTATTTACTCATTTGCAGCGGTATACAAAATCTATAAGGAGGTGTACCATTTCATGGCAAAAGTAGAACTTAAACAACCAATCGTAGACGAAATTATCAACAACGTGAAAGATGCAGAATCTGTAGTACTTGTTAACTACAGCGGTCTTACAGTTGAACAGGATACTGCTTTACGTAAGGAATTAAGAGAAGCTGGTGTTGTATACAAAGTATACAAAAACACAATGATGCATCGTGCATTCGAAGGTACTCAGTGCGAAGAACTTATCCAGCACTTACATGGAACAAACGCTATAGCAATCTCTGCTACAGACGCAACTGCTCCTGCAAGAATCCTTGATAAATTCGCAAAGAAAGTACCGGCTTTAGAATTAGTTGCAGGTATCGTTGAAGGAAACTACAACGATCAGGCAGGTATTCAGGCACTGGCTGGAATCCCGTCCAGAGAAGAACTTCTTGGCAAACTGCTTGGAAGCATCCAGTCTCCGATTACAAACTTCGCTCGTGTGCTTAATCAGATCGCTGAGAAAAACGGCTCTGAAGCAGCAGCTGAATAATTTTTGATGCCAGAGGCATAAAACGAATCTAGTAACTATTCGAAAATTACCATCCACGAGGATGCTGAAGAGTTACCGAATTAAATAATATTATATGGAGGGAATTTAAAATGGCAAAATTAACAACAGAAGAATTTATTGCAGCAATCAAAGAATTATCTGTATTAGAATTAAACGACTTAGTAAAAGCTTGTGAAGAAGAGTTTGGTGTATCCGCAGCAGCAGGTGTTGTAGTAGCAGCAGCTGGAGCAGCAGAAGCAGCAGAAGAGAAAGATGAGTTCGATGTAGAACTTGCAGAAGTTGGACCAAACAAAGTTAAAGTTATCAAAGTTGTTCGTGAAGTAACTGGCTTAGGTCTTAAAGAAGCTAAAGAAATGGTTGACGGAGCTCCTAAGGTTGTTAAAGAAGGCGCATCCAAAGCAGAAGCTGAAGAAATCAAAACAAAACTTGAAGCTGAAGGCGCTAAGGTTAACCTTAAATAATTATCTTCCTATTATATATAGAAGATTTGCAAGCAGGAATGCCACTGGTATTCCTGCTTTTTTTACAGAGCCGGAGGATTACAGACTATGATGAAAAGAAAAACGGCAGTCATATTTGGTATCATCATTGCAGCCCAGCTTTGCCTGACTCCATATGCAGGTGTAAAAGTACAGGCGGCTGAACTGGAAGAAGGACAGATGTTTGAAGATTCATCAGAAGATTCAGAGACTTTTGGAGATGTGTCAATACCGGATACGCAGTCGGCAGAGAAAACTGAAGAGAATGAATTTGGGGATGACGACGGTTTCAGTGATGGAGACGTTGAAACTTTTTCGGCGGAGGATGCGGATCAGTCCTGCGAAAATATGCAGGAACTTGTGCTGAATGTGCAGGATGGAGAGGATATTACTGTAAAGTTAAATACACTGCTGGCACAGGCCAGGGACAGGGCAACGGATGAAAAGCAGTGCAAAGTTATCGTGCCGCCCGGAAATTATACACTTACGGGAACTTTGCATATGTACAGCAATATCTATCTATATGCAGAGGGTGCCACGATAACAAAGACTTCACCGCGAAAAGAAATCCTGCTCCGTCTTGGCGACACACAGAAATCTGCAGGCGGATACGAGGGATACCGTAATATAACTATCGATGGCGGAACCTGGGATTCAAACTATGAATGTGTGGAAGACAAGGGAGGACCTGGAGGGTTTGTAGGTTTTAGGATCGGTCATGCTACGAATGTTACAGTGAAGAATGTTACATTTCTCAATAACCTTAAATCGCATTTTCTGGAACTTGCAGGAGTGAAGAATGCGGAAATTACAGGATGTACGTTCAGGGGCTACTGGAAAGAGTTTACAGGCGGCGGACAGGAATGTATCCAGCTGGATGCCTGTATGCCGAGAATTTTCCCAGGATATCTTCCATATGACGGAAGTGTCTGTGAGAACATTGTGATAAAGGATAATACCTTTGAAGATGTATTTGCCGGCATTGGAAGCCACAGCATGATGTTTGATAAACCGTATAAAAATATCACGATCAGTAACAACCGGTTTAATAATCTGAAAAAGAGAGCAATATGGTGCCTGAATTATCAGGATACGGTTGTGACGGGAAATACCATGACAAATGTGGGCGGTGGTGTTTATGTGCGTTCTGTTTATACCAGAAATGCACATACTGTCAGCGGTCAGGAAGTATCTCCGGAGGAAAATCAGTACGCAGAGAATATTCTGATCGCTGATAATCAGATCACAGTTCTGGAACCAACCGTAATAGATGGCAAACAATGGAATGGATATGGAATCTGGATCACAGGCGAGGTATCTCTGGGCTCAGCAGGAGAAACTATTCCTTCTGAAGATGATGATCCTGAGAATACAGCAAATCCGACGACTAATGGAATTCCGGCGGGAAGATATATTATTCGCGGAGTTACAGCCAGAAATAATACGATCAGCGGAAATTGCGACGGAATTAAATTTTCCCTTGCAGAAGACTGTTCATGCAGGGGGAACACAGTCAGACTTTCTGATAGTCATACCTACAACAATATGGGGATCAGTGTTGCCAAGGGAAGCAATATCAGAGTTTCCTATAACAATCTTTCCGGCGGAAACGGATATGGGATTTATGCAGTCGGAACAGAGGCTTCACAGAAAATCTGCCGGATTTACGGAAATACAGTCTCCGGATTTATGAAAGATGGGATTCTGGCTTCAGGGCTTGCAGCAGGAAGCCGTATTGAACACAACAGAGTCAGCACCAGTGCGGCAAATGGCATACTTGTAAAATGTATTGATAAGAGTGTGGTTGATGGCAATTACAGTTTTAAAAATAAGGCAAGAGGAATTCTTCTGCAGAGATGTGAGTCAGCAATGGTAGCGGATAATTTTGTTTCTGAAAATGCGATCAATGGAATTGAACTCAATATAAGAAGCAATCATTCTTCTGTGCAGGGAAATGTCTGTGGTTCCAATAAAAAATCAGGTCTGCGAATTGCCGGATCAAAGGGGATTTCGGCAGACGGAAATTCCTTCCGCAGCAACAGAGGATATGCGGCGGAATTTATCCGTTCTCATATCAGCAGTTATAAAGGCAATCGTTTTGAAGAAAATGGATATTCAAATCGTATCCACGTAAGAAACAGTAAAATCCCGAAGAAATAGCGTTACTGTTCGCTCCGTTCACAGTAACGAAATAGCGACTGTTGCAATTATTTGAAAAAATTAAAAAAATATCAAAAAAGTGATTGACAGGCGCAACTTGCTGTGCTATAGTGAAGAATGCTATATTATGGCAAGATGTGCCTTTATGTCTTTTGGCAAAAAGGGTCAAGTTATAATAAATTTAAAGAAAAAACAGGGGTGAAACGTCAATGGAAAAAAACAGAATTCGTTCTGTAAAAACTGGAAAAAGCATGCGTATGAGCTACCAGAGACAAGAAGAAGTCCTGGAAATGCCAAACCTGATCGAAGTCCAGAGGGATTCTTATAAATGGTTTCTTGATGAAGGACTTAGGGAAGTCTTTGATGATATTTCTCCGATCGCGGACTACAGCGGAAAGCTCAGCCTGGAATTCATCGACTTTACATTTGACGAGAAGGATGCGAAATATACTATCGAACAGTGTAAAGAACGTGACGCAACTTACGCCGCACCTTTGAAGGTTCGAGTGAGACTGATTAACAAAGAAACAGAGGAAATCAACGAACACGAGATTTTCATGGGAGATTTACCGATCATGACTGTTACAGGTACCTTTGTCATCAATGGTGCAGAACGAGTAATTGTCAGCCAGTTAGTACGTTCCCCTGGAATCTATTACGCAATAGCGCATGATAAACTTGGTAAGAGACTGTTCTCCAGTACTGTTATCCCGAACAGAGGTGCATGGCTGGAATATGAGACAGACTCTAATGATGTTTTCTATGTACGTGTTGACAGAACAAGAAAGGTTCCGATCACTGTTCTGATCCGAGCACTTGGTGTAGGAAGCAATGCAGAGATCATTGATCTCTTCGGTGAAGAGCCAAAGATCCTTGCAAGTTTTACAAAGGATACATCCACCAACTATCAGGAAGGTCTTCTTGAATTATACAAGAAAATCCGTCCGGGTGAGCCGCTTGCAGTTGAGAGTGCGGAGAGCCTTATCAATGCAATGTTCTTTGATCCGAGAAGATATGACCTTGCGAAAGTTGGACGTTATAAATTTAACAAGAAGCTCCACCTCAACAGAAGAATCGTTGGTCACAGACTGGCTGAGGATGTTGTTGATGCTTCTACAGGCGAAATCCTGGCAGAAGAAGGAACTGTTGTGACAAAAGAAATGGCAAATACCATCCAGAACAGCGCTGTTCCATATGTATGGATCCTTGGCGAGGAAGACCGCAGAATCAAGGTTCTTTCTAACTTAATGGTTGATATCCGCCACTATCTTCCGGAAATCGAAGATCCAAAGAGCATCGGTGTTACAGAAGCAGTATACTACCCTGTTCTCGAAAACATTCTGGAAGAAAATGATACATTAGAAGACAGGATTGCAGCAATCCACAGAGATATCCATGATCTGATTCCGAAGCATATCACAAAAGAAGACATCTTTGCTTCTATTAACTACAATATGCATCTGGAATATGGCCTTGGCAATGCCGATGATATCGACCACCTTGGCAACCGTCGTATACGTGCGGTAGGTGAGCTGCTTCAGAACCAGTACAGAATCGGTCTTTCCAGACTGGAACGTGTGGTTCGTGAGAGAATGACAACTCAGGATACAGAGAATATTTCTCCACAGTCCCTGATCAATATTAAACCTGTAACTGCAGCAGTGAAAGAGTTCTTCGGTTCTTCCCAGCTGTCACAGTTTATGGATCAGAACAACCCTCTTGGTGAGCTGACACACAAGAGACGTCTTTCCGCCCTGGGACCTGGCGGTCTGTCACGAGACAGAGCCGGATTCGAGGTTCGAGATGTCCATTACTCCCATTACGGAAGAATGTGCCCTGTCGAGACACCTGAAGGTCCTAACATCGGTCTGATCAACTCTCTTGCATCTTATGCAAGAATCAATCAGTACGGATTTATTGAGGCACCATACCGCAAGATCGACAAAGCAGATCCTAAGAATCCTCGTGTAACAGATGAGGTTGTATATATGACTGCTGATGAAGAGGATAATTACCATGTAGCACAGGCGAATGAGCCTCTGGACGAAGAAGGACATTTCATTCATAAGAATGTATCCGGTCGTTTCCGTGAAGAGACTCAGGAGTATGAGCGTCATATGTTTGATTACATGGACGTATCTCCTCGTATGGTATTCTCCGTCGCTACTGCCCTGATCCCGTTCCTGCAGAACGACGATGCCAACCGTGCGCTGATGGGATCAAACATGCAGCGTCAGGCTGTGCCGCTTCTGACAACAGAGGCTCCGGCAGTTGGTACTGGTATGGAAGTGAAGACAGCAGTTGACTCCGGTGTCTGCGTAGTTGCAAAGAAATCCGGTACTGTACTTCGTTCCACATCTACAGATATCAGCATTAAGAATGATGATGGTACAAAAGATGATTACCATCTGACTAAATATCTGAGAAGTAACCAGAGTAACTGTTATAACCAGAAACCAATCGTATTCCAGGGTGAGCACGTAGAGGCAGGACAGGTTATCGCAGATGGTCCTTCCACAGCAAACGGAGAACTTGCTCTTGGTAAGAACCCGCTGATCGGATTCATGACATGGGAAGGTTATAACTACGAGGATGCGGTACTCCTCAGTGAAAGACTTGTTATGGACGATGTTTATACATCTGTTCATATTGAAGAATATGAATGTGAAGCCCGTGATACCAAACTGGGACCGGAAGAAATCACACGTGATGTTCCTGGTGTGGGCGACGATGCACTGAAAGATCTGGATGAGCGTGGTATTATCCGTATCGGTGCTGAAGTACGTGCCGGCGATATCCTTGTTGGTAAAGTTACTCCTAAGGGAGAGACAGAGCTTACGGCAGAAGAGAGACTTCTTCGTGCGATCTTTGGTGAGAAAGCACGTGAAGTACGTGATACTTCTCTGAAAGTACCTCACGGTGAATACGGTATTATCGTAGATGCCAAGGTATTTACAAGAGAGAACGGCGATGAGATGTCACCTGGTGTTAACCAGTCCGTACGTATCTACATCGCACAGAAGAGAAAGATTTCCGTTGGTGATAAGATGGCCGGACGTCATGGTAACAAGGGTGTTGTTTCACGTGTACTTCCTGTTGAAGATATGCCATTCCTTCCGAACGGACGTCCTCTTGATATCGTGCTGAATCCTCTGGGTGTGCCTTCCCGAATGAATATCGGACAGGTCCTGGAGATTCACTTAAGCCTTGCTGCGAAAGCACTTGGATTCAACGTTGCAACTCCTATTTTCCAGGGTGCAAACGAGCATGATATCCAGGATACACTGGAACTTGCAAACGACTATGTAAACACAGAAGACTTTGAAGAGTTCCGCGAGAAATACAAAGACATTTTAGCACCGGATGTAATGCAGTATCTGGATGAGAACAAAGCCCACAGAGCACTGTGGAAGGGTGTTCCGATCTCCAGAGACGGTAAAGTGCGTCTGCGTGACGGCCGTACAGGAGAGTACTTCGACAGTCCTGTAACAATTGGTCACATGCACTATCTGAAGCTGCACCATCTGGTTGATGATAAGATCCATGCACGTTCTACAGGTCCTTACTCTCTGGTAACACAGCAGCCACTGGGTGGTAAAGCACAGTTCGGTGGACAGCGTTTCGGTGAGATGGAGGTTTGGGCACTGGAAGCATACGGTGCATCTTACACACTGCAGGAAATCCTGACAGTAAAATCCGATGATGTTGTTGGACGTGTTAAGACATACGAAGCAATCATCAAGGGTGACAATATTCCTGAGCCGGGTATTCCGGAATCCTTCAAGGTTCTCTTAAAAGAACTTCAGTCTCTTGGTCTGGATGTGAAGGTACTCAAGGATGACAATACAGAAGTACATCTTCTTGAATCTGTAGATTACGGTGACACAGACCTTCGTTCTGTCATCGAGGGAGATTCCAGAAGACATCACGACAGAGAAGAAGACTACGGCAAACATGGCTATACAAAGCAGGAGTTTGACGGAGAAGAACTCGTTGACATTGACGAGGATGAAGATGAGGATGACTTCATTGAGCTGGATGAGGCTCTTGAAGACAATGACGAAGAGTAAGAAAGGGGAAAGAATACATGGCAGAAACAACTAACGCCAATGAAACATATCAGCCAATGACTTTCGATGCCATCAAAATCGGACTGGCGTCCCCTGAGAAAATCAGAGAGTGGTCAAGAGGCGAGGTTTTAAAACCTGAGACCATCAACTACCGTACCTTAAAGCCGGAGAAAGACGGACTTTTCTGTGAAAGAATCTTTGGACCGAGCAAGGACTGGGAGTGCCACTGTGGAAAGTACAAAAAGATTCGCTATAAAGGCGTTGTCTGCGACAGATGTGGTGTAGAAGTTACCAAATCCTCTGTACGTAGAGAGCGTATGGGACATATCGAGCTGGCTGCTCCGGTATCCCACATCTGGTATTTCAAAGGAATTCCGTCCCGTATGGGACTGATCCTTGACATTTCTCCGAGAACTCTGGAGAAAGTTCTTTACTTTGCTAACTATATCGTACTGGATCCGGCTAATTCCGGACTCCAGTACAAACAGGTACTTACAGAGAGAGAATATCAGGATGCACGTGAGGCTTATGGATATGATTTCCGTGTAGGTATGGGTGCAGAATCTATCAAAGAGCTTCTTGAGGCAATTGATCTTGAGAAAGATTCTGTTGAACTGAAAAAAGAATTAAAAGATGCTACAGGCCAGAAACGTGCCAGAATCATCAAACGTCTGGAAGTTGTAGAATCCTTCCGTGAGTCTGGAAACCGTCCTGAGTGGATGATCATGACAGTGATTCCTGTAATCCCGCCGGATCTTCGTCCTATGGTTCAGCTGGATGGCGGACGTTTTGCTACATCTGACTTAAATGATCTTTACAGAAGAATCATCAACCGTAACAACCGTCTGAAGAGACTTCTGGAATTAGGTGCACCGGATATTATCGTTCGTAACGAGAAACGTATGCTTCAGGAAGCTGTTGATGCCCTGATCGACAACGGTCGTCGCGGACGTCCTGTAACAGGTCCTGGAAACAGAGCCCTGAAATCCCTTTCTGATATGCTGAAAGGTAAATCCGGACGTTTCCGTCAGAACCTTCTCGGTAAACGAGTTGACTATTCCGGACGTTCCGTTATCGTTGTAGGACCGGAACTTAAGATTTATCAGTGTGGTCTTCCGAAAGAGATGGCCATTGAGCTGTTCAAACCTTTCGTTATGAAAGAGCTTGTTGCCAACGGAACTTCACACAACATTAAGAACGCCAAGAAAATGGTTGAGAAGCTGGAGCCTGCTGTATGGGATGTTCTGGAGGATGTTATCAAAGAACATCCGGTTATGCTGAACCGAGCACCTACACTGCATCGTCTTGGTATCCAGGCATTCGAACCGATCCTTGTAGAAGGTAAAGCGATCAAACTGCATCCGCTGGTTTGTACCGCATTCAACGCTGACTTCGATGGTGACCAGATGGCCGTACATCTTCCGCTTTCACAGGAAGCACAGGCAGAGTGCCGTTTCCTTCTGTTATCACCGAACAACCTGCTGAAACCTTCTGATGGTGGTCCTGTAGCCGTTCCTTCACAGGATATGGTACTTGGTATCTACTATCTGACTCAGGAAAGACCTGGAAACAAGGGTGAAGGCAAGTTCTTTAAGAGCGTAAACGAAGCAATCCTTGCTTATGAGAATAAAGTAATCACACTGCAGTCCAGAATCCATGTTCGCTGCAGCAAGACAATGCCGGACGGATCCGTTCTGACCGGTACAGTAGAATCTACACTTGGACGTTTCCTGTTTAACGAAATCCTTCCACAGGATCTTGGTTTCGTAGACAGAAGTGTTCCGGGAAATGAACTTCTTCTTGAGGTTGACTTCCTGGTAGCCAAGAAACAGCTGAAACAGATTCTTGAAAAAGTTATCAATACTCACGGTGCTACAAAGACTGCTGAGGTTCTTGATGCGATCAAAGCTACAGGTTACAAATATTCCACACGTGCAGCCATGACTGTTGCCATTGCCGATATGACAGTTCCGCCTCAGAAACCGGAAATGATCAAACAGGCTCAGGATACTGTAGACCTTATCACAAAGAACTATAAACGTGGTCTTATCACCGAGGAAGAGCGTTACAAAGAAGTTGTTGATACATGGAAGAAGACTGACGATGAGCTTACACATGCTCTGCTGACCGGTCTTGATAAATACAACAACATCTTCATGATGGCTGACTCCGGTGCCCGTGGTTCCGATAAACAGATCAAACAGCTTGCAGGTATGCGAGGACTGATGGCCGATACAACCGGTCACACCATCGAGCTGCCTATCAAGTCAAACTTCCGTGAAGGTCTTGACGTACTGGAATACTTCATGTCTGCACATGGAGCACGTAAAGGTATGTCCGATACAGCTCTTCGTACAGCCGATTCAGGTTACCTGACAAGACGTATGGTTGACGTTTCTCAGGATCTGATCGTACGTGAGACAGACTGCTGTGAAAACAGAGATGAGATCTCAGGTATGTATGTAGAATCTTTTGTAGATGGTAAAGAAGAGATCGAAGGACTTCAGGAGCGTATCACAGGTCGTTTCTCCTGTGAGACAATTAAGAATAAAGATGGCGAAGTTATCGTAAAAGCCAACCATATGATCACACCGAAACGTGCTGCCCGCATCATGAAAGAAGGCGTGGACAATCAGACAGGCGGATCTATCGAGAAAGTTAAGATCCGTACAATCCTTACATGTAAATGTAAAGTTGGTATCTGTGCGAAATGTTACGGTGCGAACCTTGCAACCGGCGAGCCGGTACAGGTTGGTGAATCTGTCGGTATCATTGCTGCTCAGTCTATCGGTGAGCCAGGTACACAGCTTACCATGCGTACTTTCCACAGTGGTGGTGTTGCCGGTGGAGATATCACACAGGGTCTTCCTCGTGTCGAGGAGCTTTTTGAGGCAAGAAAGCCGAAAGGTCTTGCCATCATTACAGAGATTCCTGGTGTTGCTGTTATCAATGACACTAAGAAGAAACGTGAAGTTATCGTTACAGATCAGGAAACAGGTGAATCCAAGACTTACCTTATTCCATACGGATCCCGTATCAAGATCACAGACGGACAGATCCTTGAAGCAGGTGATGAACTTACAGAAGGTAGCGTAAATCCGCATGATATCCTGAGAATTAAGGGTGTACGTGCAGTTCAGGATTATATGATCCGTGAAGTACAGCGTGTATATCGTCTCCAGGGTGTTGAGATCAGCGATAAGCATATCGAAGTTATCGTTCGTCAGATGCTGAAGAAAATCCGTATCGAAGATAACGGAGATACAGAATTCCTTCCTGGAACACTGGTTGACTTCCTTGAATACGAGGACGTTAACGAGCAGATGGAAAAAGAAGGCAAACAGCCTGCAGATGGAAAACAGGTTATGCTTGGTATTACCAAGGCATCTCTTGCTACAAACTCCTTCCTGTCAGCCGCTTCCTTCCAGGAAACAACTAAAGTTCTGACTGAAGCCGCTATCAAGGGTAAAGTTGACCCGCTGATCGGTCTGAAAGAGAACGTAATCATCGGTAAACTGATTCCTGCAGGTACCGGTATGAAACGCTACAGAGATGTAAGACTCAACAGCACAATGCCTGAACCGGAAGTAAAGGTTGAAGATATAGCCGAAGAACTTACGGAAGATGAAGAGATCAAAGATGATGAGATGATCACAATGGATGAAGAACTTCCTGAAGATGAAGAATTCGATGTTGAAGAATCTGATGAAGAAGAGACTGCTGAAGACGAAGCTGATGATCAGGCTTCAGACGATGCAGAAGACAACGAATGATCCAACGGAGTAGATAACTTATCCGGACTGATTTGATATGAATTCACAAGAGAACTATCTGTGCCGACAGATTTTGCCGGCGAGGTAGTTCTCTTTTATTTTCCGGAATATTCCATTGCCGAAAAAAGAGAAAAATACAAAGAAACTGCTTTTTGTGTTATAATACCAGTACATTATGAGCAGGTAATGAACTGTGAAGTATTTTTACAGTTATGATAAATATACATTTTTGTTTCCGGTAACAGCTTGTAAAAAGCATTGACCGGGACAGGGAAGGAAATAGAAATTGAACAGAAATGGAGGTGCAATATGGATAAAGAACTTCCGGTTTCAGCATGGCCGGAATGGAAAATCATAGAGAAAATCGGCGAAGGCTCTTTTGGAAAGGTGTATAAGGCACAGAGAACAGAACGTGGAAAATCTTTCTATTCTGCTATCAAGATCATCAATATACCCGGAAGCCAGAGCGAGTTGAACAGCGTACGTTCTGAAACAGGGGATGAGCAGTCCACAAGACAGTATTTTCAGAATCTGGTTGAGGAATGTATTCAGGAAATCAGTACCATGGAATACTTTCGAGGAAACTCTTACATTGTCTCTGTAGAAGATTTTAAGGTTATGGAATATCTGGATGTCATTGGATGGGAGATTTCCATAAGGATGGAATATCTGACAAGTTTTATGGATTACTGTGCGGAAAAGCAGCTTACTGAGAAAGAGGTAATAAAGCTGGGAATGGATTTGAGTAAGGCACTGGAATATTGCCGGAAACTTAAGATCATTCACAGGGACATCAAGCCGGAGAATATTTTTGTATCCAGATTTGGCGATTTTAAGCTTGGAGATTTCGGAATTGCACGTGAACTTGAACGAACCATGAGCGGATTTTCCAAGAAAGGTACTTACTCTTATATGGCGCCTGAGATGTATAAAGGTGAGAAATATGACAGCAGGGTAGATATTTATTCTCTTGGGATTGTGCTGTACAGGCTGATGAATCATAACAGACTGCCATTTATGAGTCTGGAAAAACAGTTTATCACTTACAGGGATAAGGAAAATGCATTAAATAAGCGTGTTGCAGGAGAGCAGATGAGTGCACCTGTGGATGCAGGAACACAGTTTGCCCGTATTATCATGAAGGCCTGTGCTTATGATCCTGCACAGAGATATCAGACACCGGAGGAGCTTTATAGTGTGCTGGATGATCTGAAAAATGGAAGATCTGGCAGAATCCGGCAGTTACAAAACGGTGTTCAGAAAGCAGGAACGGATAAAACAGAATCATATAGTGCAATTGCACAGAACGGCAGAGCAGCACAGAATGTTACATCAGATGCCGAAAATGTACGAAAAAGTACAGTGCAGAATACGTCGGTACAGAATACCCGGGGAAATAAAAAAACATCAGATTTTCAGAATGCTGCAAAAAGAAAACGTGCTGTAAACAATGTTCCGGAGAGCAGCTTTACAGATAAAGAAACAATGTCAGTTGTAGCAGAACAGAAAATACAGCCACAGGAAACGCCATCAGAAACAGTTGCGATAAGATCTGCGCGTGCTGTGGAAGCCAGAAAGCGAAGACGCAGGAAGAAACAGCTGCTGCGCAGGGCATTGCTTGCAATTGTGGCAGGTACAGCGATACTTATGATGGCCGCCGTCTATTACAGAGTAAGTACAGATCATGCTCAGGAAGGACAGGAGGATAATCCGATCGCAATTCTAGATGATGAGAAATACAGCTCCACAAAATCCGGATCCAAAGATTTCTCCAAAGCTCTGGATACGATCAAGGAGCAGGCAACAACTATCACAGATAATCTGAACAGTTACGACTGGGTTGGAACAGAAGGAACTGTTCTGCGATATCTGAGAAGGGTAAAGACCACTCAGCGGGCAGATGGAAATCTGGATATTGAGAGTGAATGCATGAAAGCTCTGGTCTATCCGGCAGAATCCGGAGATGGAGTTTATGAAGAATATTTCTACTGGGGAGAGAAGTTATTCTTTGCATATATCTGGTATGATGAAACTTCAGAATATTATTATTATAACGACGGCGAACTGATAAGATGGATCGATTCTAATGGAAAATGTCACGATAACGAAAAAGATAATGAGGAATTCGTGAAACGTGGCGAGAAATACTGGAACAATTCATTGAAAGCATTGAAGGGAGAAGGAACAAAGACAGATAATGGCAATGTATCAGATTGAATGTGCATATACCTGCCATACAGGAAATATCCGGGCAAATAATGAAGATAATTTCTGGTGTTTTGGGGAATCCCTTCCGGTGAACAATGAAGGAACAAAGGGTATCTGCTCAAAGATTATTTCGGGTAACAGAGCACCGGCAATGGCGGTATTTGACGGTATGGGAGGAGAAAGCTGCGGCGAGATTGCAGCCTTTCTTGCATCAGAAGAATTTGGAAAATTTTATAATGCGAATAAAAGAATGCTGAGGGATATGCCGGAAGATTTTATAGACGATGTATGTGAGAAGATGAATCAGGCAGTATGCAGATATGGAACAGAGCATCATATTTGGAGTATGGGAAGCACAATGGCAATGCTCCTCTTTACACCAGAGTCTATGTTTGCCTGCAATCTTGGGGACAGCAGGATTTATTTTATGGATGGCGGTAAGCTTCAGCAGATTTCCACAGACCATGTTTTTGGTGGTACGGCAGTTGGGAAAGCCCCGTTAACCCAGTATCTTGGACTTCCTGAAGAGCTGCAGAGACTGGAACCTTCTGTGACAGAAATCGAGCATAAGGAGGGATACAGATATCTTCTGTGTTCAGATGGAGTAACAGATATGCTTTCGGACAGTGAGATAGAGGCGATTCTGTCACAGGATATGGAAATCCCGGAGATCGTAAATGATCTTCTTAAAAATGCTCTCCAAAAAGGTGGGAGAGATAATGTGACGATCGTGCTCTGTGAAGTACAGAAGCTGGATACAGTCCGTAGAATGAAAGAATGGATGAAAAATCTGAAAGATAAAAAATGAGAGGTGGGGCAGCATGAAGAACCGTATGCAGGATCTGGATTTTGAACAGAATGTTGCGTTTGATAAAGTACAGGAGTATGAATTTACCAGAAGGGCGGCACAGAGATTTCGGCAGGTGGTAAGCCTGGACAGTTTTGAAGACGAAGATGCGGATGTTATTTTCCACTATTTATATAAAGAGATGGAACTGGTGTCCTTTGGCGACCATCTGAAGAGATATATTTATGAAAGGGCAGAGCTGGAAGAACCCTTCTCGGAGGTTCCACAGGAAGTGTATAAGGAGATCGTAGTAGATTCCTTTAAGGAAACCTATACGCCCAAATCCATGAATCCTACATCTACCAAGTTGTCGGCACTGGTGAATAACTGGCTGAATCAGGCATCTGTAAAAAGAGAAACTGTTTTTCTTCTGGGGTTTGGGTTGAAAATGACCACAGAGGATGTGTCGGATTTCCTGACAAGAGTACTGAAAGAACAGGATTTTGATTTTTACAATCCGGACGAGGTGATCTACTGGTATTGTTACAGTACGCAGCAGGGTTATCACAAAGCAGAAGAATTGAAGAAAAAATATGAGATACTCGCTCCTGTGGAAGTGGAAAATACTCAGGTTTTATACGGAAGCAACCTGTGCCTTGATACGGAGGAGAAACTGATCGATTATCTTGCCCGACTGAAATCAAAAAGAGTAGATCCCATATCTGAGAAAAGTCAGGCATTTCAGGAGTTTACAAAGCTTTTATATCATGCGAAGCAGATTATTGCCGGACTGTATCAGCATGATGAAGAGGAAAAAGGTGGGGATAAGGTGTGGACAGCAGAAAGAATTACACCTTCTGATGTGGAAAAAGTAATCTGCAGCGGAATCCCCATCAACAAAATGGGCAATCTGAAGAAAATGTCTGCCTCCATTCTGGCAAAGCATTTCAGCCAGAAGCGTTTCAGCAGGCAGAGGATTACAAATATTTTAAGCCACAAACTCCCGGTGGAGCGCTTTGACCTGATCACACTGGAATTCTTTATCGTATCCCAGGAAATGGAGGATGATGATCCTTTTAACAGATACAAGCATTTTCTGGATGAGATTCAGGATATTCTGCTTCGATGTGGAATGGGAGAGATATACATAGTAAATCCATACGAATGTTTCCTTCTCATGTGCCTTCTCACAGACTGTCCGCTGGCAGTATTTTCGGAGATATGGGAGAAGTCCTATGAAGAGGGGGAAGCTGAAGAGGCATAATGGTATCAACAATTGTACAGCCGGTGCCGGATATGGCACGAAAGGCTGTGGAACTTTTATTAAAGAAAATAAAAGGGGAAGAGATTGAGACATTGACGATTCTTCCTGTTGAATTTGCAGAAGGAGGCACAACCCGTTAAGGGATGTGCCTCCTTCTTTTAACCGAATCAAGTAAGTCCCCTGCGGAGGTTGCGAATATCTGTCTGATTTATGACAATTATCTGGATAGACTGTAGATTCAGAAGAGTGTGTTTATTCATTATAGTATCCGTAGATAGCACGTGCATCTGCAGCAATGGTGCTTTGGGCTGCACCGGTATCAGTAAGATCCTGTGACATAAAGCATACTACAAGATCAATTCCTTTGGCTGTATCATAGATGATCGCTGCATCATTTTCTACAGTGTCAAGTTCGCCGGTCTTATTGGCAGTACCGACGCCTTCTGGAAGTTGTGCAGGAATCTTGTTTTTACGCTGCTGCATTTTTAAGTGATAATACATTGCATCTGCGTTTGGAAGAGTAGAAGCGGGAAGGGTTCCATTGACAGTCTGGTATATCTGCTTTAAAAAGGTTCCACAGTCTTTGACGGATGTATAGTTGTCGCCGTTTTCTTTACCTGCGAGAAGCAGGCGGTTCATCTGGGTGCTGGTGAAACCATGTTCCTGGCAGAAGCCATTTACTTTTGCCATGCCTGCAGAGTCATCGCCGTTTCCAAGCCAGTTTACCAGAGTGTTGGCAGCATCATTATCACTGACAGTGATCATGGCTGAAATATTACTGTCAATTTCGTCTCCGTTGTGAGACTGGGAGAGGGTATCGTAGTTTTCGTATACAGCTCCCATAATATACAGTTTGATCAGGCTTGCTGCCTGCATGGGAGTATCGTTGATCATGCCTTCAGAATCTTTCGGCAGATTGCAGACATAGACGGACCAGGTTCCGTTATCAGCCGGCAGCAGGGACTGTACCTGTTTCAGGAGATTGTCCATGCTGGAATCAGTGTTGTCGGTAAATGTGTTGTTGGAGGAAGGGGAAAGTGTTCCGTTCTGCTGTTCGGATTCTGAAGAGGGTTCAGCGGATTCTGACTGTGCAGGAGATGTTTCTCCGGTGGCTGCCTTGACAGAACTTTCCTGTTCTCTTAATTCATCTAACTGATCTGCCTGACTGATAAGGGTATTTGCATCAGTGGAAATCTCCTCTACGGTTTTGGAGAGTGTCTGTACTTTTTGCTGTAGTGTGACGAGATGGTTCAGTGATAAAAATGAAACAGCTGCCAGTGCAATCACTGCAACAGTCAGTATGCCGATCACTATATAGAGAAAAATAGGTTTTTCATTTGGCTTTTTATTCATTGCGGTTTTCCTTTCGTAATTATTATTATTGTAATCAGGATTACGGGAACTGCGAAGCTGCGTAGCAATCCGCAGATATCAAGTCAGAGGCAAAATGCTTTTTGACACTTACATCATCATGATGCAAAGTAGCTGTCAATGCCATTTGCGATTCCCTGTACCATTGTTTTCTGGAATTCTGCGTCATTCATTTTCAGATCGTCATTCTGGCTTGTCATAAATCCCATTTCGAGGATCGTAACAGGAACAGTGCTCCAGTTAATTCCTGTCATCGTGTCAGTGTACTGGATTCCAAGGTTCTGAAAACCTGTTGCAGCACAGTAGGAATCGATGATGCACCGGGATAATCGATCAGACTGTTCAAACAGTTGTGGGATATAAGGGTTATTCTGAGAGGGCGACATGGTCAGTGCCCCTGATGCAGTATGGGAATCATCGCCGTTTGCATGGATGCGGACATAGATTTCTGCGCCCTGTGAAGCAGCATATTGTGCGCGTTCCATGTTGCTGATGGCTGTTTCATTGTCTGTTCGTGTCATGACTACCTGATAGCCTCTCTGTTCCAGTTCATCTTTTAGTTGAAGAGAGACTTCCAGATTGAGCTGGTATTCGGGAACACCGCTGTAGGTTCCCTGAGTGCCGCTGGTACATTTTGCTTTCATTTCAGAAGAACCGGGACCGTTGGGCTCCGGGGCACTCATATCCACGGACTCACTCTGATGCCCTGGATCGATTCCTATTATATGTCCGCCTGTTTCGGCATCGGAGGAGAAAACACTGGCACTGGAATCAGAAGAGGCGCTGGTGCTGTTCTGGCTGAATACAGAAGGCTTTGATGAAGCTTCTTCCGGGATTTCAGCTTTTTCTTTTGTTTTCTTCTGTGTGGCTGTCTGCTGTTTTTGTTTCATGCGATTGATATTTGACTGGACTGTGTCTATGGCGGTAGTGTACTTGTCTACTGCCTGTTTGACTTCGTCGTGTTTTGCAGTGATCTGTTCGGAGATTGTATCGACTTCTTTTTCAGTGGTGAGGATCTGGTGCAGTGTGGTCCTGTTAAAGAAGATCAGGGCTATGATGCACAGGAGTCCTGTCAGAAACAGAAGGATGCTGATCATGCTGGGTTTCTTCATATATTATAGTGTCCTTTCCTGAGTTTATAGAATGTTATAGTGTGTCTGCAAGTTGATTTGCCTGCTTTGGTTGTTATTATAATAAAAGGGAGGGGGAAATGCAATTGTTAGTGAAGGGGACGCGCCGGATAATATTTATTTTGTGTGCGGTTTCGGACGCTAAGAGATATTATAGCAATTCTAGTAAATAATGCATCTTAATCCAGCCCATCAGAGTGTGAAATCCTGCGTCAGATATCTTTGCCGTGCGTCAGCACGCCTGCAGATATCTTCCTTGTCTTTCGCACTCTGCTGAACTGTCTTAAATGCATTATTTACTAGGACTGCTATAAATCTGCAGAAATCTGCTAAAAGCATGAGCAGCCCTCTCAAACTCGCTACGTTGCAAACTTCGCTCAAACACGTGAGACGGTCTGCTCATAACGCAGATTTCTGCAGATTAAGTATCTCTAAGCATCCTGCAAATGCACACAAAATAAATATTATCCGGCGCTGGGATTCGCAGTGGGGAAGTGGCAGTAAAGTGGTTGGAGGGGGAGCATATTGTCAGATAAGTTTAATATGGTGATGTAGTGTATGAGGAAAGGATTTTTTGGTTATGATAAAAATATGAAAAAATACTGTAAAATTCAGGAGAAATGCCTTGACAGTGTGAGTTTTACGGGATATAATGAGCAAGCGTGCAAAAGGAACGTTTAATTTTTTTGTGCGTAATTACACGAATAGCAACCGCAAGGCCCCATAGAAAAATCTATGGAGAAATAAATCGGGAGGTGAAATGGAATGCCAACATTCAACCAGTTAGTAAGAAAAGGACGCCAGACATCTGTAAAGAAATCTACAGCTCCGGCTCTCCAGAAAACATTCAACTCTTTAAGAAAGAAAGCAGTTGAACAGTCTGCACCACAGAAACGTGGCGTTTGTACAGCAGTTAAGACTGCAACTCCTAAGAAGCCTAACTCAGCTCTTAGAAAAATCGCCAGAGTTCGTCTTTCCAACGGAATCGAAGTAACAAGCTACATCCCAGGAGAAGGTCACAACCTTCAGGAACATAGCGTTGTTCTTATCCGTGGTGGAAGGGTTAAGGACTTACCTGGTACAAGATACCACATCATCAGAGGTACTCTTGATACTGCAGGTGTTGCTAACAGAAAACAGGCCCGTTCTAAATACGGCGCTAAGAGACCGAAAAAGAAATAATTCTAAAAAGGTTTCGTAAGAATTTTAAGAGCTGATCCTACTGTTTGGGACAGCAGGAATTAATCAATCGAAAATTCACGGAAGACTAGAACTATGAATTTGTACGGTATTCCATATACCCTGCCGGTTGCGGGTTAAATATAGGACCTTACCAGTGCGAACATGCAATAGTTATCTGCGTGAGTACCGATGATTTAATCACAATGATTAAGGAGGGAAGTAACGTGCCACGTAAAGGACATACTCAGAAAAGAGACGTTCTGGCAGATCCAATGTACAACAATAAAGTGGTTACCAAACTTATCAATAACATCATGTTAGACGGTAAGAAAGGTGTAGCACAGAAAATTGTTTACGGTGCATTCGCCAGAATCGAAGAAAAAGCTGGTAAACCAGCACTTGAAGTTTTCGAAGAGGCTATGAACAACATCATGCCACTTCTTGAAGTAAAAGCTAGACGTATCGGTGGTGCTACTTATCAGGTTCCGATCGAGGTAAGAGCAGACAGACGTCAGGCACTGGCTCTTCGCTGGTTAACAATGTTCTCTCGTAAAAGAGGCGAGAAAACAATGGAAGAAAGACTTGCAAATGAGCTTTTAGATGCAATGAACAACACAGGTGCATCCGTTAAGAGAAAAGAAGACATGCACAAGATGGCTGAGGCAAATAAAGCATTTGCTCACTATCGCTTCTAATATAGGAGGAAAATCCATTGGCTAAAGAGGGAAGAGAATATCCATTAGAGCGTACCAGAAATATTGGTATTATGGCTCATATCGATGCGGGTAAAACAACTCTTACAGAACGTATCCTGTATTATACAGGTGTTAACTATAAGATTGGTGATACTCATGAAGGTACTGCTACCATGGACTGGATGGAACAGGAGCAGGAGAGAGGTATCACAATCACTTCAGCGGCTACAACATGTCACTGGACTCTGGAAGAGAACTGCAAACCGAAGCCAGGTGCTCTGGAACATCGTATCAACATCATTGATACCCCAGGTCACGTTGACTTCACAGTAGAAGTTGAGCGTTCTCTTCGTGTACTTGACGGTGCTGTCGGCGTTTTCTGTGCTAAGGGTGGTGTTGAACCGCAGTCTGAAAACGTATGGCGTCAGGCCGACACTTACAATGTACCACGTATGGCATTCATCAACAAGATGGATATCCTTGGTGCAAACTTCTACGGTGCAGTAGAGCAGATCAAGACTCGTCTTGGTAAAAACGCAATCTGCTTACAGCTGCCAATCGGAAAAGAAGATGATTTCAAAGGAATCATTGACTTATTCGAAATGAAAGCTTACATCTACAACGATGAAAAAGGTGATGACATCTCCATCGTTGATATTCCTGAAGACATGAAGGAAGATGCTGAGCTTTATCATACAGAGCTCATTGAGAAAATCTGTGAGCTTGATGACGACTTAATGATGGAATATCTTGACGGTGAAGAACCAACTGTTGAGAGACTGAAAGCAACATTAAGAAAAGCGACATGCGAGTGTACAGCTGTTCCGGTTTGCTGTGGTTCTGCTTACAGAAACAAAGGTGTTCAGAAGCTTCTTGATGCTATCCTTGAGTATATGCCGGCTCCTACAGACATTCCTCCAATCCAGGGAACTGATCTGGACGGTAACGAAGTAGTGAGACATTCTTCTGATGAAGAACCATTCTCAGCTCTGGCATTTAAGATCATGACAGACCCATTCGTTGGTAAACTTGCATATTTCCGTGTATACTCCGGTACAATGAATTCCGGTTCTTATGTACTTAACGCTACTAAGGACAAGAAAGAACGTGTTGGACGTATCCTTCAGATGCATGCTAACAAACGTATGGAACTTGATAAAGTATATTCCGGTGATATCGCTGCAGCAATCGGATTTAAATTCACAACAACTGGTGATACAATCTGTGACGAGCAGCATCCGGTAATCCTGGAGTCCATGGAATTCCCAGAACCAGTTATCGAGCTGGCTATCGAGCCTAAGACTAAAGCTGGACAGGGTAAACTTGGTGAAGCTCTTGCAAAACTTGCAGAAGAAGACCCGACATTCCGTGCACATACAGATCAGGAAACAGGACAGACCATTATCGCTGGTATGGGTGAGCTTCATCTGGATATCATCGTTGACCGTCTCCTTCGTGAATTCAAGGTAGAGGCTAACGTAGGTGCTCCTCAGGTTGCTTACAAAGAAACAATCACTAAACCTGTTGATGTAGACAGCAAGTATGCAAAACAGTCCGGTGGTCGTGGACAGTATGGTCACTGTAAAGTTAAATTCCAGCCTATGGATGCCAACGGAGAAGAACTGTACAAGTTCGAATCCACAGTTGTTGGTGGTGCTATTCCGAAGGAATACATCCCTGCAGTTGGCGAAGGTATCGAAGAGGCTATGAAAGCCGGTATCCTTGGCGGATTCCCGGTAGTCGGCGTATATGCTAACGTATATGATGGTTCTTACCATGAAGTCGACTCTTCTGAAATGGCATTCCACATTGCAGGTTCTCTTGCATTCAAGGATGCTATGCAGAAAGCAGCTCCTGTACTTCTTGAGCCGATCATGAAGGTAGAGGTTACAACACCTGAAGATTACATGGGTGATGTAATCGGTGATATCAACTCCCGTCGTGGACGTATCGAGGGTATGGAAGATATCGGCGGTGGTAAGATGATCCGCGGATATGTACCGCTTTCCGAAATGTTCGGATATGCTACAGACCTTCGTTCCAGAACACAGGGACGTGGTAACTACTCTATGTTCTTTGAGAAATATGAGCAGGTTCCGAAGTCTGTACAGGAAAAAATCCTTTCTAAGAAAGACTGATAATTATTGATCATCTGCAGTCTGCCGGTGTTTAAAGCCGGCAGGGTGTAGGAGATATAAAGTTACTGTTCACTATGTTCTCAGTAATGTGTGAACTGTAATGATACAACAATTGATAATAATACACTGTTTATAGTGTGAAACTTATCAAATTGTATAAAATGCTTGCAAATATTCCGGTTATGCAATATAATCAAGGATAGCAAGTTTAAAACCGAAAAAGGCGCTCTATAATAATATAAGAGCCAAATGTTTTAAGGAGGACGTTTTAAAATGGCAAAAGCTAAGTTTGAGAGAACAAAACCGCATTGTAACATTGGTACCATCGGACACGTTGACCATGGTAAAACAACTTTAACAGCAGCTATCACAAAAGTTCTGTCTGAAAGAGTTGCTGGTAACACAGCTACAGATTTCGCTAATATCGATAAAGCTCCGGAAGAAAGAGAACGTGGTATCACAATTTCTACAGCACACGTTGAGTATGAAACAGAGCATAGACACTATGCACACGTTGACTGCCCAGGCCATGCTGACTACGTTAAGAACATGATCACAGGTGCAGCTCAGATGGATGGTGCTATCCTCGTTGTTGCTGCTACAGATGGTGTTATGGCTCAGACTAAAGAGCACATCCTTCTTTCCCGTCAGGTAGGTGTTCCTTACATCGTTGTATTCATGAACAAATGTGATATGGTTGATGATGAAGAACTTCTTGAACTGGTAGAAATGGAAATCCGTGAACTCTTAAGCGAGTATGACTTCCCAGGAGATGACATCCCGGTTATCCGTGGATCAGCTCTTAAAGCTCTTGAAGATCCGAGCAGCGAGTGGGGAGACAAGATCATGGAACTTATGGATGCTGTTGACAGCTACATTCCAGACCCACAGCGTGACACAGATAAACCATTCGTAATGCCTGTAGAGGATGTATTCTCTATCACAGGTCGTGGTACAGTTGCTACTGGTAGAGTAGAGGCTGGTGTACTTCATGTATCTGACGAAGTTGAAATCGTTGGTATCAAAGAAGAAACACGTAAAGTTGTTGTAACTGGTATCGAAATGTTCCGTAAACTCCTTGATGAAGCTCAGGCTGGTGATAACATCGGTGCACTTCTTCGTGGTGTTCAGAGAAACGAAATCGAGCGTGGACAGGTTCTTGCTAAACCAGGAACACTTACATGCCATACAAAATTCACAGCTCAGGTTTACGTTCTGACAAAAGATGAAGGTGGACGTCATACTCCATTCTTCAACAACTATCGTCCACAGTTCTACTTCAGAACAACAGACGTAACAGGTGTTTGCAACCTTCCAGAAGGAACAGAAATGTGCATGCCTGGAGATAACATCGAAATGACAATCGAACTGATCCACCCAATCGCTATGGCTCAGGGTCTTACTTTCGCTATCCGTGAAGGTGGACGTACTGTAGGATCAGGACGTGTTGCTACAGTTATCGAATAATTTTAGCATAACATCTTAAATATATATATTGAGTACCGCAAGGTACATTGTGTCCAAACGTAAGATACCCCGGAACCGTAAGGTTTCCGGGGTTTTTCTGTTGTGTAAAAAGTTTAAAATAAGGCTGTAAAGAATAGCGAATAAATTAAAAACAGGCAGGTATGGGAAGAAAATGAAAACCTTCGCATACCTGCCTGTGATACTGTTATGATACTATTTCTGTTCGTTATTGGAAAATTTCTGTGTTAAAAGTTCATCTCGTTTACGAATTCGTGTCTCAAAATCCAGTTCTTCAATTTCTTTATGGGTGACAGGTTTGGAAGTGTAGTATTCCAACGTCTGCTTTTTCCACATATCAAACATATCTTTGCCTGTGAAATAAGATTCCAGGCTTTCTCTGTTCTCCTGCAGATCGGCAAGAAAATTACACATATCTGCATTTAAAGAGTGTTCCGGATCATTTCCATAAAAGCGAAGTCCGGCATACCATTTCTGTGTTTCTGTTTCTATATCACCGGGAAATTTATTATTTATATCCAGTTCATACCGGAGTTCATTGGATTCATTCATCTGAAGTAAAACCCAAATAATATCGCTGAGAGTAGAAATCTGTACTTTATTTTCAGATAATCCAAATAACCAGTCCAGTGAGACATGAAATTTCTGAGCAATAGTCAATAACACATCATTGGAGGGAGTAACCACACCATTTTCATAACTGGATAAAGTTGACTGACGTATACCGATAGCTGCGGAAAAGTTTTTCTGATTCATCTTCAGATCAGTTCGCAGCTCTTTTATTTTTTCTGAAATAGATGATTCCTGCATATTATCCACCTCCTTAAAAGCTATGATTAGTATATCACAAATGATAAAAATCAACAATATAGAAAAATATCATTCATACAGATAAAAATTATTGACAATGATTATTTAAAATGATATAGTATCAGTGAAAATGATAATTATAGATAAGGAGGAAATGATATGCAGAGACAGAACTATATGATTACAGCGGAAGAAGTTGCAGAGAGCATGGGGATTTCACTTGGATATGCTTACAAACTGCTTCGCAAACTGAACAAAGAGCTTGCAGATCAGGGATATGTAACCGTTTCGGGCAAGATACCGAGGGCATTCTGGGAAAAGAAATTTTATGGATATTCCCAGATTGCAATGTAAGGGGGTGAGAAAGTATGGCAGCATACAAAGATGAAGAAAGAGGAACCTGGTATGTCTCATTTTATTATGAGGACTGGACAGGAGCCAAAAAGCGAAAAGTAAAAAGAGGATTCCGCACTAAGAAAGAAGCATTAAATTTTGAAGCGGAGTATAAAAGAACAGCGAAAGCAGACATGGATATGACAATGGGAGAGTTTGTAGAAGTCTACTTCCGAGACAAGTCTCAGTCATTGAAGGACAGGAGTATCAAGAACAAAAGAGATACGATGAATGCTCAACTGTTACCGTATTTTAAGGACAGACCGATGAACAGTATCACACCAGCAGAGATTATCCAGTGGCAGAATACGATTATTGAAAAAGGATATTCAGATGATTATCTGAAAACAATACAGAATCAGATGACGGCATTGTTCAATCATGCGAAGAATATCTACAATCTGGCAGATAATCCCTGTGACAAAGTAAAACGTATGGGAAAGACTTCAAAAAAGAAAATGAAGTTTTGGACAATTGAAGAATATCGGCAGTTTATGACCGGAATAGAACCGGGAAGCAAATATTATGTGCTGTTTGAATTATTATTCTGGACAGGAGCGAGAGAAGGCGAAGCACTCAGCATTACACCTGCTGACATTGATTTTGAAAGGAATCTACTTCAGATCAATAAAACTTACTACCGTATGCATGGAGAGGACGTGATTACATCTCCCAAAACAGAAGAATCGAACCGTACGATTTCCATACCGGAATTTCTGAAAAAAGAGATTCAGGACTATATTAGCAGACTGTATGAGTTGCCCGAAGATGAACGGATTTTTCCAATGGTTCATGAAGCGGTACAGCATAAGTTAAAACAGGTGGTTCAAAAGACCGGAGTAAAAAAGATAAGAGTACACGACATTCGTCACAGTCATGCGGCATTTCTGATTAATAAGGGAGTGCAACCATTGATGATTAAAGAAAGGTTTGGACATACGGACATTCGTATTACATTGAATACTTATGGGCACTTATATCCAGATCAGCAGAAAGTGGTGGCAGATATGCTGGATGATGAAAATATAAAAAGCTCCGGAAGTACGAACAACCGGAGCAATGTGACAAATGGGGACGAATCCACAAATGTCAACCCTAGACAAGTTGATTATAGCAGGGATTCTTCCAGAGAACAACAGAGAATTGGCGAGAACAGTTGGGAAAATGGAGGAATTTATGGAACAGAGAAATGAGAATAAAACAGAATTGAAAATGATAAAGATGTCAGATGTCCAGTCCCAGACAGTGGACTGGCTCTGGTATCCATTTATCCCTTATGGGAAATTAACGATCATTCAGGGTGATCCGGGCGATGGAAAAACTACGCTGATATTAAATCTTGCAGCGAGATTGTCTAAAGGAGAAGGTCTGGATAACGATATGAAAGTAACAGAACCAGTAAATATTATTTATCAGACAGCGGAAGATGGGCTGGCAGATACGGTAAAACCCAGACTGGAGCTGGCAGAAGCGGTCTGTGAAAGAATCATGGTTATAGATGAAACAGAAAAATCACTTTCCATGATAGATGAGAGACTGGAAACTGCTATCAAACGGACTGATGCGAGAGTGCTTATTTTAGATCCGATTCAGGCATACCTTGGAGGAACAATGGATATGAACCGGGCAAATGAAGCAAGGGATATGACAAAAAGATTGAGCTTGCTGGCAGAAAAGTATAAATGTGCAATTTTATTAATCGGACATATGAATAAAGCTGGTGGAAATAAAGCTGCATATAGAGGAATGGGTTCGATTGACTTTTTTGCAGTAGCCAGAAGCGTATTACTGGTAGGAAGAATAGAGGGAGAACCGGACTTAAGAGCAGTGGTTCAGATTAAAAATAATCTGGCTGCATTTGGACATTCCAAAGCATTTCGCCTGACAGAAACCGGATTTGAGTGGATAGGTGACTATGAAATCACAGCAGATGAGGTGCTTGGTGGAATTGCTCCAAAGGTAAATAAACTGGAACAGGCAAAAAAGATGCTGAGGGAACTGGCAGAAACATCAACTTCTGTGCAAAGCAGTGAAATCTTTGATATGGCAGAAGATTTGAATATTTCTAAAAGAACACTGGAAAATGCAAAAAAGGAACTTGGAATTAAGGCAAGACGAATCGGTAATTCCTGGTATTGGGATTTAGATAAAGTTAAGCCGGAATAAATTAAGGGTGCAACATTGCAGAGTATATAGAAAATGCGGAATTAAAATGCAAGGTTGCAATCTGTAAAGACATTGCAGTGTTGCGTCCTTACATAAATTGTAAGAAGGTGAGAATTTGAAAAACGTTATGATTCCAGAGGAGTTATTTGGAAAGATTATAAAATATCATTTACTGGATCAGGAACAGGAAGCAGATGATATAAGAAAAGGTTTAGAGAAAAAGCTGGATGCAATGGTAAATCGTGAGGTATACAGTAAATCCAAAACTGCACCAACAAAAGAAGAACGGGAAAAGTTCCGACAGGAGTATCTGGACAGAAAAGGAATGCAAGAGAGTTTTCGATGGTAACAGTTCTTATTGACTATCTTTTTACAGGAGCGTGTCACGCACCTGTGAGAAGTAAACAAGGAGAAAGTTGGTAAGGTGCAGACGGAAAACTATGGCTGGAATGTGAGATTACTGTAAATTTGATAGTTGTGAAGAAGGGAGAAAGATACAATGAAACAGGGAAGATTAGGATATAACAGCAGTAATGACAGATATGGGTTATTAGCGTCGGACTTATGGATTGATACGGGATTTCACTGTGGAGAAGGTCTTGAGGTACTGGTTGATGATAAGTGGGTACGGACAAGAATGGAGATGAATCCGGCAAGAGAATGGTATCTGGTGGGAACACCATATTGCGGAGATCTGGAATATGTACAGGCAAGAATACCGGAATAATTTAGTCGAGAGAGTAACGCAGTAGCCAACCGATTAACGGGAGGAATAAAATAGGTCTTCGCTCCGCTTCGGTCGGTGCAGAACAGACGTCCACTGGACGTCTTGCACCCCCGGAGGGCGCAAGGGTACTTTTGATGGACGGTACGGCTGTCGAAAGTGCTTTTGCGTTACTTTTGACAAAAGTAACAAAACCGCCGTATCCGGCGAAGATTTCTTTTTATACTATAGCTGGTAAAGATACAAATTTATGTGCCATGTCTGGCACTGGTTTTAGAAAGTGGGGTGACGAACATGACGCTGAAACGAACAATTAGTGGTATGATCGGGACAGGTTCTCTGGCTCATAATAGAAGGGAATTTATAGCAGAAAATGTTGATCCAAACAGAGTGCAACTAAATATTTGCTATCAGAATGAGAATTTAAAAGAAGTTTATAAAGAACTGTTTGATGAAGCTGTAGAACGATATAATATCGGGAAAAGAAAAGATAGACAGATTACAAATTACTATGAAAAAATCCGGCAGGGAAAACAAGAGAAGTTGTTCCACGAAGTAATTTTTCAAATTGGAAATCGAGAAGATATGGCTGTCGGAACAGCAGAAGGAGATCTGGCTGTAAAAATACTGGATGAATATGTAAAGGACTTCCAGAAACGGAATGCAACGTTACGGGTATTTGGTTGTTATCTACATCAGGATGAAGCTACCCCACATTTACATATTGATTTTATTCCTTATGTGACTGATTGGAAAGGAAAAGGAATGGATACCAGAGTTTCGTTGAAACAGGCATTAAAAAGTCTTGGATTTCAAGGTGGAAATAAGCATGATACAGAGTTGAACCAGTGGATGAACCATGAAAAAGAAGTTCTGGCAGAGATTGCAAAGCAGCATGGAATTGAATGGGAACAGAAAGGTACTCATGAGGAACATTTGGATGTTTATAACTTCAAGAAGAAAGAACGAAAAAAGGAAGTACAGGAGCTGGAGCAGGAGAAAGAGTATCTAACTGCAGAAAATGAAGAACTGACAGCACAGATTGCGGAATCCAGAGCAGATATCCAGATTTTAAAAGACGATAAGGAACAGGCAATTAGGGAGAAGCAAGAAGCAGAACAAAGGGCAGAGGACGTAGAAAAAGAACTAAAAAGTCTGGAAGATCGACGGAATGTATTAAAACCAATTATGGATAATGCCAGTAAGGAAATAAAAGAATATGGAATGATTAAGATGTTTTTACCGGAGGCAGGAACATTTGAACGTGCAGTACCTTACAGGGAGAATAAAATCAAGCCATTGTTTATCAAGATGAAAAATCAGATTGCTGCATTAGCTGGAAAAGTTGTAGAACTTAACAAAACGGTAGAAAACTGGAAAAACAAATACCAAAAATCTGTTGAGAAATGTGATAATATCCAGAAACAGTTAGATGATGTGCGTAAAGAAAATGGAAAATTATCAAATGATAATCAACTTTTACAAGAGATTTCGGACAGATATGACAGAGTGGTGCGTATTCTGGGAATGGAAACTGTAGAGGATGTGGTGCAGCAGGATATTAAAGAACAAAGGGCACTGGAAGAAAAACGGCGAACGGAGCAAATGCCAAAGGGAAGCGTTCTGAAACAGTTGGAATGGGCGACTCAAAAGAGTCAGATTGAAAACCAACAACGTAAGAAAAATAAAACAAAATACAAAGGATTGGAGATTTAGACTATGAAAAAACAAATTTATGATGAGAAAAATGGAATGGGCTATACGTTGCATGGAGATTACTATTTGCCGGATCTGGTTTTAAGAGAAGAAGAACCGACATATGGAAAATATGGAATGTTACGAAAGCAGTTCTTAAAAGAATACAGATCAGCAAGATATCAATACATGTTATTGACCGGAAAATTGAATGAACATCTGAATCAGATTGATCAGGAAGCCAGAGAACAGGTGGAAATGCTTATGAAACAGATGGCAGAAAAAAAGGGTGTAACTGAAGAATTAAAGGTACAGGATCAGATGAAGTGGGTTAGGTTAATGAATAATATAAAAGTTAGTGCAGAAGAGATTATATTGAAAAACACGGTATATGTGTGAGATCGTTCTTTTACACTTTTGTATATATTAGAATAGCACTTTAGAAAGCACTATGGTAAAATAAAGTGAAGGTAAATCGGAATTTGGAGGATTGAATTATGTGGAATGAATTAGGTATAAGTGGAGGAACCGCAATTGTTATTTTGATTGCGCTGTATTTCGTTATCAAATGGGCAGTGAAAAATGGCATCAAAGAAGCCTACAGTGCAATCACTGGAAAGAAAACTGTTGAAGATATCCAAAACGAAAAAGAGCTGAAAGAACTTGGATTGGATTCAGAAGATCAATAACTTCAAGTTTGTATAACAGGAAAATTTAAATTTAACGCTTGAAAAAAGGAGAAATAAACATGGCAAAGAAGCAGGAGAAAGGTGGCAGATTCCTCGAGGCTGTAAAAAATCTTGTGTCTTTGGAAAGTGAATCTTTCTGATAAGAAATAGATATGTAAGGTTTTGCTGTCGAATTTATAATTCTGTTGTTGTTGAATCTATCTTTCTATTTACAGTATAACCATCTGATAAGATTTTATACATCCGTTTTGATTTTTTTGCATGACAAATAAGACATTGTATTGATTGCTTTTTTCGTGGGCGCTGCCCACACCCGACCTCTGGAATAGAGTAGGGAAATTCTGGCAATAATACAAATGCCGACGGAATAGAAAGGAAGCGGGAATGGTCAGCTTTGGAGCAAATCCATTCCTGCTTTTCTTTTCTCTACAGATAGTTGGTAAGCCGTTCTCCATACAAGACAATCAACTGATTCAACACCTGATCCCAGTTCCGATATCTCTGTGTCCATTTCCTGACTACGTTTTCGCTGGCAAGATACAGCATCTTTTCCAGTGCTGTATCGCTTGGAAATACACTCTTGGTTTTTGTGACTTTCCGGTATTGACGGTTCAATCCCTCTATGATGTTGGTTGTGTACATAATACGTCTGATATCATTTGAAAACTGGAAAAAGGAACTTACATCTTCCCAATTATTTTCCCAGTTGCTGATAGCATAGGGATATTTCTTTCCCCATTTCTCCTTAATGTTCTCCAGTTCTGATAAAGCTGCTGTTTCATTCGGAGCATTATATACTGCTTTGAAATCTGAGGAAAACTTTTTCAGATCATTATAGTTCACATACTTGAAAGAATTACGCAGCATATGGATGACGCATCTCTGGATCTCTGCCTGCGGATAGACTGCCTGTATAGCTTCTTTAAAGCCAGGAAGCCCATCTACACAGAAGAAAAGTACATCCTTTACTCCACGGTTCTTCAGATCATTGAGCATTCCAAGCCAGAACTTGCTGGTTTCATTGGCTCCTACTGTGATGCTGAGGATATCTTTATACCCTTCCACTGTAACACCGAGAACAACATAAGCAGCACGGCTTAAGATCCTGCCATCCTCCCGGACTTTGTAATGAATACAGTCCATAAAGACAAACGGATAAACCGGATTCAGAGGACGTGACTGCCACTCCTTGACCTGAGGAAGGATCTTATCGGTGATCTTGCTGACCATTTCTGCCGATAATTCAATTCCATAGAGATCCTGAAGCTGGTCATGAATGTCACGTGTACTCATACCACGTGCATATAAAGAGATCACTTTTTCTTCAATTCCAGAAATATCCCTCTGATATTTAGGAATCAGCTTCGGTTCAAACTCCCCATTACGGTCTCTTGGTACATCAATTTGGAATTCACCGTACTGGCTTTTTAAGTTCTTTGTGGAATGACCATTTCTTTTGTTGTCTGTCTGCAGATCTCCCTTATGATTTTTTTCATAACCGAGAGTTGCATCCAACTCTGCCTCCATCAGCTCCTGCAGGATATCTTTGAAACTGTCTTTCAGAAGCGTGTATACATCGGCAACGCTACTAATGTTGTTTTCTGAGATAATCTGTCGAATTTGTTCCTTTGCAACTGCCATAAAAAATACTCCTTTTCGATAAGAATTGTCATATCTGAATTCTTACCAAAAAGGAGCCATTTTTTACCGGAAACACAAACTATTTTACACTACCGATTCCTCGTTAGTCATGCCCTTTGCTTCTGGCACAATACTTTCAAAGACTGCGCCCCGGACGATAAGGCGGTGGCTGCGCGTTCTGCGTTCCTCTTTGAATAGCTTCTGACGCAACATCTTTTCCCGATTTTCAAACTGCCGGATTTTCTTCTTTCCCCCCTCAATCTCGGCTTGCAGCTCCTCGCGGGTTTTCTCTCTTGGCTTTGTCATGGGTGGTCGCTCCTTTCTGCTCATAGGCATAGAAAAAGGACAATCGATTTTCTCGACTGTCCTCTCGGATTGGTTATGTAATTGTAAAATGTTATTTTTCATTAAACTTTTGAATATCTCCGTAATCTTTAAGCTCACTATTTTCAAAAGCTTGTTGTAAATTATCGCTATCCAAAAACAACACATTTCCACTTGAGGTCAAGGGCAACAAACAAGAATCAGCTTTCAGTATTTCTGCCGGATTGTCTATTAGCATAACCAGAGGATTTTTTGCTTCTATCGGCTTCGCTGATCCAAGAGTTACATTTACAGGAAATGCAAGCAGACCGCCACCTTCGTATTCGTATAACCCTGTTCCTTCTGGCAATACACTTCCGTCGTTTGTCAATATCGGCATTTGACTGTCTAAAAACTCTTGCATACTTTTTGATAAGCTGCTATATTCTATGGGTTTTAATTTGCCAGAATCGCCAAAGTTTTCAATCCATTTGGGATTTGTAAACACAAAATGGTCATAATCTCCCAGCTCGGCAGAAAGTTCAATAGCGCTATCTACTACATAGGAGAGGAGCAAATTGTCCTCTTGGTCAGATAGCAAATTGCTTCCAGCAGTTATCAGTTCTTTATCTTCGCATACTGTATCTATGTCAGTATATTCTATAAAGCTAATTCCGGTCATGTCATATTCGGAAAGCTTATTTGTATTTCCGCACCCGGTTAAACTAATCACAAGTGCTAATGCAGACATGATTATAATGTTGTTATGTTTCATAGATTCCTCCATTTTCTGTTTGGTGCCCAATTATTAAAGAAGTATAACACAAACCTATGAACAAATCCACATCATTTCAGCCTGTCGGCAGCATCGTGTTCTCTGGCATACTCTCACGCCGCCTCTCGGCGTTCTTCACTGTATGGGGCGGTCAGATGGAAAGAGAAACCGTCAAGATATAACTGGGCATATTCTAATGGCTCATCAATGGCAAGTGCGTTTAATGTGCACAATCCGATCCGGGAGTGGTCTTTAAGTTCTTCTCAGCTTCCTAACAGTCAATGCGAAGCGTATAACTAGCAGAAGTATAAACATCAATGCTGTTCCTGTGTGGATTGTATTCTGCAAATATTTTTATCATCGTATCGAATCTCCTTATCATTCAATCAATCATTCGTTATAAACATCAGAAGCATTTCAATCAGTTCACCAAGTCACTTTTATTTTGTGTTATACTGTTTTATAGATTTTTCTTGCCCTTGTATTTGCCCTTATGAGAGTTCGTAAACACTGACGGGACGATATAACACAAGGGAAATAATAAGGGAAAGCTAACCTGTGATAAACTTAGTGTTTTCAAGGGCTTGAGAGGTATTTGATAATAAAATATAACAATTATTAAATTACTTGGAATAGATGAAATCTCAATTCAAGTTTGTGGAATCGACTGAAAGGAAGCATTATATGTTCTATATTTATATTATTTTTGATTTTGCAATGGCAGTAATTATGCTTTTATTTGGAATATGGTTTTATAGGTCAAAAGGACAAGCATCCAACTTCTTGTCTGGTTATAATATGAAATCTGCAGAAGAACGAAAAAAATATGATGAAAATGCTATGTGTAAGGCATATGGGAAGAGAATGATGCTTATGTCACTTCCTTTTATTGCTGGAATGATTATAGATATTTGGTATATAGGAACTGGTTGTTTAATTGCATGGGCGATATGGTTTGTTATGTTTATTCTGTTGCTTATAGATAGACATAAAAGAGAAAGTTAATTTATAGAAAAATAGAATGTTTTCGGGGTGAAAATACCGTTTATTTGTTTTAGACATATGATGTCCGATTGAAAATTAGCGGATTCTCGTTTTATGTCGTGGTAATTTTGCTATATATTGGTAAGCTGTAAGTGGAAGAGAGGTAGAGACATGGATACAAAAAAGATTGGAGCTTTTTTAAAGCAATGTCGTAAAGAAAAGAATCTTACGCAAGAGCAGCTTGCCGAGAAGTTTGAGGTATCTGCAAGAACAGTTTCCAGATGGGAAACAGGAATAAATATGCCAGATCTCAGTATACTTGTTCAACTTGCTGAGTATTACGATGTTGAGATAAGAGAGCTCCTGGATGGAGAAAGGAGCCAGACTATGAATAAAGAGATGAAAGAAACACTGGACAAAGTGGCGGTGTATGAAGAATGGGTGAAACAAAAAGCATTAAAGGCTGGAAATCTTGCATTTGCATCAATGTTTGTGATTAGTGTGTTAGCGATTATTATTCAGATGTTATTAACGGTGGATATTCGCTTGGTTTTAGGAGAGACAGCAACTGCTTTGGTAGGAGGAATTCTGTATGCTTCTATTATGGTGTACAATGGAATATGGGATAAATGTTTGCCCAAAAGTGCTACTATATGGCGCGATTTTTTCACCAGTGTGATATGTGCAGGAATTTTTACAGTCATCTATGGCATATGTTTATTTAGAATGGGAGCTACAGAAACACAGGTAACACGATTAGCAGTGGGATTTCTGATTGGTATTACTATTGTGGCATTTATTGTTCTTAGGCTCTTGGCATTTATTAATCGAAAAAGAAACCAGAATTCGTCAAATGTTCAGGAGAAAAAGGAAACTTCCATATCTAAGGCAGAATGGACAAAAATTTATAATGCACAGAATATAGTAGAGACAGAACAACTCGTAGAAATGTTAAAGCAAAATGGAATAGCAGCTTTTTCACAGGAAGCAGGTGCGAATGTTGCAATGCATGGGGCACCTGGATTTGGAATATATGGTGTGGATATATTCGTGAAAACCGATGATGCAGAGAAGGCAGTACAGTTGATCAAGGAGATTAATAACCAAGAATGAAGAAAATTTTTGACATTTTCACACATGCGTGCTAATATGATTATAGAAAAAGAGTGCTACCGATAGACGGTTAGTCCGATATATGTTTTGACAAAAATTGCCGCTTAGTTTACCAGACCAGGGCGGCTATTTTTGTGGTTTATTATTATCCTTGCCAAAGGTATATCCAAGACCAAAGCAGGTTAAGCCGAAGCTCACTACTGCAATAAAATCAACAATACTCATGGCTTAGCCCTCCTTTCCAGTGGATTCTCTTTCGAGTTTCTATGTAATCAGAGGGTCACAGTCCCTCTGTTGAAGGACTAACCGCCTACCGTTATGATAGCACCCATGATGTAAATTATAGCAGTCAGGGACATTGTATGCAATAAAAAAATACGAAACATAAAAGAGGCTGTAATGAAGATAAAAGATGTTGAAAAACGAACTGGAATTACAAGTTATAATATCAGATTTTATGAGAAAGAAAATTTATTAATTCCGAAAAGAAATCCTGTAAATGGATATCGTGAATATACAGAGGAAGATATTCTTTTGTTAAATCGTATAAAAATGTTAAGGATGTTAGATATTCCGGTTTCAGATATTAGAAAAATTTTATATGAAAAGGAAGCATTAACCAGTGTTTTAAATACACATTTGCTTAAAATTAAAGAAGAAGAAAATAGACTTAGGCAGAATTATTTTTTATGCGAAGAGTTGATAAAAATGGATATGAGTGTGACTGATTTATCAGAAGAGATGTTAGATAAAATGGTATCTGGAAAAGAGGAATATATTTACCAATTGGAGAGAATAAAACGGCAGGACAGGATACAAAAAATTTTCGATACTTCTAAATTAATTGTTTGTATTGTAGGGGGAGTAATTGCAGTCATTATGTGCGTGCAATTATATTTGGAATTATGTAATACATATATGAGTGCTCCGTTTAAAGTAATAACTTTTGTTTTGGGTTTGATTTTGGTTGTTTCAATATTACGGATTATAGTGTGTAATGAAACAAAATAAGAATGCGAAGATATTTTTGAGAAAAAGAGGACAAATAGAAAATGTTCTCTTTTTTTCTTGACCTTAAACTTCCTCTAAGGTGTATATATAAGAAAAACAGGGAGGCGAGAGATATGTATGTAAATGTAGAAAATGTAAATTTTGCTTATGATAAGAAGCCAATATTACATGATATTAATTTTGGAATGAATAAGGGAGAGATAACAGGCTTAATTGGTCCTAATGGCGCAGGAAAATCAACAATGCTAAAACTCATGATAAAAAAAATGAAACCTAATAATGGTAAAATTATTATTGGTGATAATGATATATTTTCTATTAAAAGAGAGAATAATCCTGTGACGTTCATTCCAGATATTCCAGTGTACTATGAAGAGTTGACTGTTTGGGAGCATCTTCAGTTTATTAAAGCACTGTACCCTGAGAACTCAGTGACAGTTGATTCATTAATTCGAGAATTTAATCTTAATCAGCACCTTAACAAAATTCCATCAGCACTTTCAAAAGGAACGTTGCAGAAACTTATGATTGCACTTGCATTGTTGCGGCAATACGATGTGCTGCTGGCAGATGAACCGTTTAATGGGTTGGATCCAGCACAAACATATAAATTCAAAAATACTTTAAAAAATTTGAAGAAACAAGATAAAACGATACTCATATCTACACATTTACTAAGTTTGGCTGAAGATTTTTGTGACAGATATATTTTTTTATATGATGGAAGAATAGTCGAACAAGGAACAAAGACAGAAATATTACAAAAGCAGCAGATGAATAAGGAAACTTCGTTGGAACAAATATATATGTCCTTAATTGGTGAGGGAGAGCATTATGCAGGAGTACAGAAAACTGTTATGTGTGAATAAGATTAGAGAAACTAAAAGATTAATAGAAAATATGCTGATACCTATATTGTCTTTGGTAGTTGCGGCAGCTGTTGTTGGATATCAAATTGTGATTAATTTTTTTCCAATAATTCGGAAAATAAATGCATGTAATCTTCGAATATGTTATCTGGTATTTGGATTTTTGATATTATACTCGTTTGGCGTTTGTTTTATTAATGTTAAACCGGCAATTATAATAAAACCGGCATCATTGTTTTTCATTCAAGAGAAAAGGATAAGACAAATGATATCAATAAAATATATAGGGTTAACCTTAAAGGACATTATATTTTCAATCATTCTTTCAGCTTGTATTAATGGAATCCATTTGAATAGAAATTTTCTATTTATATTACTCATAATATTTTTGTTATTAAATACAACTAATTTAATGAGATGGAAAATATATCATGCAAATCAAAGAAGAGATATTGGAATATGGCTGCTATTTAGTATAATCTTGGTAATATCGCTTAAATATTTTTTTATGTGTATTATTATAGATATAGGAATATGGATGTATATGCTAGTTTATGATTTTGGTGTTCTGGAAATAAATGCTTTAAAGTATGAAGATGAGATGCAATTTTTGGAAAAAGTACGTATTGCTCAAAATTTTAATAATACTGTATTGTTAGATCAATATGCAAAAGAAAAAATGGTGAGATATTTACAGAGAAAAAATAAAGTATCCAATTTTTTATACTACTTTCCATTGATATGGAAAGCTCAAATATCTATTTATAGATTAGGCAGAAATTGGATAATAATGGGAATGATTTTGTTTACGATATGTCTAGGAATTTATAAAATGCCTTTTTATTGGACGCTGCCATTTTTACAGCAAGAAGAAATACGTTATATGTTGTTGTTAGGCAGTATATTTGCCGTTTTTCGATTGACTTTACGGAGTATGGTTCAACAGTTGGATAGTATTCTTGAAAAAGCCACAGATGGTCTATTTATTCCTATATCGGAAAATCGAATTGTGAAACAGTTTATGGTGATACCAATTACAATTGTTTGTGGCGAAGGAATTATAATGGCTTTTGTTGTAAACAGCAGTATAGCGCAAATACTGTTAGGGTGTGCAATACTTATATGTGCGACAGTCCTGAATCTCTGGCTAGAAGTGAAATATAAAAATTTTCTGGTGAAAAAGGATTTTATTTTAAGTATTGCTGTTTTCTTAGGAGCATTGATACTTACCAAATAGATAAGAGATATTATAGTGAGAAATGAAGTCGCTGTGATACCATTTTGATACTAAAAAATGAAGAGAACAGAAATATAGCGTAGAAATCCTATAACACAGGACAATAAAGACACGAAAATCACAGAAAATAATGAGATTTTAAGAACCTCACAAACGTGAAGGTAGACGTACTGTAGGATCAGGACGTGTTGCTACAGTTATCGAATAATATTCGACAAGCAATGAGCAGTGCAAATTCGCAGAGTAATGTCCGGTGGGAGTTTGCTCACACAAGGACATTAGTCGGAGAATTTATAGGGCGAACGCCCAGACCGAGATGTAGCGAAGCGAAATCGAGGTTAGCACTGCGGTCTATATAAAATAAATTGAGTACCGCAAGGTACATTGTGTCCAAACGTAAGATACCCCGGAACCGTAAGGTTTCCGGGGTTTTTCTGTTGTGTAAAAAGTTTAAAATAAGGTTGTAAAGAATAGCGAATAAATTGAAAACGTAAGCGACGAATAATTGACGAAGAATGATAAAATCCTTATAATAAATTAGTATTTGAACAACAGATAAAATCAATTACACAAAAATCAATAACAAGAGGGAGGTCATTTCATGTTTGGTTTTATGGTAACTGCTGATGGCGGACTTACAACTGCCGGATATGTGATTACAGTTATTGCCGGAATCATTTTGTTTTTCCTGGCGATTTATTTTGCAGGGAAGAATTCAGACAAGAAAAAGCTTACCACAAGACAACTGGTATTCTGTGCCGTAGCTATTGCACTTGCTTTTATTACGTCTTATCTGAAAATCTTTAAACTGCCGTGGGGAGGAAGCGTCACTCTTTGCAGTATGCTTTTTATTGTTCTGATCGCAAACTGGTATGGAGTTGGAACAGGTATTATGGCTGGGTTTGCTTACGGAATCCTGCAGTTTATCCAGGAGCCTTATATACTTTCATTTTTTCAGGTATGCTGTGATTACATACTTGCATTTGCGGCACTTGGACTGGCAGGATTATTTGCAAAACAGAGTCATGGACTTCTGAAAGGATATATAATAGCTGTAATTGCCAGAGGAGCTTTTCATTCTCTGGGCGGTTATCTTTATTGGATGAGCTATATGCCGGACAATTTCCCGAAATCTCTGACAGCCGTATATCCGATTTTATACAATTACAGCTATCTGCTGGCAGAGGGCATTATCACGGTGATTATCATTTCAGTACCTGCAGTGTCGAAGGCACTGACCCAGGTAAAGCGTGCCGCATTGCAGTAGTTTGTTTTGTCTGGCAACAGGGATGTGTCGTTGCCCGGTACTCAGAACATTTGGTATGGTAATTTTGTTTAGGGAAGTGTAAGAATGACAATAACGACTTTATGCTATATAGAAAATAATGGCAAATATCTGATGCTTCACAGGGTAAAAAAGCATAATGATATAAATGAGGGAAAGTGGATTGGAGTTGGCGGACATGCAGAGGGCCAGGAATCCCCGGAGGAATGTCTTTTGCGTGAAGTGAAAGAAGAAACAGGATTAACACTGACATCATATAAACTTCGAGGTCTGGTTACATTTATAAGCGATAAATGTGAACCGGAGCTTATGTGTGTGTTTACGGCCAACGAATATATCGGTGAATTAACAGAATGCAATGAAGGAGAACTTTACTGGATAGATAAAGCTGTTGTGCCGACACTTCCCACATGGGAAGGTGACAGAGTTTTTCTGGATTTGCTTCTTTCAGGAGATGAGCGATTTTTTTCTTTAAAATTGCAGTATGAAGGGGAAAAACTCGTAGATAAACAAGTAAATTTATATTAACCGAATAAACTGCGAAGCAGTTATTTGGTATAGAGCCGCGTAGCGAAGTGGATGATTTTATCCGCTTGATTTTGGAGAGATAAAATGATGAATTGTTTGGCAGTAGGGCTGGGTGGTTTTGCAGGAGCAGTATTGCGGTACCTGATCGGGCTGATTCCCACAGGAGAAACCATGATTTTTCCGGTAAAAACCTTTTGTATCAATGTGATTGGATGTATTGTGATCGGAGCAATCACAGTACTGGCGGCGAAATTGTCTGTTCCGCCAAGGATGATTTTGTTTCTGAAGGTGGGAGTCTGCGGTGGATTTACCACATTCTCAACCTTTGCACTGGAATCTTCGGATTTGATCCGGGATGGACATATGGGAATAGCTCTGTGTTATGTATTACTTAGCGTGTTGGTAGGCGTGCTGGCGATTTTTGCAGTGGAATATCTTACTGTAAGATAAGCTGCTTCCTGATTCTGGAAAATAAAGATCCTTTTTTCAGTATGCGCAATTACCTGCTGAATGGACATACGGAAATTTTTGGTGCAGGAAAGGGCATTATCCGTTCTTTTCAGGATTTTGATCTGTGTACGGAATCCTATATGAAACATCCGAAGAATACAATTTATTATTTCGGGGATTTGGATTATGAGGGTATCGGTATATACGAAAATCTGGCAGAAAAATTTCGCAGCAGATGGAAAATCCTTCCTTTTGTGCCGGCATATCAGGCTATGCTTGGAAAAGCAGAAGAGATAACTGAACTTCCGGAGACAAAGGAGCATCAGAACAGAAATATCAGTACACAATTTTTCTCCTGTTTTGATGAAATAATGGTCAAAAAAATGGAAGCTGTTCTGGATAAGGACAGATATATCCCTCAGGAAATTTTAAATACTGCAGATTTCTGATGCAGATTCTGACACAGAGGGGAGGCTACATTACTGTTTACTCCGTTCTCAGTAACGAAGCTTCTTTTTATGTTATGGATTATGGAGAATCTTATGATAAAAAATAATTGATTTTTAAAAGACAGTCTGTTAGAATATACCTGTGAAAAGGGAGTAGCTTGCCGAGTGGATTCGGTTCACTTCTTCGTCAAGACAGTTATTGAAACATATAACTCGGAAAGTGATGAAATTGCGAGACTTTTACTGTGAATGCAGTAGGAGTCTCTTTTTTTATACCTACTGCAAAATAAATGTATTCCCGGAATCTTTTTATATTTGATTTTGTGAGTACGTAATAAAAGAAAGAGAGGTATAAATGATGTTTTTACAGGTTATTATTTTGCTGGCAGGTTTTTTGTTTCTGGTGAAAGGTGCAGACTGGTTTGTGGAGGGTGCAGCCAGCATTGCGAAAAAGCTGGGAATTCCGCAGCTGATAATTGGATTGACCATCGTAGCAATGGGAACCAGCATGCCGGAGGCAGCAGTCAGTATTACTGCTGCAATGAATAAGAATGCAGGTATTACCATTGGAAATGTAGTCGGAAGCAATATCCTGAATATTCTGATCATTCTGGGAATCACAGCAGTAATTACGAATGTAGCGATTCAAAAATCCACGCTTCTTTACGAAATTCCGTTTATGACAGTGATAACAATTATTTTGCTGATCTTTGGTATCACAGGTTCAGAGGTGACTTTTATTGAAGGTGTGATTTTCTGGATACTGTTTCTGATATATCTGGGATATCTGTTTGTGATGGCAAAGAAAGGGAACGATCAGGAAGAAGCAGAAGCAAAGGATAATCCGGTATGGAAATGTATGCTCCTGATGGTAATCGGTGGAATTCTGGTCGTAAAGGGCAGTGATTTTGCAGTCAGCGGAGCAACGGAGATTGCCCGTTATTTTGGCATGAGTGAGAGATTTATCGGGCTGACAATTGTTGCACTGGGAACATCTCTTCCGGAACTTGTCACATCAGTAACAGCTGCCAGAAGAGGAAATACAGGAATTGCCATTGGAAATATAGTCGGAAGCAATATTTTTAATATTTTGTTTGTTATCGGTACAACAGCACTCATCTGTACTGTGCCGTTTGAGAGCAAATTTATTATTGATACTGTAATTGCAGTTCTGTGTGGAGCAATACTCTGGATTGGTACATTCAGACATAAAGAATTAAGAAAACCCTGTGGTGTGGTTATGCTGTTGTGTTATGTCGCATATTTCCTGTATTTATGTCTGGTATAACGAATAATTGCTTTTCGCAACCTCCGCAGGGGACTTACTTGATTCGATTAAAATAAGAAATGGAATAAAGTATATTATGGATAATTATGAAAAACAGGTATATACAGGAAGAGAGTTGTTTTTAAAATATGATCAGGATAAGCTGATAAAGAAATATGGTTTGAAACACGATGAAGAATATCTGTATTTGAAATATATTGGAACAGAATATCGGATCAATCGCAGAAACGGTGCTATTGAATATGCCACAGGCGAAGAATGGACGGACTGCAGAGAATATACAGTTGTTATGACAATCTATGATTTTCTCTGCTGTTCCGGGCAGGAGATACTGCCTCCTCTTACCGGGCAGTGGCAGCCTGTGGGCAGGTTTGTAACTGCCGGGAGCAGTCCGTCAACAGATCCCTTTGTGGAAAAGTATGCAAGAGTATTTTCCGGCAAAGTGGAAGAGTTAAAGCAGGCCTGTATCTGTCTGGGAGGAAAGCAGATGCAGCGTCTGGCAGGGGCAGATCTGACATTTGAAATGCCGGTTCTTCCGGAGTTCTCTGTGTTGTTTCAGTTCTGGGATGGGGATGAAGAATTCCCGCCAAAGATCTTACTGTTGTGGGATAAAGTATCGTTATCATACCTTCATTTTGAGACGACCTATTATCTTCAGGGAGATCTTCTGAAGGCTATACTGCAGATAATCGGCTGAATACACTGTAGCCGATCCTTCGGAGGGGATATATGGAAGCGGATAATTCAGGAAGCTATGGGAAAAATCCGCAGAAATGCCCTGAATTATTCAGTAAAGTATTACGCAGAAATTCTTCTGGAGAATCTGGATACGATCAGTGACACAAAAGAAAAATTCCAGAAATACCGGGAACTGCTGCGGACACTGAATAAGATTGTCCGTATGGAAAGCTTTCAGGATGATTTTTACAGGAAACCGCTGGAACAGATGCTGGAGCTTTCCGATGATGCAGTGCGTGTTCTGACTCAGTTAAAAACTACAGTACAGTCATATGACAGTCTGATGGAGAAGGAACGTATCACAGAACTTCTGGAGGATTATGTCCGGGAAATCCACAGTAACCTTGGAAAAATCGACCATAATTCAACCATCACCATAAGGGAAAGAAATATCAAAATGTTAAAGATTCAGCTTCCGGACTGGGAAGAAAATGCAGGGCTTTACCGTCTGCGTCTGGAAGACTTTATTGATAAGATCACTATGGAAGGCGTGGAACTTTTCGAGAAAAATGAGAACGCACAGGAGTTTTTCGGCTCCGGTATCACTACCAGAAATCTCTATGATCAGGTGGTAGGAATCGGAAATGTACAGATTCATCTTTATAAGATTGAAGCCCAGAGAGAATATCCGATTACCTGGAAAGAGGTTTCCAGAAACTCAGGCGGAGAAGGATTTCTGTCTGCATTTGTAATCCTGTCCAGCCTTCTGTATTATATGAGACGGGATGATACGGACATTTTTGCAGATAAAAATGAGGGAAAGGTTCTGATCATGGACAACCCGTTCGCACAGACCAATGCCTCCCATCTGCTGATCCCGTTGATGGATATGGCAAAAAAGAGCAACACACAGCTTATCTGCCTTACCGGTCTGGGCGGAGAGTCCATCTATAATCGTTTTGACAATATATATGTGCTGAATCTGATCGCTGCAAGTCTGAGAGGCGGTGCCCAGTACCTGAAAGCCGAACACAAAAGAGGGAAAGAACCGGATGAGCTTGTCACTGCGAGAATTGAAGTGGGGGATCAGATGGAGCTGTTGTTTTAAGAAAAATTACAGCAATCATTCTGTGTGTCATATTATTATCGTTGCAGGTTGTGATTGCGAGTGCTGAAGATATAAGAAAGAATATTACGGTATCACATGAGCCGGTCTGTGTGATGCCGTATTTTTATTTGTCCAGAGAAAAGAATGAAAGATTCTTTTATGTTTTATTTTGCTCTGGATACACTAACAACAGCTATCAAAATAACATTGACAGAGCTTAAGAATAAGAATAGAATATAATTAACAAAAATAACTTAACTGGTTACAAATATTTAAATAGAAGGAGAGAGGTTTATGCTATATGAATTTTTGAAAAACAATTATAAGGAAGCAGAGCCTATATTCTTTTCTGATATAGTGATTAAGGGAATTACAAAATCTGCAGTAAACCAGCAGTTAAAAAAGTTATGCAATGAAGGAAAACTGCAGAAATATGAGAACGGCATTTATTATTTGCCTAAGAAATCACGATTAAAAACAAGTGTAGGTGTAAATGCAGATACGGTTGCCAGATACAAATATGTTTCCAGAGGTGGGAAAGTAGATGGCTTCTATTCGGGAAATACATTTGCCAATCAGTTGGGAATTTCAACGCAGGTTCCCAATAAAGTTGAGATTGTCAGCAACAATATGGCTGCAAAAGTAAGAGAAGTTCCAATTGGAAAGAGAACATTCATTGTAAGAAAGCCAGTGGTTCCGGTAAATGAAGAAAATGTTTATGTGCTGCAGTTACTTGACTTATTAAAGAATCTGGATGTGTATCTGGATGAAAGCTATGATGTGGCTCATGATAAAGTATCTCAATTTGTGCGGATACATGGCATCACAAAAAAAGACGTGGATAGTTATATAAGAGAGTTTCCGATTGCAATATTTAAATATTATTATGAATTGAGGTTGGATGATGTATTTGCATAAAGATGATAAGGAATTGTTGAGGGATATTATTGTAACGGTATCAGAGCGAACGGGCATAGATGAAAGTATCGTGGAAAAAGATTATTATGTGACAATGATATTAAAAGAACTTGTACAGAGAAATCCCAATGTGGTGTTTAAGGGTGGAACATCCCTTTCCAAGGCTTATCATGCATGCTATAGACCGTTTTTCAGAGGATATTGATATTACATTTGAAGAACATTTGGGAGAAGCCAGAAGAAAGAAAATCAAATATCAGTTATTACAACCAATTAGCGAAGATTTAGACTTAGCAATTGATAATTGGAAGTTTATTGAAAGCGATAAGGACTATAATCACTATGATTTCTTATATGATTCAGTTTGCTCAGAAGATAAAAGAGGTCTGCGACCATATGTGAAGCTGGAGACAGCATTGATGTCGTATTCTTATCCAACAGAAGAAAAGGAAATTACAAGTATAATATTTGATTGTCTCGCAACAGAAGAAGCGGAGATTTTGAGAGACTATGGGTTAGAACCATTTAAGATGAAGACACAGGCACTATCCAGAACAATTATAGATAAAATTTTTGCTGTGTGTGATTATTATATGGTAGGAAGAGCAACGAGAAATTCCAGACACTTATATGATATCTTTAAGCTGAAAAATTATATTTCAATAGATGATGATTTCAAAAGGCTCTTTGCAGATGTTAGAAAGCACAGATCAGGCATGGATATTAAAATAACCCCGTCTGCCAGGGAGGATGTTGATCTGCTGGCTGTAGCAGAAAAACTCATAAGAGAAGATTTTTATGCTGATGATTATGCTGATTCAACTATGAAATTGATTTCTGACAATATTTCCTATGAAACGGTAAAGCTGAATTACATTGATTTGGTTAGAAGTATATTACGATAAGAGAAAATTTTCTCTCGAATTCTGTTGAGAATAATGCAATTTCAAGTCAATTAATCATAATAAACGGGGGAACCGCTAAACAAAAGTTTTTCAGGTTATAGGAGAACAGTTCGAATATATAATCGGCTGTTCTTTTTTTAGCGTTAAAGCGGCGAGGTTTTTCTTGTGTACAGTGGAATGTAGGAGTATAATGAAATCAATATTTTGCACAAATTTACAATCTGTAATGGAACGACGATCGGCAAAGCAGATGAAAGTCTGTGACGCAAAGCTAAAGGGCCTGTAAAATGGCAGCCAGTTGCATGAAATGATGTGCGCTGTCTGTGAGACGGTGTTTTTTTATGTTATAGGAAATTACTCCGTAATGTTCCTATAACATAAAAAAGCCCTCCGGGCAGGATCGCACTGCGACGGAGGGGAATTATGTCGCTGAAGCGACCCTTCGCAGGCGAAGAATCCTGCAAGCAGGGATGTTATTTCATAAACGGAACCATAATGATTTTATCGGAGAAGAGAGAAAAATATGAAAATCAAAAAAGTACAAAGTGTATGTCTTATTTTGGCATGTATAGCGGCAACAGGACTTATAGGGTGTGGGAAAACAGATGAAACACCAAAGAAGCACGAAGCAATTACTTTTATGGCTCCTTATCTGGAAGTGGACAGCTTTATAGAAGAGGTGCATAAAACATATCCGGAGATTGAGCTTGAAGTAGTCCCGTACAGCGGAGCAAACACAACAACCTGTCTGCAGAATATGTTAGAGGCAGATGATCTTCCGGACATCTGCACACAGACTTTTTATAAGCCGGATGTGGTGGATGTCAGTGATAAGATGATTGATCTCTCCGGATACGATTTTACAGATAATTATGTGGAATCACGTCTGAAAGATGTATCCGATGATGGTGCACTTTATATGCTTCCATCTTTGTACAACTGTTATGGAATCACTTATAATAAAACACTGCTTGAGAAAAATGGCTGGAAACTGCCAACATCTTTTACAGAGCTTGAAGAACTTGCAGACAAAGCAAAAGAAGCAGGAGTTACGTTAAGTATGGCACAGATTCAGTACCCTGGTTCAGCCTTTCAGTATATATGTAATATTGCGGATGCGGGATTCCTTAGTACCATGTCTGGAAAGCAGTGGCAGAAAGATTACCTGTCAGGAAAGGCAAATGTAAGCGATACACCAGGCATGATGGAAAGTATGGAATATATCCAAAAGTGGAAAGACCTTGGGATGCTTGACTGCAGCAACAGTGATCCGGCAGATGATAGCAAAACAAGAGAAGATTTTATAAAGGGAAACTCACTGTTTCTATTGGGACCACAGAATGGCATTATGGACGCAGAAGATACAATGGATAAATTTGGTCTGATGCCATACCTGTCTGAAGACGGAAGCAGGAATGTATTTATTTTAAATGTAAACCGTTATTATGGATTGAATAAAGAGCTGGAGAATCATCCTGAGAAACTTGAAGACGCATTAAAAGTCATGAAGGTATTGTCTACGGTAGAAGGAACCAGCGCCCTGTATCCGGACAGCACATTAAAAGCAGGACTACTTCCTTTCAAAGATGCAAAGGCAGATGACACCTTTTATGCAGATATTTCAGATATGATCAATGCAGGGAATACGACACCGTTTATTTATGCTGGATGGGAAAATACGATTGTAAATACCGGAAACAAAATGCTGGAATTCATGCAGGATAAGGCATCAATAAAGGATGTGTCAGATCAACTGGATGAGGATCAGGACAGCGTGGTAAATAACCAGCCGGAAGTGATTACAACAGTCACAGAGGAAATCTCACAGGAAAGCTGTGCAAAGCTGGTGGGCAGATGTTTTGCCGAGGCGACCGGAAGTGACATTGCTCTTATATCTCTTGGAACATGGATCAGTGGAAATGGTACGAACCAGAACAATGATGGCGTGAGCGGAAAACTGTATGCAAAGAATATTACAGACTATGATATCTGTACCATTCTTCCGACTGGCTGGTCACGGACTATTAATACAATCAGGCTGACAGGAAAACAGATTCGGGCATTGTATGAAGAAGGTTATGATGCAGTTGGTACAGGTAAGAATTATCCATATATGCTGGTAAATCCTGAAGATATGAAACTGGAGGATGGAAAGACTTATCAGGTCGCAATTTCCGGAATCAGTGAAAAACTGGCGTCAGAAACGGAAGTGACAGACAGTGGTATTGTGGGTATGGATGCGGCAAAAGAGTTTTTTGGACAGTTTGAGACTTTGAGTGAGGCAGACGCTGAATGGAAATAAGTGGAGGAGAAAGATGCAGAAGGCAACGAGTTACCGGAAATTAATATTGGGCTGCTGTATGGCTGGTATAGCGATGCTTCTTGCATTCTTTTTCCTGTATCATACTTATATCCGGGATATCATTTATGAGGAACGATTGAACCAGATGGAAGAGATTACCCGTCAGATGTTTCAAAATCTGGAGGATGTGATCGATTCCCACTGGAACCGGGTAACAGAAGAATGTAATTATCTGAGAGATGCAAACGTGCAGACCACAGATGAACTCTGCAAATATATGAAAAAGAAATATGAATTATCAGCATATGCCAGGCAGAGGATTACGTTGATGGCAGTGGATTCAGAAGGTGGATATTATACAGAATCCGGAAACAGGGGACTTTTCCGGGAGCTGGATTATTTTGAGGAAAGTCCTGAAAAGATCAGTTTCGTTTTTGATTCTATGACAGACAATCAGTCAAAGATGGTATTTCTGGATCGTCTGCCGGAACCAATACATCTTCAGAATGGAGAAAAGAAAACTACAATTCTATATTTTGGAATTGTTCAGGATATGGAACAGTTGAATCCTTATTTTGAATGCGATGCATATAATGGGAACAACAGTGTGTATGTACTGGATGATAATGGATTTAAACTGTTCAACAGCAATCAGGTGGAACTGATCAAGGGTCATAATGTATTTTCCGTCCTACAGAAAATGAAGTATCTTCACAATTCTTCCTTTGACAAAACAAAGGCGGAACTGGAAGAAAAAGGCTGCAGTTATTCTAATGCAGTTCTGGATGGAACAGAATATTTTTACGGATTAAAAAGAATGGAAAATGCCGAATGGACACTTATCTTTCTGGTTCCGGCAGAATATGTTGCTACGAATACATTAAAACTTGTCAATTTTGTTATGGTATTTATTGTTATCTTTACGGTTATCGTAGCTGTCTGTGTTATGCTGGGGATTTCCTTTGTCATGTACAGAAACCAGCAGGAAGCGATTCGTGTGGAGCGGGAAAATAATGCCAAGCTGGAAACAGTGAATACAAAGCTGCGGCAGGCAAAACAGGCGGCGGAGGACGCTTTTCAGGTGGCACAGGAGGCGAACAGATCAAAGAGCAGTTTTCTTGCCAATATGTCTCATGATATACGTACCCCTATGAATGCGATCGTTGGTATTACGTCTTTGATCAGACATGATGCCGGTGATAAAGGCAAGGTAATAGAGTATGCGGATAAAATTGACACTTCATCACAGCATCTGTTAGGGATCCTTAATGAAGTTCTGGATATGAGTAAGATTGAAGCAGGAAAAACTGTCTTCAAGTATTCTGATTTTTCTATTCCGGATTTTATACAGGAGCTTGACACTATATTTCGTTCTCAGATATCTGAAAAGAAGCAGACTCTTACAATTACAAAAGAAAACATCCGTCATCAGTGGGTGAACGGGGATCAGGTTCATCTGATGCAGATTTTCAGTAATCTGCTGTCTAATGCAATAAAATATACACAGGAAGGTGGAGAAATTCAGCTTCTGGCAGAGGAATGTGAATCAAATTCATCTGTTTATGCAAAGTATCGTTTTTTAGTCTGTGATAATGGTATGGGAATGTCGGCAGATTTCAAGGACAGGATTTTTGATGCCTTTACCCGTGCAGAAAATTCTCTGACAAATAAGATACAGGGAACCGGTCTTGGAATGGCAATCACCAAAAATCTGGTTGACTTGATGGGTGGAACCATTGATGTGGAAAGTGAACCGGGACAGGGCAGCTGTTTTGAGGTTTTTATGGATCTGAAAATCGCAGAAGAAAGATCTGTTTCTCCGGCTTCACAGGCAGAAACAGAAGAGCAGAATGGCAATATCCTGAAAGGAATGAGATTCCTGTGTGCAGAGGACAATGAGCTGAATGCGGAGATTCTGACGGAACTGTTAAAGATTGAGGGCGCGGAGTGTATGATCTGTGAAAATGGTAAAAGGGTTCTGGAGACATTTGAACAGTCTGTTCCTGGTGACTATGATATGATCCTGATGGATGTACAGATGCCTGTCATGAACGGCTATGAGGCAACGAAGGCAATCCGCAGAAGCTCCCATGAGCTGGCAAAGACAATTCCGATCATTGCCATGACCGCCAATGCATTCTCAGAGGATATTCAGCATTCTCTGGCAGCCGGGATGAATGCCCATATTTCAAAACCGGTTGATATGAAAACGTTAGAAAAGACAATAAGAAGCATAAAATCCGGCGGCGGGGGGGTACCGAAACGCAGGTCATTGCTCAGTAACCATTAAATAATAAACCCGTACTTGCTGTTTTGTATCAGGTGCTTGGAACATCATATGAGTTACATGAGTGAGGAAAAGTGGATCGCAGCTTAAAATACGAATCGTCAGTTTTGGGGAGATAAGAAATTTATCTCCCTGTTTTTCTAATGTATGCTCGGAATCTTTTTGTATTCGATTATGCACATCTATAACTTCCATACCCATATCGGGTAATTTATCAGAAATAGGTTACAAGCAAGTCCCCATCCACTGCTTATTGTTTTCTGCAACCTCCGCAGGAGACTTACTTGCTTCGATTAAAGAATCAAAGTATAAATTTTCCTGTAACGTTTCTTCTGTCTGTGACTTAGTTATATAGAAAGACATCAGATAAAATAATGATACAGCAGACAGGAGGATTATCATGAAACGATATTTAGGAATATTCATTCTGACAGTTATGGTTGGTTTATCAGGTTGTGCATCTGATACAGACAGTGATACTCAGGTAAGCAGCCGTGCATATTCAATGCAGATGAAACAAAATCAGAACCGTGTTCAGACATTCAATGGAAGAAGACAGATCAGGTCGTCAGATGGATCTATGTGGACACCGCCGGCAGGGTCATATCAGGATAAAGATGGTTATATTCTGGATAAGGATGGCACCACGATTGGCCAGACCGGACCATTAAAAATCCCGAAAGATGCAGTAGGATAATAAAAAATACAAGGAGTGGGAATGGAGAAATCAGAAATCGAAACAATTTACCGGAAGTATTTCCATGATGTCTTTCTCTATATCCGGGCACTTTCCGAAAATGAAAGTCTGGCAGAGGAGATCACCCAGGAAACATTCCTGAAGGCAATGAATAATATTGAGAAATTTGATGGCCGGAAGGATATCCGCGCATGGCTATTTGTAATCGCGAAGAATACATATTTCCGTTATTGCAGGCGAAACAAAATCTATGTGGGCGAAGAATTGTCAGAAATAATGCAGGATTCCATGCAGGATACATCACCGGCAGTACTGGATCAGATCGTGCAGGATGAGACAGTTCGGAATCTCAAACGCTATGCAGAACTGATACCGGAACCCTACAGGGAAGTATTTCATCTGCGGATATACGGTGAGCTCTCCTTTGAGCAGATCGGAAAATGCTATCAGAAAAGTGCAGGGTGGGCAAGAGTAACCTACCACCGTGCATGCCAGATGATAAGAGCACAGATAAGTCAGGAGGAAAAGTAACATGGAAAAAATAAACTGCAACGTGATCCAGGATATTCTGCCATTATACATTGAAGATGCAGTAAGCGAAGACACAAAAGAACTCGTAGAAGAACATCTGCAAGACTGTGAAATCTGCCAGCGGGTATACCATGAGACAAAGATAGACCTTGAAAATGATATGAAAATCTCTGCGCAGACAAAAGAAAGTAGCAATGAAGCAAATGACCTGAAGAGTTTCAGGAAATTTTCACAGAAAAGAAGGATAAAAACAATCCTGCTTTCCATAGCAGCAACCATAATTTGCTTTGTGGCAGTATTCACTTTTATGAATAAACATGTCACATATATCAGCTACAAAGATGCCGGGATTACTATTGTCGAGGATAATAAAGATGAAGTAACGTATAGAACGAATATAAAAGGAAATTATCGTTGGAGAACATCTTTAGACAGGGAAACAGGTGTAATGACTATCCATTTTGAGCAGAGTTTGTGGGAAAAATATGTAAGCTGTATTTTTTATCCATATGATCATATTCATGAGATTCTGAAGAAAGATGAGATAAAAGAAGTGTATGTAGATAAGGATGGAACTACAACAACAATCTGGGAAGCTCCGGAGGAAGAACAGAAGGCCTATTTATCTGAGAAACATACAGAGCCATTGGGATAAAATATTAGAGCATTTTCAAATACGCTCTAAAATATGAAAGCGAATTTTAGAGATTTCTATAGGTTATAAGGATTTATAAAGAGGTTGTCATGGAAGGCAGCCTCTTTTTGTAATTGTTGATGGACATTCTCTTTCCATATGTTACAATAGAACAAGAATATGGAAAGAAAGACAGGAAACTTAACTATGAAAAAACAACTAAATTATGCAGATATCATAAAGGAAGTGCTGATCCTGACAGGTGCGGTAGCGATCATTGCGGCAGCAGTTTATTTCTTTCTGGTGCCGAGCCATACCTCTGTAAGCAGTATCTCCGGTCTTGGTATCGTGTTATCAAACTTTGTACCATTGCCGTTGTCGGCAATCACCATGATTTTGAATGTGGTACTTCTGATTATTGGTTTCTTTACCTGCGGACGCGAATTTGGCGTAAAAACAGTTTATACCAGTATCGTTTTGCCCTTATTTCTCGGATTATTTGAGAAATTATTCCCGGATTTTGGCTCTATGACCAACAGTCAGGAGCTGGATGTACTGTGCTATATCCTGATAGTCAGTGTAGGACTGAGCATTCTTTTTAACAGAAATGCATCCTCCGGTGGTCTGGATATTGTGGCAAAGATTATGAACAAATATCTCCACATGGAACTGGGAAAAGCAATGTCTCTTTCCGGTATGTGTGTGGCTCTTTCCGCAGCACTTGTATATGATAAGAAAACAGTGGTGCTGAGTATTCTGGGAACATACTTTAATGGAATGGTTCTGGATCACTTTATCTTTGACCATAATATTAAACGTCGTGTCTGTGTCATCACGCAGAAAGAGGAAGAACTGCGTAAATTCATTATCGAAGATCTGCACAGCGGAGCGACGATCTATGAAGCGACAGGTGCCTATAATATGAAGAAACGCAATGAGATCATCACAATCGTAGACAAAACAGAATATCAGAAGCTGATGGCTTACATCAATCACGAAGATCCAAAAGCCTTTGTGACGGTTTACAATGTATCGGATATGCGTTATCAGCCAAAACTGTGAGAAATATTATGGCAGGAAAGCTGTGGGTATGCTAAAATAGCAGGGTGATTATATAACCATAAAGAGATTATGGTAGAAAGAGGATGAAAGATGAGAAAAGGAAAAGGAATTGCTCTGCTTCCAATTGGGGTATTTCTTGTATTATACCTTGGACTGGGCATTTTGTTTGAGTATGTGATGGAAATCCCCATGGGATTTTATAATGTACCGATCGTAGTAGCATTTCTGGCTGCGATCCTAGTTGCCTGTCTGCAGAACAGAGCACTGGATTTTGATAAGAAACTGGAGATCATGGCACAGGGAGTAGGGGATAAAAATATCATCACCATGCTTTTGATCTTCCTTGCAGCAGGTTCCTTTGTAGGGGTTGTGGGAAGAAGCAGTGCTGAGAGTGTTGCATATTGTATGCTGAGTCTGATACCTGCCAGATTTTCAGTTGCTGTGCTGTTTGTAGTTGCCTGTTTTGTGTCTGTGGCTATGGGAACCTCTGTGGGAACCATTACCCTTCTGACACCCATCGCAGCTGCAGTTTCCACAGCATCAGGATTTGATCTGGCATTTTGTGTGGCTTCTGTTATGGGCGGAGCCATGTTTGGAGACAATCTTTCTTTTATTTCAGATACGACGATTGCTGCATGTAATGGTCAGGGATGTGAGATGAAAGACAAATTCAGGGAGAACTTCTGGATCGCTCTTCCGGCAGCCGGCGCCACACTGATTTTAATCCTGATCCTGTCATTTCAGACAGAAATTCAGGGTCGTGTGCTCCAGCCCTATCATATGACACAGGTAATACCGTATGTGCTGGTGTTGATCGGAGGAATTGTTGGAATCAATGTATTTGTGGTATTGCTGACAGGAATCGTATCTGGAGCATTTATTATGCTGATCGGAGGACATACCACACCTGTAGAGATCCTGAAAAATATGGGATCCGGTGTATCCGGAATGTTTGAGACTTGTATGGTGGCAATCCTGGTAGCTGCCATGTGTGCGCTGATACGTGAGTATGGTGGATTCGATGCGCTTCTTGGCTGGATCCATAAAATTTTCCGCGGAAAGAAGGGCGGACAGCTTGGAATGGGACTTCTGGTAGGAACTATGGATATTGCCACTGCCAATAATACAGTGGCGATCGTAATGGCAAACCCTATCGCAAAGGAAATGGCAGAAGAGTATGGGATTACACCGAGAAAGACAGCTTCCATACTGGATACTTTTTCCTGTGTTTTTCAGGGAGTGATTCCATATGGTGCACAGATGCTGGTTGCGATCTCAGCAGTGAATGAACTGGGTGGTGAGATTTCTGCATTTCAGATCATGCCGAAATTATTTTATCCCATGTTATTGCTGTTCAGTTCTCTGATCACAATTATGAGAGGCTCAGACCGTACAGGAGCTTAAAAGATTCCCCCTGCCGGAAGCTATATTTTTTTCAATTTCTTTCAAAAAATACTTGACCTTCCTCCTTGTGGAAGCAGTATAAAGGAAGCACAGACAGGGCAGTAGAGCAGCGGATCAGCTATATCTGCTGTCAGGAAAGCAAGAGGTAACAGAATGAAGATCAAACAGGTGGAAGAGCTGGTAGGCATCACCAGAAAGAATATCCGTTTTTATGAAGAGCAGGGTCTCCTGAATGTGGAGCGTGCAGAGAACGGATACCGGGAATATCATACGGCAGATATTGCCAGACTTCAGGAAATCAAATTATTCCGGAAGATGGATATTTCCATAGAAGAGATGAGAGCTCTTTTTGAAAAGAGGAAAAGCCTGCAGGTCTGTCTGGAACAGCACCTGGGAGAACTGGAACGCCGCAGTGAGGGCCTTGTGAAAATGCAGGAAATGTGCCAGCGCCTGATCGCAGAGCATCAGTCTCTGGATACCTTGAATGCCGAGAACTGTCTGGAAGAAATCGAGCAGATGGAGAAAGAGGGTGCAAGGTTTATGGATATAAAGAAAACAGATATCCGTAAGAAAAGAAGGACAGGAGCGATCATTGGAGCAGTAGTTATGATCTTGCTTATGGGATTTACCATAGGGCTTATGCTGTGGGCAAATACACAAGATCCCATACCGACCGGACTGCTGATATTTCTGATCGCCATACCGGTTGTGATCATCGGAGGAATTCTGGCAGCACTTGCAGGACGCATGAAAGAGATTGAAGGAGGAGAAGAGGATGAAGCTTCTAAGTATTGAATACATTCCGGGTGTAGAGTTTGAGGCACTGGGAATTGTAAAGGGAACAGTTGTACAGACAAAAAATGTAGGAAAAGATTTCATGGCAGGGATGAAGACTCTGGTAGGCGGAGAAATCACAGGCTATACGGAAATGCTCAATGAAGCAAGGCAGATTGCCACCAAGCGTATGGTGGATGAAGCCAAAGAGATGAATGCGGATGCTGTGATCGGTGTGAAATATGGCTCCTCCCAGGTAATGTCAGGGGCAGCAGAAGTGATTGCATATGGAACTGCTGTGAAATATAAACAGGATTAAAAATTAAGAACAAGAGCAGAGAACGCAAAAAGAGATCTTAAGTAAAGCAGAAAATCCGTAATGAAGGCTGGGAAAGGAAATTCAATATATGAAGATTGAAGGAAATCAGAAGGAATTAGACGCAATGGCTGAGTTTCATAAAGGAAACCGTGCAGAGGGTTTGCGTCTGCAGGAGGAATTCGCGGCAGAATTTCGTGAAGAATACAAGGAGAAGGATCACTGTTCCTGCCAGAAGGCCTGTCGTTATCACGGAAACTGCAAGGAATGTGTGGCAATCCACAGAGCACACCAGGAACATGTTCCGAACTGTATGCGGCCTCTGCTCAATAAGAAGCTGAAACTGTTATCAGAGCTGACAGAACATACGCTGGCAAATGAGATAGAGGCACCGCATGAGATCCTGAGAAAGCCATCAAAAAGCTGAAAAATTTAGAAAATACACTGGAAATAAAACGATGAAAGGCATAAAAGAGATATTAATATGAGCGATAATAAGAATGTAAATCAGGATAAAGGTCTTCAGGGAAATGAAAAAATAGAGCAGGCGATCGCTGCTCTGCAGCAGGAAGCCACTCAGGAAATGCTGGCACATACACTGACTGTAATCCGTAGACGAATGAGAGAAAACGGCCAGTTTATCCTTTCAGTAGAACCGCCCACAGGAGACAACCAGCTCCGGATCGGCACAGTGAAAACCGGAGATGGAAAAGTCTGGTGGGCGGCATTTACAAGCTTTGAGGAAGAACTGAAAGGCGGCGGAAGCGTACAATCCACTTTTCTGACAGACATAGATCAGCTTTTTCATTCAGCATTACAGGTAAATGAGATTGAGGGAATCATCCTCAACCCATGGAACCGGACGATCATGCTCGATAAGAACCTGATTAATATTATATTGGGAAATATATGAAGCTATGTAAAGAACTCTCATGTTCAGTTAAATAAAAGTCCTCATTGTTTATCCTTTTTACAATTTCTGCAAAGTTATGCGATAGTTAAAAATGGATAAATACTGAGGACTTTTTCTGATTATCGGGATTTTCCCATTTTGTTCAATTCAGGCAAGATTGTAACCAGCATGGTAATAAAACACAGAGAACCACCGATCACATTGGATACCGGCTCTGCCATAAACACGCCATCTGTACCCATGTGTAATCCATAGGGCAGGAAATAAGTCAGCGGAACCACGATAAATACTTTACGAAGCAGGGAGAAAAAAATCGCCTGCTTTTTTTTATTCAATGATTTAAACACTGTCTGACCAATATACTGCAGATCCATAAAAATAAAGGCTGCAAAGTAAAGCTTCAGCGCAGGAACGGCATCCTTCAATAACAATTTATCTGAACTGAAGATTCCGATCAGAAATTCAGGGGCAATGAGAATGACGCTCCACATGATACCTGTATAGATCAGAACCATAATGATCAGAACAACCCCTGCTTTCTTTACCCTGTCAGGACGTCTGGCTCCGTAATTGTAGCTGAGAACAGGAGAGGTTCCCTCATTGATCGCATGGATAGGCGTTTCCACCATCTGGCGAACACTGGATATAATAGTCATGACAGAGATATAAATATCACCGCCTGTCACGGAAAGAACATTATTGCAGCAGATACTTACCAGACTGTTAGTCAGCTGCATGATAAATCCAGCAGACCCCAGACTGATGATATCCCTGGCATGTCTGGTGCACTCAGAAATCTCATTTATATAAATCCATCTTACCTTCAATTCTGATTTTCCATGAAGAAAATAAAATACAAGCAAGGCAGAGAGAATCTGAGAGATGACAGTAGCAATCGCTGCACCCTTAATCCCCATATCCAGAACAAAAATAAAAATTGGATCAAGAATAATATTTGCTACTGCACCGACTGTTACTGACAGCATACCGATAATGGCATATCCCTGTGCATTGATAAAAGGATTCATTCCTGTTGCTATCATGGAAGGGAGAGTACCCAGAAGGTAAATCATCAGATAGGGATACGCATAAACCAGAGCATCATCTGAAGCACCAAACAGAGTCAGTAAGGGGCGGGCAAAAAGAAATCCGATCAGCATCAGCACAGCAGCACTTCCACATAACATGGTGAAAGCAGTATTCATGATCATGTCAGCAGTCCTGGAATCTCCTTTTCCGCGGTTGATAGAGAAAATTGGTGCACCTCCGGAACCAAAGAGATTACTGAAAGCAGTAATGATCATGATGATCGGAAAGCATAAGCCCACAGCGCCAAGTGCAGTTGTTCCTATATTATGGATCCTGGCGATATAGATACGGTCCACAATGTTGTATAAAAGATTCAATATCTGCGCTACCAGCATGGGAAGCGCAGCGCTTAATATATTGTTGGTCACAGTTCCGTTTTCAAAATCAATTCGTTTCATTATAAATCTTCCTAAGTTCAAAAGTCTTATCGTGCATATAAGTATATCATAAAGTAAACAGAAATTCACTCTGATACAGTGGTGTTGGAACAAAATAGTTACTGTTCACTCCGTTCACAGTAACGTAGCCAAAATTCATTCCAGATTGCCTGCGGCAATGGAATTTTGGCTTGTATGTCTCGGGATTTTGGCATATTCATGCCAAAACACCTCGCGGGACAGTGGCATGTGAACAGTAACACAAAATATTCTCTGAAATTGTCATAAGTCATGATACAGAGAATAAAAAAGCATTTTTTACCCATACTATTTTCATGTAACAAAATACAGTATTTCTTAAAAAAGGAGACAACAGACTATGATTTTAAAAGAAAAGGAACGTTCAGTAATCGAAGATCTTCAGACACAAGAGAAAAGCTGTGTGGAAAAGTATGGAAAATACGCAGAACAGGCCAGAGACCCGGAGCTTAAAAATCTTTTCCGGAATATCCAGCAGGAAGAACAGAAGCATTATGAGTCTTTGTCAATGATTCTTTCCGGAAGTGTGCCTGAATGTAACTGTAATGACAGATCAGGCAGAGACTATCAGCCAAAAGCAGTCTATACAGCCATGAGTTCACCGGAAGATAAACAGCATGATGCGTTTCTTGCAACAGACTGTATAGGTACAGAGAAGCTGGTGTCAGGAACATACAATGATGATGTATTCGCCTTTGGCGATAGTGGTGTACGCAAGCTGTTGGCTGATATACAGATTGAGGAGCAGAATCATGCGGAGATGCTGTATAAGTATAAGACCGTAAATGGTATGGCATAAAAGTCAGAAAAAACAGGCAGTCTGTGCAGGCTGCCTGATACATAACTGGAACATGTTCCAGTTTGACGAAAGAAAGGGCCACTTTTCGGCAACTTATTAATTGTAAGAACAAATGCGCAGTGCTATACTTGTCTTGTTAAAATTTATTCTAGATTGCCTGCAGTAATGGTATTTTGGCGTATGTATGCCAAAATACCCCGCAGGATAGGCGTATGAACAGTAACTATTATGTGACTGTGAAAAGTAATAACAGAACAGGAAAAGTAAGTATGGCGAGTATAAGAGATGTAGCGCGCAGAGCAGGCGTAGGGGTGGGAACCGTTTCCAGAGTTATAAACGGAAATGGGTATGTATCAGCTGATACAAAAAAGAAAATTGAAAAAGCAATTGAAGAATTAGAGTATACACCAAATGAATTGGCGAGAAATCTGTTTCGTAATAAAACAGGAATTGTAGGAATACTGGTGCCGGATGTAGATCATCCGTTTTTTTCAAGTTATGTGAGACAGACAGAGGCAGCTTTGTATGAAGTGGGGTATAAGACTCTGATTTCAAGTACTATAGGAGTCAGCAACAGAGAAGAAGAATTTCTGGATATGCTGGATCGAAATATGGTAGATGGCATTATTGCCGGCTCTCATACACTGGAAGGAGAGAAATATCTGAAAAGAAAACATGCTATCATCTCCTTTGACAGAGATTTCGGACCGGAAATCCCGATGATCGGGTCGGATCATGTAACCGGCGGCAGACTGGCAGCGGAGGTTTTGATTCGGAATAAATGTAAAAAAGTACTAAATATATTCGGTGTGTCGCCAAATATTGTGGCAAATGATAAACATACAGTACTGAAAAAAACTCTGGAAAAACAAGGAATTGAAGTGGTAGATCTGATTCTGGAGTGGAACAGGTTTGGCCATGAGGATTACTGGGAAAGTGCCAGAAAGGTAATGGAAACTTTTGATGGAATCGATGGTGTGTTTGGAACTGATCAGCCTGTGCTCAATATTATGCATCTGGCACTGAAAGCAGGAATAAAGATACCGGAAGAGTTAAAAATCGTAACATATGATGGAACGGATATATCCAGACTGGTTTATCCGGAAGCTACCAGCATCAGGCAAAATATAAAGATGCTTGCAGAACTCAGTGCTAATTCTGTAGTTGATCTGATAGAAAACCGAAGACCTGTACCGAATAAGCAGATCATCCCTGTAGAATTGTATCAGGGACAGACAACTTATCCTATAGATACGGCCATATAGACTATTATTTGACCGTTTATGGAGTGTTGTATAAAAAAGAAGGGATTTGAGTATCAATAAAAATACACAAAGATCTCTTCTTTTTTTTGTCTAATTTAGGGAAAAAGCAATACTATATTGACAAAATCTAATTTACATCATATACTTTATACAAATGGAACGGGTACCACATATAAAGTATCAATAACTTATGCTTTATTATGTTTCGGATAGTATTTCATAAAGTCTTCATAATACATGATAAGCTCTGCAGACAGGGGCTTTTTTATTTTAATGTATATGGAACGGGTACCATATCTATTATTTACGAGGATTACTATAAATATGACAAATATCAGAAAGGGGATTTACGTATGTACACAGGGAATTATGAATGTCTGGAATTATTTGTAAAATCGGATGAAGGCAAAAAAGGCAGTGTGCTCCTGAAAAACGTAAAAGAAAGCACAACAGAGACAAAAGAACTGAAACATATCTATGGAAATTGGATCAAATTTCCGGTAAGCAGAAATACAGAATATGAAATCTCAACACAGGACTGCACAATAACATTTGCTTATTTAAGTGAATGTGAAAACATTATGGAAAATGGAATCTGTGTGCTGGATACTACAGATAATTATAAAGAGATGAATAAAGAAGAGTTCCTTCGTTTTATAGATACTCCATACAGAGAACAGTATCATTTTTCACCGGTTGTGAACTGGAATAATGATCCGAACGGACTTTGTTGGTTTAAGGGTTATTATCACCTTTTCTATCAGCTGAATCCTTTTGGACAGGAGTGGAATAATATGTACTGGGGACATGCAGCAAGCAAGGATCTGATGCACTGGACACATCTTCCGGTTGCGTTAGAGCCTCAGGAAGAAATCCTGGATAATCTTGCAATCAAAGGTGGTGCTTTCTCCGGAAGCGCACTTCCGATGGGAGACGAGGTATACTTCTATCTCACAAGACATATCGGACCTCAGGATGACGGATGGGACACTGTTCAGTATCAGACAATGACAAAGAGTAGTGATATGATCCATTTTGAGCCGGAAAAAGAGATTATCAGGGAGAAACCGGAAGGTACTAACTATGATTTCCGCGATCCGAAAGCAATTAAGATCGGTAAGAAGTATTATATTGTATTAGGTGCATGTATAGATGAAAAAGGAACATTTCTTCTGTACGAATCTGAAGATGCAGAGAACTGGAAATACAGATGTCCTCTGATTACAGAGGAAACAAAGATCAGAACCATTGAGTGTCCGGACTTTTTCCCATTGGATGATAAATATGTAGCTATGGGCGCATGGATGAGCCATTATGATGAATACGGAAGATTCCAGCAGTGCAGATATTATGTGGGAGACTGGAACGGTGATGCAATGGATGTCCATACACAGCAGTGGGTGGATTTTGGAAGCAACTGCTATGCAGCGCAGAGCTTTCAGCATGAAGACCGTAGGATCCTGATCGGTTGGATCAGTGATTTCTATGGAGAGCATATTGCTACAGAGCCGGGAGCTTATGGAAGCATGACTCTGCCAAGAGAGCTCCATGTGAAGAATGAACATGTATATACAAAACCTGTAGAGGAAGTTTATACTCTTCTGGGTGATACAGTATATGAAGGCACAGGCAGTGAGATTAAAGTCGGCTCCATTTCAGATAACAGATATTATGCATCTGTATCATTTGAAGAAACAGGAGATTTCAACATTCTTCTTGGTCAGGATGGGGATAAATCCATCAGTCTGACTGCAGAAGGGGGAAAAGTATTCTTCAAAATGACAGGTGTGAAGAGCGATAAGGTACAGTTTGTTTCTTCTGTGGAGAAATGCAGAAATGCAGAAATTTTTGTAGACGGAAGAACAATTGAGGTATATTTAAATGATGGAGAAGATGCAGGAACCAGACTGTTTTACAATAGCAGCAGCCAGGGAATCTTCTGTTTGAACAGTGATAAAGAAGCGCAGGTTAAAATCTGTGAAATGAAATCCATCTGGAAATAAATCCGCAGAATACAGATATTTGGCTAAGTTACTGAGAACGGAGTGAACAGTAACGATATTTGCTTAAAGCAATGTGCCATATATCTGCCGGCAGTAAAAAAATGGTAACGGTTCCATAAAAATGAAAAAATAAATAGAAAGAAGAGGGGGAAAATTGAGAATTCTATTTTCCCTCTCTCTTTTTTGGAAACATATAAAAAATAACGGAATATAGGAAATTTAATATAAATATAGCAAAGAAAAAACCCAGATATGATTGTGAAAAATATATAAAAACAGATAACTTATATTGTGAAAATATACGAATTGATGCAAAAACAGGATTTTTAAGTTAAAATATATTGACAAATAAGGCAAGAGAGATTATGATAAAACCATCATATGAAACGGGTTCCACAAAAGGACTAATAAAGCTTTTAACCACAGCAAAATAGCTGTGGTTAAAAAAGGAAATACATGGAACGGGTTTCATAAAAATAACATTTCCCGAACGAGATTAAGGAGATGTAACCGCAACAACCAATATATTTTATCAGGAGGAAAGAAACATGAAAAAAAGAATGAGCGTAATTCTGGCACTCACAATGGCAGCAACTACAATGTTCAGTGCAGTACCGGCAATGGCAAAAGATGGTGATGTAGTAAACATTACAATCTGGAGTCCGACAGACAGAGAACAGGTAGAGGCATGGTGGACAGAGAAGATTGCAGAGTGGAACGAGGCAAACCCGAATATCCAGGTTTCCCGTGAAGCAATCGACCGTTCCGATTCCTATGCATATGATAACAAGATTGCTACAGCAGTAACATCTAATGACCTTCCGGATATCTTCTATGTAGACGGACCGCAGGTTTCCTACTATGCAGCAAACGGAATCAGCATTCCACTGAGTGATTATTTTACAGAAGATGATCTTTCTGATTTCGTTCCTTCATCCATTGCCCAGAATACCTATGACGGACAGTTATATGCAATCGGTGCAACAGAATCTTCTGTAGCATTCTATTACAATAAAGATTACCTCAAAGAGTGCGGTGTTGATACAGATGACCTTGATTCCCGTACATTAGACAACCCGATCACATGGGATGAGATGGCAGAGATCGCTGAAAAGTGTACAACAGATAATTATGTGGGAACACACATTATCATGGATCATGGTGAAGGTCTTCCATATGCATTAGAGCCAATGTATATCTCTGAAGGAAAAGACTACATCAGCGAGGATGGTAAGGAAGCTGACGGATATGTAAACAGCGAAGAAGCAGTAAAAACAACTTCTTACCTTGCAGATCTTATTGCAAAAGGATATGCAAACATTGAGCCGATCACAGATGAGTTCTTAAACGGTGCATGTGCAACAATGCTTGGTGGTTCATGGGAAGTTGCAACTCTGGAAGCAAATGCAGATTTTGACTGGGGTGTAACATACTATCCGGTATCTGAAACGGGTACAGCAGTTTCTCCTTGTGGTGACTGGGCAGCAGCAGTAAGCAAGGACTGTGAGAATCCGGATGCAGCAGGCGAATTCCTTCAGTGGCTGATGAACAGCGAAAATGTAGCAACTTATGCAGATGCAATCGCAAAACCTGCAACACGTAACTCTGCTTATGATGAAGAAGCAATGGCTGATTACAAAGAAGGAGCACGTGCACTTATGGTTGAACAGCTGAACAACACAGCAGTTCCGCGTCCAAGAACACCTTCCTATGCAACATTCTCTTCTGCATATGCTGAAGCAATGACAAATATCCTCTCTGATGCAGCTACAAACGGAGAAGTTGATGATGATTATATCCAGTCTGAACTTGATACAGTAGCAGAAACATTCACAGAAGATTACGAAACATACTACGCTGAATAATCAGGATAGAAACCTGGCCGCATCGCTTCTGCGGTGCGGTGCGGCCGTTTTAAGTTTGTTAAAAGGGGGAAAGGATTATGGCTAAGACGAAGCTGACAGGCAGAAAACGTGACGAGAGAATCACTGCATATGCATTTACTGCTCCGGCAGTTATCCTTCTGATCGCATTTCTGGTTGTACCGATGATCTATACCGTTTACTATTCCGGATTTAAATATCAGATTATGAGACCGGATGCCATAAAGATGATTGGTATTGAAAACTATCAGAAACTGTTCCAGGATAAAAACTTCTGGATGGCTCTGAAAAATACTGTATATTTCACAGTAGTTGTTGTACCTGTACAGTGTATACTGGCACTTGGACTGGCGCTTCTGGTTTCAAAGAAATTCCGCGGAGTCGCAATATTCAGAACAATGTATTTTAGTCCACAGTTAACCTCCATGGTTGTTATCTCTGTTCTGTGGTCAGTACTTTACAATGCAAATCCAAACACTGGTCTTATTAATTCTCTGCTGGTATCACTGGGAATGGATCCTATTAATTTCCTGAGCAATGAGCATACAGCCATGAACTCCATTATCTTCATGTCTGCATGGCAGGGCGCAGGTTATCAGATGATGATTTTCCTGGCAGGTCTTCAGGGAATTCCGAAAGATCAGTATGAGGCAGCATCTGTAGATGGTGCAAACAAATGGAATCAGTTCCTGTTTATCACACTTCCGGGACTGAAAGGAACTATAAAATATGTTATTATGATCACTATGATCCAGGCAATGAAGCTGTTCACACAGCCATATATCATGACACAGGGCGGACCAAAGAACTCCACCAAAACTCTGGTATATTACATTTATACACAGGGCTTCCAGAAAGGTAACTTTGGTTATGCCTGCTCAATCGCAACTGTATTCTTCGTTATTGTTGTGGCAATGTCACTGTTAATGAAGAAAGTAACTACTGCAACTGATTAAGGAGGACAGGAAAATGAAAAAATCATCAATGAAATTTTCTGCGGCTTTTTCCAAATTTATGTTTTATTTTGGAAATATTGTCATAGGTATTATCTTTGTTTCTCCTCTGATCTGGATGATTTCCGCGTCTCTGAAACCGGAATCTCAGATTTTTGCAAATATGAACTCACTGAAAACATTCTTTCCGGTATCGGCTTCTTTTAATAACTATGTAGAAGTATTTGCCAGAATGAATCTTCCTCAGGTATTTAAGAACACCTTGCTTTACATTGCACTCATTCTGGTTCTTGATCTGCTTGTAAACTCCATGTGTGGTTATGCGCTTGCGAAATTTGAGTTCAAAGGAAAGGGCGCAATCATGAACCTGGTAGTAGCTCTGATGGTACTTCCGATGGAAGCAATCATGCTTCCGTTATATATTGAAATGTCACAGCTTGGCTGGGTAAATACACTTGTAGCACTGGTAATTCCTTTTGTAGCAAAATGTTTCTCCATCTATATGTTCCGTCAGTTTTTCTGTGATATTCCAGATGATCTGATCGAGGCGGCTGCAATTGATGGATGTCGTCCGGCAGGAACTTTCTTCAAGATTGTTATGCCAATTTCCAAGACTGTATATGCAACTGTATTTATCCTTGATTTCGTTGCTCACTGGAATGACTTTATGTGGCCATTCCTGGTTATGACCGGTGAAGACAAGCGTACGATTCAGCTTGCAGTTCAGTCCTTCTTTGGAACACAGCCTGTACATTACAGTGCAATCATGGCAGCACTGGTAATCTCTGCAATCCCAATGATCATCATGTTCATCTTCATGCAGAAATATTATGTAGAAGGTATTGCATCTTCCGGTATTAAAGGCTAAGTCAATATATAAAGTCCTACAATGCGCTTGGATGGCGTTTTGTAGGGCTTTTTTTGTTAATTGAATAGATTAAAGTCTCCTGATGCAATTGCAATATCCGCCTGACTTATGAAAACACTCAGCTTCAAGATAAAATAGTGTAAAAATATGTCAAAATTTCTTATTGAAACTAAAAATATGAATGTTATGATAATGAAGGGATTTTGTTGAAATTGATATTTGTATTTTAATGGGAATTCAATCAAATCAATAGTAAAGCAGATAATTTTATCGGCTGGAATTGTTAAAGAAATATAGAAATGGGGATAAATAGAAATGACTACATCTATGATAAAAGGCAATCCGCTGAAACTGATGTTACAGTTCGCGTTTCCTTTACTGTTAGGAAACTTGCTGCAACAGACTTATAATATTATTGATGCTGCGATCGTAGGCCAGATTCTTGGCGCAAAAGCACTGGCAAGTGTAGGAGCCAGCAGCAGTATTCAGTTTCTGGTACTGGGATTCTGCATGGGAAGCTGTACAGGCTTTGGTGTTCCTGTAGCTAAATATTTCGGTGCAGAGAAAATAGAAAAAATGCGGGATTATATCTTTAATGGAGCTGTGTTATGTGCAGGAATTGCAGTGATCCTTACAGTATCATGCAGCGTTTTATGTCCTCAGATATTACATATTCTATCAGTACCGGAAGACATTTATGACAATGCATATAGTTATCTGCTGATCATTTTTCTGGGGATTCCCTTTACGATTTTATATAACTATCTGTCCAGTATTTTGAGGTCAGTGGGAGACAGCAGGACACCGTTTATATTTCTGGCGTTATCTGCTGTTCTGAACATTTTTCTGGATTTATTCTGTATTGTAGTGCTGAAACTTGGATGTGCCGGAGCTGCCATTGCAACCATTTCCGCACAGGCAATCAGTGGAATCTTGTGCCTTATTTTTATCATCCGCAAGATGAAACTCCTGTGGCTTAAGAAAGAAAACAGGGCAATAAAGGGGGATACAGTAAAGGAACTTCTGGCAATGGGAATGCCTACGGGACTTCAGTTCTCCATCACAGCTATCGGAAGTATGGTTATGCAGTCTGCCAATAACGGGCTTGGAAGTACATATGTATCAGCCTTTACTGCAGCAATGAAGATTAAGCAGTTTACCATGTGTCCATTTGATGCCATCGCAACATCTGCATCTGTATTCTGCAGTCAGAATCTTGGAGCAGGACAGTCTGACAGGATTAAGAAAGGATTGCGCTGTGGTATTACAGTGGGAGTAGGATATGGTATTGCGGCGGGAATTTTACTGATTTTTGCAGGGCGTACACTTTCTATGCTGTTTGTTGGAAAGAGTGCGGTGGCAGTTCTGGATGCCTCTGCCAAATACCTCAGATGTATGGGATTTTTCTACTGGAGTCTTGGTATTCTCAATGTCGCCCGTATGGTAACTCAAGGACTTGGATATTCAGGCAGAGCCGTTTTCTCCGGCGTAACAGAAATGATCGCCAGAACAGTTGTCTGTCTTGGATTTGTAGGAACTTTTGGCTTCACAGCCATCTGCTTCGCAGACCAGACTGCCTGGATCACAGCAACCTGCTATATTTTTCCGACATGCCTGTGGTGCATCCGAAAGTCTACAAAAATGCTTGCATCTATAGCAGTCCGAGTAAATAATGCATCATAATCCAGCCCATCAGAGTGTGAAATTCTGCGGCATATATCTTTGCCGTGCGTTATAGCGTGTCTGCAGATATCTTCCTTGTCTTTCGCACTCTGCTGAACTGTCTTAAATGCATTATTTATTAGGACTGTTATAATAAAAGTATGACAAAATAAGAAAACAGCTATGCAAGAGCAGCAGATAAAAATATCTGTACTCTTCATAGCTGTTTTTATGTATGGTTTATATATGGTAAAGCTATTGACTATATGGATATCAGGTTAAAAGAGCTTCTGCTCAGATGCTTTTTTATCCGTAAATGGTCCTGCGACAGTTTTGACATCTCTGTGATTTCCAAAGAAATCCTGATTAAAGATAATCGGGCTTCCGTCAGGATTTTCGTATTTCTGCTCCGGTTCGAATGCCATACCAAGTGTTTCAGTTGAGATGATACCGTCGTTTTCTTCTTTGATGATATCATACAGGTTGGTCTTCAGATACCAGCCATCTTCTTTCTCTTCAACAGAGATATCTACAGTGTGTTCTGTATCTGTGACTGCATCTGTTTCTTTTTCCCATGCGCGTGCTCCATTGAAATAGAGATTGCCGGATGCCCATACAGGAAGATGATCATAATAGCAGTTGCCTGTTGTCTCAGAACCCATTCCGCAGTAACCTTCGAACTGTCTGTTCCATTCATCAAAGGTTGGATATCCGTTAAATTTGAAAGTTCCTGTGATCACATTGCAGTCATCCCACATATTTCCATTGTTACCCATAAGATCAGCCAGATTCTGCATACAAGGACGGATTGGTTTCTGAACGAAGATGTTGTTGTAGAATCTGTCATCTCCATGAAGGATGGTCATAAATCCTGCAACCTGAGTTCCGTGTTTGGTGTGATATGGAGTATATCTCGGAGATGGAATATCAGGCGTACCGTTGTCTGTACCGATACCAACAGAAACGAAGCCGCCGCAGATCAGGTTATGTACAAGGGCAACGCCCTGGGTTGCAATTTTCAGTGCACGGTCAGACAGCAGGATATTGTGGTCGATCAATGTCGGACCATGGGAAACCTCAACGAAGATATCTTCTCCTACGCTTGTGACGGCGTCATCGCCTGCTTCGAAATCATTTGGAAGAGCATTGTCATGGAAGAGATTTCCTGTAACGCGGGTTCCCTGTGCCTGCCAGTCAAGCCACAGACCACGGGTGCAGTTATGTATATGGTTGCGGCGGAAAATAACATCGATAGCGGCATGCATTTTGATACCGCCGATCTCTGCTCCTGCCAGATTCTGCTTGTTGTTAATGTGGTGGATATGGTTGTCTTCAATAACAGAGAATACGCCTCCAAGATGTCCTACAATACCTGTCTGGCCGCAGTCATGAATCTCACATCTGCGTACAATATGGGAACCAATATGCTCCTTATCCCATCCTTCATAGGAAGCCTGGCAGATGCAGTCGCGCTCTGTCTGAGTTCCGTCTTTGTATTTCCATTTTAACCATTTGTTATCATTTTCCGGCTGCAGATATTTACCAAGAGAAATACCGCTGCATTTGGATTCATAGATTTCACAGTCTTCGATGATCCATCCTTTGGACCAGTGAGGACCGACCATTCCCTCCTGATAAGCAGTAGGAGGGGCCCACTGAGTAGCAGCCTGACTGATACGGAAACCGGAGAGAGTGATATATCCGATTCCTTCACTTCCCGGATAGAAGCAGTTTCTTCTTACACTGATCTCAACATTTTCTTTATTAGGATCTTTTTCATGGAAGTTTGCATAAATAATTGTCTGATTATTGGCTTCATCCTGTTCCGCGTACCATGTATATACAGAGAAATCAGGATCCCATGAGATAGTACTTTTCTGTGGATTTTTAACTTTATCCAGAGTGGTTACTTCATACATGGATTTTTCATTCAGATATACATCTCCTGTATGAGCAATAAATGTAGCGATAAACCAATCTCCGGATACCAGGGTAGTGAATGGGTTATAATCACCGAAGATTCCGTTCGGAATAACTGTTTTCCATACAGTGCCTTCTACATTTTCCCAGTCTTTGACAGTTTCACTTCCTGTAATGTGAGCCTGTCCTTTTATTGCAGAACGGTAGGTGATACGCTTGTCTGCTGTTCCTGCGTGAATCGGATTAACTGCTTCACGGTATAATCCCGGTGCAACGATGACTTCATCTCCCGGAAGTGCCTTTGCAGCGGCCTCCTGAATAGTTTTGAATGGATTTTCTTTTGTTCCGTTTCCGGTCTGGATCACGGATGCATCAACGTAAATAATCATTATAAAAACCTCCCGGCCTTCTGGCCTGAATCCTTCTGTTTGCGGGCGAAATGCCCATAAGATATGTAATCTAGTGTAGCATGTAGATATGCAGCGAAACAATGGAATCCTGTGTCATTTTGTATGAATTTTGTGATGATTCATTACTGTTCACTGACAATGTCGGATTCTGATTTTTTTCTGACAGTTTTTTGCGATTTTCTAAGAAATATGATATAATATAACATTATATAATGTTTGCATATGGAAGGAGTCATCAATGAGTTTGGATAAAAAATCACAGTTACCATTATATGCTCAGTTAATGAAAGAGATAAAAGATCAGATTCGAAAGGGAACATATAAGGAGGGAGATCAGATTCCCACAGAAGGAGAATTATCCACTGCCTATCAGGTCAGCAGGATTACAGTACGCAGAACAATTGAAGAGTTATGCTCTCAGGGATTTCTTGTAAAAAGACAGGGAAAAGGAACTTTTGTGGAAATACCCAAAATATATCGTAAAATAGAAAATGATAACAACATGAGTTTTTCAGAAGCGTGTCGTTCAAATGGAAGAAAGCCGTCTTCACATATCATTTCCTGTCATATTACGGAAATGCAGGAATGGCAGCAGGATTTTTTTAAACCTGAACATACTAAGATATATCATATAGAACGAATTTTGTCAGCCGATAACTTGCCGATTATTTATGAACATATTTATATTCCAACCGATTTTCTGCCGGATTTTCAGGTGGAAAAGCTGGAAAATGGATCTCTTACACGTCTTCTCAGTAAAGAATATCATATGAAAGAATCTGAAAAAGCGAGAAGTACAGTAGAAGTCAGTACAGTTTCTCAACCAGTGGCAGGATACCTTAGAATGAATGAAGGAGAACCTGTTATGATTCTGGCAAGCTATATTAATAATGAAAAAGAAGAACCTTTATATATCAGTTATGAAATTATTGCTGGTTCACGTTACAAAATTTCCATATAGACAACGAAAATGTAATATTAATAGATGGTGAAGAACCGTTTAAACACGAAAGGTTATATTGAATAAAAAGAAGGATTTCAAATCTTGTTTTCAGCACAGAAATATACTCTGAAAATGAGAAACGGAAATCCTTTTTTTGTGTGTTATAGACAAAAAAATAAAGAATAAAATATCAAGAATTCACAAAGTTATGATTTGCCCAAAAGATCATATTGTATTATGACGTTATATGATGATATAATACAAACCAAGAAAGGAGGACGTGATAAATGAAAAAAAGATTTTCAAAAGTGATTATTGCAAAACATCTTTTTGACGGTATAAATGAGAAAGATTACGAAGGATATCTGTGTTTAAGTGGAAATCATATTGTCGAAAAAAAAGCAGGAAAACCTGAAAAAGATATTTTGGATCAGGCACAGGAAGTTCTTAATTTCAGGGATGAACTGGTTATGCCGGGAATTACAGATACTCATACATTTTTTACCGGATATGCAATTTATCATGTAGGAGCAGATTTTTCGAAAGTGACAGATAATGAAGAGGGATGCTGTATTCTGAGAAAATATGAGCAGAAGAGACATCCGGAGGGAGCATTACTGGGGCATGGATGGAATCCGGAGATGTGGGACAGGCAGAACGGAGAAGAAATGCTGGAAGAGAAATTTCCAAATAAAGCGGTGATCATTTTTTCGGCAGATCGTTCCTGTTGTATTATGAATCAGAAAGCCAGAAATATTTATCAGTTTTCGGCAGAAACATGTTATCCGGAAAGCTATTACCGCATCATGAGAGAATATCTGAATGACCGGGAATTTATTAAAAAGGAATTTTCAGATTATATGAAAATGATGAATTCCAGAGGGGTAACTACTGTAAAGGAAATGGGATTTGATGACTTCTATGGATTTACAGATTATCTTAAAGAACTGGAAGATTCTGAAGATCTTAATCTGAGAACCTTCTTTATGTCACAGCCTGTAGGTGAAGGAATGAATCTTGTTTATGCCCGCAGAATGAGAGAGCAGTTTACAGGAAATAAGATTCGTTTCAGTGGTTTTAACCGGATGACTGATGGTACGATTGCTTCTTATAAGGGCGATTTAAAAGAGCCATATGAAAATCAGGATTTCTGCTGTAAAGATCCGGTTCCATATGAAGAAATTGAAAAAGACGTTCTGGCAGCAGATGCAGAAGATTTCAGATGGTCTTTACATGCACAGGGAGATGGTGCAGTAGGAAAAATCACAGAAATTTATCAGAAATGCAAGAAGGTTCAGGGAAAGCTGAAAAACAGACATGCAATTACAGATATGGAGTTTACAGATCCAAAGGATTTGGAAATCCTTGGTCGGATTGGGGTAACAGCAGAATTATATTTTCAGATTATGTCACTGGATCCGGCAGATGTGCTGATTAATAATATTAAACAGACGATAGGTGCAGAGCGTGGAAAATATTACTGGAACCGCCGTAAAATGCAAGACAGTGGAATGAATTTAAGTGGTGCCACAGATTTACCGTTACTGCTTACCAGTATACCGGAATCTATCTATTATTCCTGTGGAGGATACATGGATGGACGTGCTGAAGCATTTCAATCAGAAAATACTCTTACTGTACCGGAACTTCTGAAAGCATGGACAATCGGTGGACAGAAAAATCTGGGTATGGAAGAAGTGCTTGGAACGTTAGAAGAAGGGAAACTGGCAGATATTACTGTGTTTGACAGAAATTTACTTGAAATTAATCCGGTAGATGCCAGGGATGCAAGGGTTGTAATGACAATCATGGACGGAAGAACCGTTTTTACAGAAAAAAGTCAGATAGAAAAAAATTGATCTGACAGAAAACAATAAGAAAAGGGGAAGGTAAAATGGAAGAAAAGAAAAAATTCAAACTTCATATGCCACATGTGCTCACATTGATTTTTTTCCTGATCATTGTAGTGGCAATACTTACATGGATTCTTCCAAGTGGTGAGTTTGAACGAAAGGTAATAGAAACTTCTGCAGGAGAAAGAAGTGTAGCAGTAGCAGGAACTTATCATTCGGTAGATAAAGTTCTTGAAGATGGAACAAATTTAAGACAGGGAATTGCTCAGGTACTTATGGCACCTGGAAAAGGAATTCAACAGATGGTAGAGGTTCTTGCATTTGTCTTTATTATCGGCGGTGTATTTCAGATTATGGCCAAGACTAATGCACTGAATATGGGAATTCAGAAGATTGTGAAAAAACTTGGAGTAAAAGAAATTCTGATCATACCGATTCTAATGGTTCTTTTTGGATTAGGTGGAAGTACCTTTGGAATGTCAGATGAGTTGATTCCATTTTATTTGTTGATCATGCCAATTATGTTTGCAATGGGATATGATTCCATGACTACTTTTATGACAGTCTGCTTATCTGCAACAGTTGGTTATGCTGCATCTACAGTAAATCCGTTTTGTGTATTGATTGCACAGGGCATTACCGGGATTCAGGGAAATCCACAGCTGGTATTTAGAATGCTCCAGTTTGCGATTATGATGGCTTTGGTTATTGCTTTTGTAACCTGGAGAGCATTTAAGATTAAGAAAAATCCTGAAAAGTCTATTACGTATCAGGATGATCTGATCAAGAAAAAAGAAATGAATACGGATATTGATTTTAATCAGGAAATGACAATCCGTCAGAAGTTGGTGCTCCTCACTTTTGTGATCGGAATGGTCATAGTGGTAGTAGGACTTGTAAAAAATGGCTGGTATATGAATGAATTATCCATGTGCTTTCTGGGAATGGGAATCCTGATGGGAATCTTTGGTGGTATGAATGAAACAGAAATAGCAGAAGAGTTTATCAATGGTGTAAAGGATATTGCATTTGCAGCTATGGTAATTGGCTTTTGCAGTGGAATCATGGTAATTGCGCAGGATGGAATGATTATTGATACTATTTTAAATGCATTAAGTGGACTGGTAGAAAAATCCAATAATGTTGTTTTCTCAGCAGTGATGTATGTGGTTCAGTCTTTACTGACGTTGTTAGTACCGTCCTCCTCAGGACTGGCAGCATTATCTATGCCAATCATGGCACCTTTATGTGACCTTCATGGTGTAAATCCGGAAGCGGCAGTTACAGCTTTACAGTATGGAAATCAGTTGACAAACCTTATGAGTCCGGTAGCAGGGACAACAGTAGCAGGGCTTGCAATCTGCAAGATTTCATTTGGACAATGGTGGAAAACTATCTGGAAAATGTTTTTGATCATGGCGGTTATAGCAATTGTATTCTGTACAATTTCAGCAGGATTATAGAAAACTATAAAATAAAAAATATAAATAAAAGGAGATTATTAAAATGAACAGACCAGAAGAATTAATCAAAAAAATCTATGAAGAGCAGGGACAGATTAATGATGTATTTTTTACAGCATGTGGAGGTTCTTTAGTAGATCTTTATCCAGGATTCTATTTTATCAATGCAGAATCAGAAACTATGCACTCTCATTGGCTTACAGCAAAAGAGTTGATTGTATCCCCATCCAAATTTCTGAAAAAGGGTGCACTTGTAATTCTTTGCTCTCATGGTGGTAATACAAATGAAACTGTAAATGCAGCGAAACTTGCCAAAGAACGTGGTGCGGCAGTGATTACTATGACACATAATCCAAATTCTATCTGTGCACAGGAAGATATGAATCCAGTCGTATATAGCTGGGAAGATGATACAAATGAAAAAGAAAGACCGCAGGGAATTGTAATGCGTGTTCTTAATGAACTGATGAAGTTACAGGAGCCATCTTATACAAAATATGAAGCTGTACTGGATGGACTTGAAAAAGCTGACGGTATTGTCCGTGCAGCAGTAAAGAAAGTACAGAACCGTACATGGGTATTTGCTGAGAAATATTTTGAAGAGCCGTTCCTTTATATTATGGGCTCTGGTGCTTCTTATTCACAGGCATATGGTTTCTCTATCTGTTCTCTTCAGGAAATGCAGTGGATGGATTGCTGCTATCTGCATTCCGGCGAATATTTCCATGGACCATTCGAATGCACAGATGAAGACCATCTCTACATTCTTCTTATGGGAACAGGTGCAGCCAGAGTTATGGATGAACGAGCACTTACTTTCCTGAAAAAATATGGAAAGAAATATGAAGTAATTGATGCTAAGGAACTGGGAATTGATGCAATTGACGAAAGCGTAAATGAATATTTCTGCCCAATGGTATTCTATGCAATGTCAGTAGCATATCGTACAGGTTTACAGGACAAGAGAAGACATCCTCTTGATATGAGAAGATACATGGGTGTTGTAGAATATTAATATTCTTTCGTAACAAGTCTGGCAGATATGAATCTGCCAGATAAAAAAGGAGAAGAAAAATGGTAAAGTATAATACAAAAGTATTGGGATTTGGTGATAATGTAGTTGATCTGTATGAACATTCTCATATGATGTATCCAGGCGGGAATTGTGTAAATCTGTGTGCATATTCCAAAATGTTTGGTGTAGAGAGAGCTGCATATATGGGATATTTTGGAAGTGATGACATTGCAGAATTTGTAATTTCAGTATTAAATGAACTTGGAATTGAAACTGTAAAGTGTAAACAGTTGGTAGGAGAAAACGGATGGTCTAAATGTACACTTCGTGATGGAGACCGTATATTTGGGGATTATAATGAAGGTGGAGTAAGAGGAAAGACTCCGTATATTCTTGACCGTTTTGACCTTGAATATATGAAAGAATTTGATTTTGTGCATACGGGAAATTATTGCTATACAGAATCACAGCTGAAAGTTATGAAAGAGGCTGGTATAAAAATTTCCTTTGATTTTTCTGATGACTCTTCCAAAGAATATTATGAAAAATATGCACCATACATTACATATGCATTTTGTTCCTTTGACGGAGATGATGAAGCAGCAAAAGAACATCTGAAATTTATTCATTCCCTGGGACCGGAGCTGGTATCTCTTACCAGAGGTTCTAAAGGCTGCATTATGTATGATGGTGAACAGTTTTATACACAGCCGGCAACACTTATTGACAATGTGGTAGATACAATGGGTGCCGGAGATTCTTTTCTGACTTCTTTTATGGATTGTTATATTGATCAGCTGAAAAGAGGAACTGACAGACAGGAAGCAATCCGTACTTCTTTAAAGGAAGCTTCTAAATTTGCAGCACATGTATGTACACTCAATGGTGCTTTTGGATACGGAAAACCATACGAGGATTAGTACAGCGAATATTAAGTAACTGCTATATTGACTTGTCTGATTTCTCATCTGCGGCGTTGTCGTCAATCGCCGTAGCCACCGCTACGCCTCATTCCTCCGCCTTGCAGCTGAAGAAATCATCCTGCGTCAATATAACAGAAACTTAATTTTCGCTGTACTAGAAATATAATATATAAAGCAAAAGATAAAGAGGAGAAAATATATGCTGTACCATGGAAATGCAATGGATTACATATATGAGACTCCTGGTATCCTGCAATACATATTGGAACATAAGAAGGAAATTCTTGAGGACAGCAGCAGAGTGCTGAAAGATAAGAAAATATCAGAAATTTACCTGACAGGTTCAGGATCTTCTTATAATGCAGCAGTAGCTGTAGCCGATTTTGCAAAGAAATTACTGGGTATACGGGTTACACCTGTATACCCAGTAATGCTTATAGAGGATTATGAATTTATTTCAAAAAGCGCAGTGGTAACAGGAATTTCACAACAGGGAACCAGTGCAGCAGTCATAAAGGCACTGGATGATGTTAGAGAGCGCGGCATTGTCACAATTTCAATGACCGGTGAATATGATACGGAAATTACCAGACATGCAGATGCTAACATATATATTGAATGTGGTTATGAAGATGCTGGTGCAACAACCAAAGGTTTTACGGCAACAGTATTGACTTTGATGATATGGATTATTGATACTGCCGAAAGCATTGGAAGGATTACAGAAAAAGAAGCTGAAAACTATAAAAAGCGAATAGATGCTGTAATAAAGAATATGAAAAATGTTCTGCAGATAAGCAAACTCTGGTGTTCAGAAATATCAGAGAAACTAAAGGATAATGAAGATATGATACTTATTTCCGGTAATAAAATGAGGAGTTTGCTACTGGAGGGAATATTAAAATTTTCTGAGACTTGCAGATTTCCGGTGAGGGGATATGAAGCAGAAGAATTTATGCATGGTATGTATAATGCTGTCACTTCAAAAACTAACTTTTTATATATTTTTCCACCCAATGGTTATGAAAGAAATCGAATGGGAAAATTGTTCGATTATTATACAAAGCAGGGTTACTGTTTATTTGGAATTAATTCCGCTTTGGCAGATGAAAATACAAAATATATACTGAACTGTACGTTTACAGACGATCTTGAGTTTTCAATTCTGGAATATATTCTGCCTGTACAAATGTTGTTTGTTATGACATCACAGGCAAGAAAGATAGATTTGAATATTCCGTCAGATCCTGATTTTCATAGATATATGGGTAGTAAACTGGAAAAATAGGAAATTATATAGGTATTATTGAACTATGAACAGGCAGCAGAAGAAAGCATGGAGGATAAAAATGGAGAAATTAATCAACAGAGAACAGTTGGCAGGTATGAATATTCATTATTTATTTTATTCATTGGAATATTTTCTTGATGCACAAAAAGAAGCCGGATTTAAAACAATTGAATTATGGCCTGGAACACCGCATTTCTTTTTAAGCTATGTAGAATATTCTGACTGTAAACATGTCAGAAAACTTCTTGATGAAAGAGATTTGACTGTGAAGGTGATTACACCGGAAAATTGTACATACCAATATCAGTTTGCTGCACAGGAAAAAGAGCAGTTTGAAAAAAGTATGGCATATTTTAAGAAAGCGCTAGATGCCGGTGAAGAATTGGGTGTAGAAACAATGGCAATCAATTCAGGATGGGGATATTGGAATGAAGACAGGGAGGAAGCCTGGAAACGTTCAAGGGAAATGCTGTCTGTTTTGGCAGAATATGCCAAAACAAAAAATATTCGACTGGCAATGGAATCTCTTCGTCCACAGGAATCCAACCTTGCTACTACGGTATATGATGTAAAAAGAATGCTGGATGAGGTAAATCATCCAAATCTGAAAGCGATGATTGATACCACAGCAATGGGAGTTGCCGGTGAAACAATTGATCAATGGTTTGATATACTTGGAGATGATATTATCCATATGCATTTTATTGATGGAAATCCGTATGGTCATCTGATTTGGGGGGATGGAACGCATAATCTTGAGGAGTTTCTGAAGGCAGTCAATCGTCATGGATATAAGGGGTATCTTGGACAGGAAATTACAGAATTTGACTATTTTGAAGATCCGGCTAGAGCAGATAAACGGAATATGAAAGCATATGAAACATTTATACGCTAAAACTCATATTATAGGAGATCAGCTATGAGTGATAAAATGAAAATAAAAGTTTTTTCATGCATCATGCTTACTCTGCTTTTCTTATGTGCATGTAGAACGCAGAGTGTCTATGCTAAGGAAAAGATAACTGTCGGAACGAATGCAGAATATGCACCGTTTGAATATCTGGACAGTGATGGAAATCTCACAGGTTTTGATTATGAACTTCTGGAAGCAATTGCCCAAGAAGAAAATCTGGAATTGGAATGGAAAGATATGCCCTTTGATTCTTTGGTTGGTTCTATGGAAACCGGAAATATTCAGATTATTGCAGCAGCGATAGGACCAACAAAAGAAAGGGAAAAAAGTGTAGATTTTTCGGATGTTTATTATACGGGATCCCAGAGCATTGTAAGCAGTCAGAAAACACCTTTGTATGATTTTGCTGAATTATCCGGGAAAAGAGTAGCAGTTTTGGAAGGATCCCAGAGTGATTTTATTGTATCCGGAGAGAATACAGACTATGGTGTTGTTGAAAATGCAACAGTTGTCCGCTTTAAGAACGCTGCAAGTGCAGTAATGGAACTGAAAAACGGAGGTGTAAATGCTGTCTTAATTGATACTATTATGGCAGAGATTTACTGCAGACAGAATGATGATATTGTTTATCAGAAAGTGGATGGAACGGAAGAGGATACAGTGTATTGTATTGAAAAAGGAAATACAGAACTTTTAAATACAGTAAATAAGGGACTGAAAAAGTTAAAAGATAATGGAGAATATCACCAGATTTATGAAAAATTTTTCTCAGGAGAAAATGATACAACGCAAGTTCAGATAGCAGATAACACAGGAATAATTGGAACTTTCAAATTTATTTTTCTGCAGGATAACCGTTGGAAATATTACCTGAATGGACTACAGGTTACGCTCCTGGTTTCAATCATGTCAGTACTTTTGGGAACTGTGATTGGATTAATGGCAGCAATGATAAAATTGAATGCCGATCGTAAGAAAAAAGAAACTGTATTGTCGAGGATTATCCATATATATGTAGATGTGATTCGTGGAACCCCTTCGGTATTACAATTGATGATCGTGTATTTTGCTGTCTTTCATAGCCGGTTGGGATATGTGGCAGCAGTTGTGAGCTTCGGGATTAACAGTGGTGCCTACGTGTCTGAAGTGATACGTGCCGGAATTATGGCAGTTGATAAAGGACAGCAGGAAGCCGGAAGATCTCTGGGACTTGGATATAAAGATACAATGAGATTTATTATTATTCCACAGGCTTTAAAAAATATTCTGCCTGCAATGGGAAATGAATTTATACAGTTGATTAAGGAGACTTCCATTTTGGGATATGTAGGTATTATGGATCTTACCAAAGCTTCCAGTTATGTTTCATCAAGAACCTATCAGATGTTTATACCATTGATAACTGCTGGAATTATGTATTATCTGATTGTGAAAATACTCTCTATATTTCTCGAAAAGATGGAAAGGAGAATGAGACAAAGTGATTAGTGTACATAATCTGAAAAAATCTTTTGGAAATGTGCAGGTTCTCAAGGGTATTAATATAGAAATACGAAAAGGTGAATGTGTCTGTATTATCGGCCCTTCAGGATCTGGAAAATCTACTTTTTTGAGATGCCTGAATCTTCTGGAGGTACCAGATGAAGGAGAAATTATTATAGAAGGGGAGAGCATTCTGGAAAAAAGGAAAGATATTGATAAATATCGAGAAAATGTAGGAATGGTATTTCAGCATTTTAATTTATTTCCAAATATGACAGTGCTGAAAAATATAACTCTTGCACCTGTAAGATTAGGAAAATGGAAAAAAGAGGAAGCAGATGAAAAAGCAATAGGACTGTTAAAGAGAATTGGGTTGGAGAAGAAAGCACTATCTTATCCATCAAAGCTTTCCGGAGGTCAAAAACAAAGGGTTGCGATTATAAGAGCACTGGCTATGAACCCTGAAATTCTTTTATTTGATGAACCAACTTCAGCATTAGATCCTGAAATGGTAGGAGAAGTACTTGATGTAATGAAGAAATTGGCAGGAGAGGGAATTACAATGCTTATAGTTACCCATGAAATGGGATTCGCCAGAGAAGTGAGTGATAGGGTATTGTTTTTTGATCAGGGAGCTATATTAGAAGACGGTTCTCCAGAAGAAGTATTTGAAAAGCCACAACATAAGAGAACGAAAGAATTTCTTGCAAAAGTTTTATAAAATTCGAGTTACAAAAAGAAGATAGTGTTATGGTTGGTGTAATATAAAAAGAAACAAAAAATTCACAAAAAACATCTTGACCATCAAAGAAACACAAGTTATAATCCCCTATATAAAAATTTTCGTGCAAAGAGCAGACAATGGGGTCTGAGAAAGAATCCCATTGTCTGCTCTTTTTTGCGTACTACGAAGATTTTTGTTACTGTTCACACACCACTATCCCGCGAGGTGTTTTGGCATGAATATGCCAAAATCCCGAGACATACAAGCCAAAATTCCATTGCCGCAGGCAATCTGGAATGAATTTTGGCTACGTTACTGAGAACGGAGTGAACAGTAACAGATTTTTGCATATTATAATCCGCACAATTCGAGAGGAGGAATATCATGAGGCTGAATCCCAAAGAACAGGAAAAATTAATGCTTCATATGGCAGGAAATCTTGCAAAAGAGAGAAAGGAAAGAGGTCTGAAACTGAATTACGTGGAGGCACTTGCGTATATCAGTTCTGAACTCCTTGAGCTTGCAAGAGATGGTAAAACAGTAGTAGAGCTGATGCAGCTTGGAACCAAGATTCTTACAAAGGATGACGTAATGGACGGTGTTGCTGATATGATCGGTGAAGTTCAGGTAGAGGCAACATTCCCGGATGGAACCAAGCTTGTGACAGTACATAATCCAATTCAGTAAGGAGGAGAATGAGCATGAAGATCGGTGAAATTATGGCCGCAGATCGTGAGATCACACTTAATGAAGGCAAGAAAACAGTGACAGTAACAGTGGCAAACAAAGGCGACAGACCGGTTCAGGTCGGTTCTCATTTTCACTTCTTTGAAGTAAATAAATGCCTTTCTTTTGACAGGGAAAAAGCCTATGGATATCATCTGGACATTCCTTCGGGAACATCTGTAAGATTTGAGCCGGGTGAAGAAAAAGAGGTTCAGCTTACAGAAATGGGCGGCAGACAGAGAGTATTCGGACTGAATGACCTTACCCGTGCACAGGCAACTGACGATACAAAAGCAGCATCCATGGAAACTGCGAAATTAAAAGGATTTCTGTAAGGAGGGACAATAATGAGTACAAAAATTTCCGGAAGCAAATATGCGGCAATGTATGGCCCGACTACAGGAGATAAGGTACGTCTGGCAGATACAAGCCTTGTGATTGAAGTAGAAAAAGATTATACAACTTATGGAGACGAAGTAAAGTTCGGCGGCGGCAAGACAATCCGTGACGGTATGGGACAATCTGTAAAAACCTGCAGTAAAGACGGAGATCTGGATTTGGTAATTACAAATGCGTTGATAGTAGACTCTACAGGAATCGTAAAAGCAGATATCGGTATCAAAGACGGCAAGATCGCAGGAATCGGTAAAGCCGGAAACCCTGACATTATGGATGGTGTTACACCTGGAATGACAGTCGGCGCATCTACAGAAGCACTTGCAGGGGAAGGAATGATTGTAACTGCAGGTGGAATTGATACCCATATCCATTTCATCAGCCCACAGCAGATCGATTGTGCATTATACAGTGGTGTAACTACTATGATCGGAGGTGGTACAGGCCCTGCAGACGGTACAAACGCAACTACCTGTACACCAGGACCATGGAATTTGAGAATGATGTTAAAGGCAGCCGAGGAATACCCGATGAACTTAGGCTTCCTTGGAAAGGGTAACTGCTCAGACGAAGCTCCTCTTATTGAGCAGGTTAAGGCCGGAGCTATGGGACTGAAGATCCATGAGGACTGGGGTGCAACACCTGCAGTTATCAATCACTGTCTGAATGTGGCAGATGAATATGATGTACAGGTTGCCATTCATACAGATACATTAAATGAAGGTGGATGCGTGGAAGATACGCTTGCAGCCATCGGCGGCAGAACCATCCATACTTATCATACAGAGGGTGCAGGCGGTGGACATGCACCGGATATCATCCGCGCAGCGGCAGCTCCGAACGTACTGCCATCCTCCACAAACCCAACAATGCCATATACAGTAAACACTCTGGATGAGCATCTGGATATGCTGATGGTTTGCCATCACCTTGACAAGAGAATTCCGGAAGATGTTGCATTTGCAGATTCCCGAATCCGTCCTGAGACAATCGCAGCAGAGGATGTTCTTCATGATATGGGTATCTTCAGTATGATGAGCTCTGACTCTCAGGCTATGGGACGTGTAGGTGAGGTTATCACACGTACCTGGCAGACAGCAAGTAAGATGAAAGATGAGAGAGGTGCACTTCCGGAAGATGCAGGACATGACAATGACAACTTCCGTGTAAAACGTTATATCTCCAAATATACCATCAACCCGGCAATCACACACGGTATTTCCCAGTATGTGGGCTCTGTGGAAGAAGGTAAATTCGCAGACCTCGTTCTCTGGAATCCTGTATTCTTTGGTGCAAAACCGGATATTATCATCAAAGGCGGTATGATCATTGCATCTAAGATGGGCGATGCAAATGCATCCATTCCGACTACACAGCCGGTTCTCTATCAGCCAATGTTTGCAGCTCATGGAAAAGCTAAGAACGAAGCCTGCCTGACCTTTGTATCCCAGGCTGCCATGGATGAGAATGTAAAAGAGAAATACGGTCTTGAGAAAACTGTAGTACCTGTAAAGGGATGCAGAAATATCAGCAAAAAAGATATGGTATTTAACGACAGAACACCGGAACTGACAGTAGATCCGGAGACATATAAGGTTACTGTTGACGGCGAAGAGATCACTTCCAAACCGGCAGAGAAGCTTCCACTGACACAGCTTTACAGTCTGTTCTAAACAACTTTAAACCATTACATTCTGGTTATCTGATCATAAAAATGATATTCGCAGGACTGTTATTTATGGAGTTTTGTGAGAACTTTTATAAGAACTTACCAAACAATATAATGACAGTCCTGTCAGTATAAAATTCTGATTTTTATATGAATTCATCTTGTTATGCGTGTTGAATAAAAGTATTTCCACTTACGAAATATAAACAGAAAAATATACTGAAGAAGCAGGAGAGGAGAGAATATTATGTTAGGAGTTTGTCTTTTATTCGTAGGAATCGTACTGATCAACAACGGTATGTGTTCTTTATACAATGTAGACGGAAAATCAACCGCCATTATGAATATCTTTACAGGTGGTCTTTCTTTATTTATTAACTTTGTCAATCTGGTGCAGGGCAATTATTATGCAGCAGGAACAGGATTACTGTTCTGCTTTACCTATCTTTTCGTAGCCCTGAGTAAATTCCTGAAAGCAAGCCCGATTCCATTTGCATGGTTTTCTACTTTTGTAGCCATCAATGCGGTGATCTTCGGTACAATCGAGGGATTTACAGGAAGCACTGCACTGGGAATCACACCGGATCTGCGCTGGGCAGCAATCTGGTATCTGTGGGCAATTCTCTGGGGAACTGCTTTCGTAGAAGACATCTGCGGAAAGAAACTGGGAAAATTTGTTCCATATCTTCAGGTATTTGAAGGAATCGTAACTGCATGGGTTCCTGGAGTTATGATGCTACTTCAGATTTGGTAAGAAAACAATCAATAAACCTTATCAATTGAAGAACAGGTGGTATTAATAAAACATAAAGCAGATTCTGGAGGTTGAAAATAATGCTGTGTGAACAGGTTTTAGGAAAGCTTCATGATTTTGATATTACAGGAAAAACAATAGAATATGTAGATATCGAATGGCACGAAGCATTCAAGAAAATACATAAAAAAATAACAGACAAAGGAACAGAAGTGGGAATCCGCATGGATGATTCCATTCTCGCCAGAGGTCTGTATCAGGATGATGTGATCTACGCAGATGATGAGAAGCTTGTAGTGGTAAATACACCGCCATGCGAAGTTATCCGTGTTTCTCTGACTCCGGGACATGAGAAAATGTCTGCAAAAGTCTGCTACGAAATCGGAAACAGACATGCACCGCTTTTCTGGGGAGAGAATGATACGTTTATCACGATTTATAATGAGCCAATGCTTGTTATGCTTCAGAAAATCCATGGAGTTCAGGCAGAGAAAGAAGTGTTGAAGCTGGACTTTGACAAGAGAATTTCTGCAAGTATTCATAATCATCATCATTAATAACAATGGAGGTTCTTCATGTCAGAAAAACAGTTCTATCTTCTACAGGTAAATGATGCGCTGTTTCCCATCGGAGGATATTCCCACTCCCAGGGACTTGAGACTTATATTCAGCGTGGAATTGTCCACAATGTAGACACAGCTAGAGAGTACATCACTCACAAAATCAAATGGAATCTTGCGTATACAGAACTTCTGGCAGCCAGACTTGCATACGAAGCTGCAGAGAAAAAAGACCTGCAGGAACTTCTGTACCTGGAAGAACTTCTGGAAGCATCCAGAATTCCTATGGAACAGAGAGAAGCTGCCAGAAAAATGGGTTCCCGTTTCGCAAAAACCATTGAAAAGCTTGGACTTTCCATCAGTGAAACAGGGATTTTCAGAGAATATCTGGATGCGAGAAAGGGAAAAGCAGTAAATCATTGCTGTATTTACGGAGTTTTTTGTGCGGAAATGCAGATTCCTCTGGAAGAAGCGCTGACGCATTATCTATACGCACAGACATCTGCAATCGTCACCAACTGCGTAAAAACAATTCCACTCAGCCAGACATCCGGGCAGCAGCTTCTGAGCGGATGCTATGGGGAATTTGATGAGATATTAAAGGATGTCATGAACAGAAGCGAGGAGGACTTATGTCTCTCTGCGCCTGGATTTGATATCAGAGGAATCCAGCATGAGAAGTTGTATTCCAGGCTATATATGTCTTAGCTTGAATTTGGTATTAGTTTATTCCAGGCTCAAGCGTGGATAGAAACAGAATCATGTGTATAATATGAAATCTTCAAAAATAATATGTGGAAAGTCAGTAAACAGATTATAAGAAGCTATCAACAAGTAAAGTAGAAAAGAGGAAATCGGTTATGTCATACGTAAAAATTGGAGTTGCCGGACCTGTGGGTTCCGGAAAAACAGCACTTATTGAAGCACTGTCAAGAAAGATGGCAAAGGATTACAGTATTGGTGTCATCACAAATGATATCTACACAAAAGAAGATGCCCAGTTCCTTGCAAAGAACAGCGTTCTTCCTGTAGAGAGGATCATTGGTGTAGAGACAGGTGGATGCCCTCACACAGCCATACGTGAAGACGCTTCCATGAATCTGGAAGCAGTAGATGAGATGATGGAACGCTTCCCTGATATTGAACTTCTTTTCATCGAAAGCGGCGGAGATAACCTGTCTGCAACATTCAGTCCGGAGCTGGTAGATGCAACCATCTTCGTCATTGATGTAGCAGAAGGAGATAAGATTCCGCGTAAAGGCGGTCCTGGAATCACACGTTCTGATCTTCTTGTAATTAATAAGATAGACCTGGCTCCATATGTAGGTGCAAGTCTCGAAGTAATGGAAAGAGACTCCAAAAAAATGCGTGGTGACAGACCATTCCAGTTTACAAATATCCGCGGAGATGAGAATGTAGATAAAGTAGTAGAGTGGATCAAGAAGAACGTACTCTTAGAAGGAATGTAAAGGAAAATGCCTATGGATAACAAATTCGGAAAAATATCCCGCATCAGCGCCTGCGCAGCCTTAAAAGACGGAAGGACTATTCTGGAAGATCTGTCTTTTACAGCACCATACAAGATCATGATGCCTTTCGAAAAAGAAAACGGTGGGATCCAGATCATGCCGCTCTGTGCTTCCGCAGGAATTATGGCAGGCGATTCCCAGGAATTTTCCTATCATGTAAAGGAAGGCGCAGATCTGGAAGTCCTGTCCCAGTCCTTTGAGAAAATCCACAAAATGGACGAAGGCTCAGCCGCCCGAACTATTGAAGTACAGGTAGACAAAAACGCTACATTATACTACTATCCCCAGCCGGTGATTCCTTTTGCACAGTCAGCCTTTGACAGCAAGATGACTATCCATCTGGAGGACGAAACCTCTCGTTTATTCCTGCTGGAGATCATCTCCTGTGGTCGAAACGCTCATGACGAACGTTTTCAGTACCGCAGATTCTCCTCAAAAGTCCTGCTGTACAGAGGGGACAAACTCATCTATCGCGACAACACCCGCTACGAACCGGACAAAATGCCCATGGAAGGAATCGGAATGTACGAGGGCTACACACATATGGCAAACCTGTTTCTTTCTAAGATCTGCAGCAGATATGGTGAAAGTTGCAGTCAGGAATCCGGGAGTGTAAATTCAGCAGATTCAGCAATCAATCTGGAACTTCAGGAAAAAATCTGGCAGATCCTTGATGAAGATTCGGAAATAGATGGAGGTGTTACCCGTCTCACAACCGGAGATCTGGCATTGAGAATCTTCGGTCATCGTGCTCAGAAACTGCAGCAGGTAGCGGAAAAAATCAAAAAGTTATACGAAACAGAACAGAGATAAAAATGGCGGGATTTCCCGCCATCAGATTGTAGATAAACTTGGTGTTGGGCTATACACATTATACGTGCATAGCCTCGATCCATTCTTTTTCTTTAAATCCGGTAAGTACAAAGTCATCCCCGATTACCAGCGGTCGTTTCACCAGCATTCCGTCTGTGGCAAGAAGCTTCAGCTGTTCATCTTCAGACATATCTTTTAACTTATCTTTCAATCCCATTTCCTTATAGAGCATCCCACTTGTATTAAAGAATTTCTTCAGTGGAAGACCACTTTTGGTGTACCATTCTTTTAACAACCGTAGCAAGAATTCCCTCACCTCTATAGGGACGCCACTGAAAAAGT
>ERZ791765.137-NODE-137-length-105547-cov-50.439948_pt1 | contig 105547 bp, 105 predicted proteins | sample MGYA00509949_ERZ791765 | MGnify/ENA primary metagenome ERZ791765 (study PRJEB30046, sample SAMN00791980) | human gut metagenome | study: EMG produced TPA metagenomics assembly of the A metagenome-wide association study of gut microbiota in type 2...
AATGAAAGGTTACATTTTCGCCGTCATAATTATCAATACGGGATGTGGCAATAACAGGTCTGCCGAGGTATCGGCTGATGTATTTAATGGTGATATCAGGAGTGCAGAGACTTGGCTTTGCACGAACATAAAAACCATTGGAGTGTTTCGTATACATTTTGATGCTAGAATATTTAAGAATTATGGTGGCCAATCGTAAGAGACTCATCAGGGAGATGACCCAGATCAAAAACAGATTTGCCAGATGGTTCGCCATATATTTCCCCGAGTACACAGATGTGTTTGGGGATTATGAAGCACAGAGCAGTATGCTGCTTCTAAAGAAAGCCTGTACCCCGGAAGCAATCGTGGAACTGGGAGCTGAGAAAATCAATCAAATCTGGCGTGATGCGAAACTTAGGGCTGTGGGAATGAAAAGGGCAACGACCCTGTGTGAGACAGCAAAACGCAGCATCGGATTAAAGAAAGGCTCTTCGGCTGCCCGGTATGAAATGAAACTGTTGCTCGAGGATTACGAATATAAAAAGGCACAGCTTGATGCCGTTATGGAGGAGATAGAAAAGCTGTGCAGGAAGATACCCGAAAGCGAGCAGATGCTTGCCATCAAAGGTATAGGAGTGATCACGGTAGCCGGATTTCTGGCAGAAGTGGGTGATGTGAGGCGTTTCGAATCACCCAGACAGATACAAAAGCTGGCAGGACTCTCTTTACGGGAGAACAGCTCGGGAAAGCACAAAGGACAGACGACCATAAGTAAAAGAGGTCGGAGTAAGCTGCGAGCAGTACTGTTCAATGCAGCAATTCCACTGATAGCGAAGAACCCTGAGTTCCGGTCATTGCACGAGTATTACACGACAAGAACGAACAATCCGCTCAAGAAGAAACAATCTGTGATTGCCATCAGCTGTAAGCTGATACGAGTCTTTTATGCAATTCTGGCAAATGGAGTGACCTATGATGCGCAGAAGATGCTTTCTGACATTCACAGGCAGCCACAGACGGCATAAGAAGAACAACTGTGAGATTCGGGAGACGTCCGCCGCAAGGCGCTGAAGGAAACAGAACGATTTTAAAACAAACATAGAGAGCCAAGTCAGATTTTTTACCATTAGAGCACGACTCAGCGATGGAGCATCATGACGCCCCTTTATGGATAAGCAGAACGAAGGAATTGAGGACCCTGCAGTATGGGAGATCCTGTATGACATGGGAGGTAAGGCTGCCGTAAGGAGTAGGGGAAGGAAAGGCCAATCATAGCAGAATAAGATGACGTCTTGTTTTGTGTACCCTAAACATCCGTATATCCATGATTTATGGCCAAAGGGGATGACATAGACTTAGAAATATCTCTATGAAAAAATGAAAACATGAGAAAAAGCGAGTTAACAAGAGAAAAACAAAGATTATTATGGGAGGTAAGTATGTTTTGAAAAAATATAGATTTGGATTTGATATTTGTGGATTAGTACTTTTCTTTTTAATTATGATACCGAATTTTGTTTGGTTTGTAGTCCCAGCACCACATGATATTTTAAGAGTTGAGTCTGTAACGCTTGTAGTGGATAATATTGCATCCATAGCTCAAGTAGTAATGGTAGTTGGCTTATGTATTTTTAGAAATATAGGAAGAGAAAAGATACGAATAACAAATTTTATAATAGTTACGACAGTGTGCAGTTTAATATATTTTTTATGTTGGATATTATATTATTTAGGAATAACAAATGTAGGCGTTATATTGGGTTTAACTATTTTTCCATGCTTAGCATTTTTGTTTTATTCTTTTGATAGGAAAAATATGTTTGCTTTTGTTCCGGCATTGATTTTTATGATATGCCATTTAGTATATGCAATTATTAATTATATTGTGTAACAATCAGAAGTTAAGGGAGAAATAATGGTATGAAAATTAAATTTTTTGAAAAAGATGGACATATAAACCCTGAGTCAATATATGCAGGTGTATATCAGTTTAAAATTGGATTGTTAAATGATGAGGAGGAAAACTATTTGCCATTATACATAGGTGAATCATATTCAATGTTATCAAGATGTAGCAATCATTTATATGAGTTATTTCATAATGATCCATCCTATTTTGGACTTACTAAAGAAGATTTGAAAGATGATAAATTGCAACTGATTGTAGATATTTATGAGAAGGTATCATTAGAAGATAATATTTCAAATAGCGATAGAGATATTTTACTTCGTGAAAAAGAAATAGTAGCAATAGAAAAACTTATGCCACTTTCTCAAAATCGAACAAATGATAATTTAAATAAAAAGCGCAGTGCTATTGTGAAAGAGGCGATTAAAGAACTAAAATCCTGTAATAAATAAAGATAACTTCCAGTTTGTAAAGCAAACAATAGAGAATCTATGAGAAGAGCGTATGAATTTTATGATGAGTCCATATGCTTCCTGATCCGGTACGATTTTTGTGAGGAAAAATATGATTTTATGGTCGATACAGCATGAGCTTGCATATGAAAAAATGAGGCAGACCGGAGTGCTCAGAGCAGATAGAAATTTTATTTTAGAAGGCGGTTTCGGGAATTCTTATCAGTGGATGACGGAGCAGATGAAAAAAAGGATAGGGGAACCCCCGGAAGGAGTTCTATTCCCTGTTTGGGCATGGTATCAATGGGATGGAAAACGGAAACGTCCAGATATGCGGGTACACGGGCGTGGCTGGTGCAGAACAGGTACTCCTATTGTTTTACTAACCATAGAAGTTGCGGATGAATTGGTTTTACTTTCTGATTTTGATTACTGGCACTGTGTATTAAATGATGGAGAGATCATCTTGCCTTATGATGATGCTGCAGTTTATTCTGAAGAGGAAAAACGGAAAAGCTGGGAAAATATATTTGATATCAGTTGTTCCTTTGATGGGGAAGTACATCGGTCTCTTAGCACGCAGGCAACTATGTGGGAAATAAAGAGCGGATGGGTAAAAAAGGTTGAACACTTTGTATCCAGATAAATCGAAAATTTATCTTTACAAAGGCAACCATAAATCTCAGACTTACGGAGAGATTGAAAGCAACAGAAGATTTGAATTTGGAGGGGATTGTTATGACGGAAACGATGGGGGTTGCGATTGGAATTGGTCTTTTGTTGACTGCTATAATAATCGGTATAACAGATTCAGCATTAAGCTTTATCGCTTTTGCATTGGGATTTGGTGTGGGATTGGCGCTGCTGATTTATGCAGGAGCAAAATATAATCGCTAATAGAGAAGAAACTTCCAGTTTTTCGCGGTGCCCATTCACATTTCGCGGCGCTGTATGCTGTCGAAAAGGGTTTAATCCGGGTGTTAATCCAAGCTATGCAACCAGCGGTTGCAAAAAATGGTATCATAGCAACACCAGGGTGGTTCCATAATGATGATAGGATTGCTATGATTATGAAACAGGAGGTGTTACGATATGGCACTGGGAGATAATATACAATATTTGCGTAAAATGAATGACATTACGCAGGAGGAACTTGCAGAAAAGCTTTTTGTTTCAAGACAGACTATTTCAAAATGGGAAATGGATCAGGTATATCCGGAAATACCGAAACTCATAGAAATAGGCAGAATGTTTCACTGTAAAATTGATGAACTGCTTAAAGAAGATATGGGAAAACGAAAAAATGTCTATTCTGACATAACAGTAAAAAAGATTCCCGGATTTCGTATGGGGCGATATGTGATTATTTCGCACAATCCGGAAGATGATGTTCATGCTTACATGGACAGATGGGCTGAAACAAGCGGGTTAAATGCAGTTACAGATGATAAACCGAAACAGATCGGATGGGATTTTCCGTTTGTGTCGGCAGAACAGAAAAATCGTTTTGGATTAAGAGGTTATGTGTCTGCTTACATATTGCCGGATAGTTTTGAACCGGAGTGTGGTGGCGTGGAAATTGTGAACCAGAGAGCTGCCGATTATGCCTGCATAACAATTTGTGATCCCTTTTCAAGGGCTTTTGAATATATTCCGACGGCGTATAAAAAGATTCTGGAATATTTACAGGCAAATGGGCTCAAAGAAAATGTGAGCAGCGAATATTTATCCTGCTTTGAATATGTGTATGAAAAAGAAAATACGACATATATGGAAGTATGTATTCATGTGGATCCTGCCAGCTGGGAATAAATGATAGGAATGTGAGAAAGGCGACACAGGGCAGATACAAGATCATTTCCCGGAACTTTCCCATGCATAGCACGAATTCAGAAGCATAAAAAATCTTACATCTCTATAATGAAGTTTGACAAAGGAGATGTAATTATGAATATGGAAAGAATCAAAGAAAACAAACTGGGAACAATACTTCAGTTTTCAGTCCCAAGTATTATCGCAATGCTGCTGTCTACGGTGCTTACCCTGACGGATGGTTATTTTACCGGTAACTATGTGGGAGAACAGGCGTTAGCGGCGATCAATCTGGGACTGCCGATCCTGTATTTTTATCTCGGCGTCGGTCTGTGTGTGGGTGTCGGTGGAACCGTGATCAGCGGCAGGCTGCTCGGGGCAAAAAAACAGGATAAGGCTTCGCAGGTATTTTCACAGACGATCGTGACAGCAGCAGTGATCTGTGTCGTGACCTCGCTTTTGGTATTTTGCCTTTTTTCGCCGATCCTTAAGATCCTCAGAGCAGATGGTGAGCTGGCAGTTTATTTTACGCAGTACTACCGGATTATGCTTTTGAACTATCCGCTTATGGTGATCGGAACGATCCTTGGAATGTTCATCCGGGTGGATGGAAAACCGCAGGTATGCATGTTTGTGAGTATCGGAGGATGTATTTTAAACGCGGTTCTTGACGATATCCTGGTAGCAAAATTTGCGGTGGGAGTAAGTGGGAGTGCGGCTGCGTCACTCATCGTACAGGCAGTGACCGTGCTGGTGCAGCTATTATATTTTGCAGGTCCGTCATTATCGCTGCGGTTTCGGAGATTTCACTTTGACCGCGCGGTAAACCGGGAAACCATCTTAAATGGTTCTTCGGAATTTATTGGAGAGATGGCAAGTGCGGTATCGATGTTTGCGTTCAACTATGTGCTGATGAAATATGTCGGGGCAGAAGGGGTAGCTGCATTTTCTATCCTTGGGTTTGCCGTGTATGGATACAGTATGATCTCCATTGGCTTCGGCCAGGGACTGACGCCGCTTGTGAGCCGGTGCTGGGGCGCGGAAGAACACAAAACGGCGATGGAACTGCGTACTATGACGAACCGAATTTTAGCCGTGATCGGTGCGGTGTTTGCGCTTTCGTTCCTCGTATTCGGGCGGAGATACGCGGGAATGTTTGGCTGCAGCAGCAGTGTGGCAGACATGGTATCGGTGGGATTTTGCTTTTATGCTGTCACATTTTTCATTATGGGATATAATGTAATCAATTCCATGTACTTTACCAGCTGTGGTGACGCAAAAGCATCTGCACTGATCTCAGCATTGCGGGGACTTGTTTTGCTGTTGATCTTTACCCTGATCTTTCCTGCGATCTGGGGGATGACGGGAGTGTGGATGGCAACACCGGTGACCGAGACGATAACAGTTATGGTATCCACATGGCTGCTTATAAAGCAGAGAAGGATAATGGAGAGCAGAGGATGATCTTATGGAGGAAAAGAAAGACAGTACGAAGATAAAGCGTGCGGTGATCAATGAGGCGATCAATTACATACTGGACAATATCGACAGCGATATTGATGTGGAAGATGTGGCAAGACACTGTTCTTATTCCAAATATCATCTGATGCGGATGTTCAAAGAGGACATGGATGAGGCGCTTTATCAGTTTATCAAGCGTGTTCGTCTGGAAAGAAGCGCCTGGAGACTGAAGGTGGAGAGAGACAAAAGCATTACAGAGATCAGCGGAGACATCGGATATTCCTCTTCTAATTTCGCGACAGCGTTCAAAAAGCATTTAAATATTTCTCCGGCAGATTTCAGAAGGACAAGCGAGCAGATCATAGAACAGAGTTCATTTTCACATGGGATGTCGATGGATGATCTTGAATCTCTCACAGATCAGATCACGGTTGAGCAGCTGGATGGCTTTCTTGTCGTATACGAGAGGAAGAAAGGCAACTATCATAATCTGTCGGATGAATGGTGTGAGTTCATCGAAAAATATGAGTATCTCGCATCCGAAGATACGCTTTATATCGACTGTACGATAGACGATCCTTCCATAACCGATGAAAACAGATGTATGTATGAGCTGTGCCAGACGATCCGGTCGGATCATCCCGCACTGAAAGAGGATCCGGGGCTTTTGACCCACACGTTTGCGGGTGGAAAATACGCGGTCTATCACTTTTATGGATTTCCGCAGCTGCTGTTTATGGTGTATCAGGAAATATTCTGCAGATGGCTTTCCAAAACGGGAAATCATCTCGATGACAGACCGATCCTTGATATCTATCGCTATGTGGGAGAGGATGGGAGCATGAAGATCGATATCTGTTTTCCGATCCGGTGATCCGTGGCGTGATCTTTCGTTCGTGTTGACGGCAGGACTATTTATGTGTATAATGATGGCTGGTAAACAGAATTGATTTCATTGAAAGAATGTTAAGAAAGGAGCGTACTATGAGCTGGAAAACGACCAATATTCACCTCACAAAAGGTAGCATTTTGGCTGTTTACAGGGATAGTGCGCGCTTTTTTAGGTGAAAAACTTATATTACATCAAAAATAAAGAGTGAAAAACGCGCTATCTCCTGATCAGATATATTTGATTTGAAAAGGAGATTTTTTTATGCGTAAATTTAATATAAAAACACAGATACACAGCCTGTATGTGCTGACTACCGTAAGCTATTTTCAGATAGCCGGTGCGTCCTGGGTGGCGTTACTTGCACTCAGAGGATTTTCACTTCTGGAGATCGGAATGATTGAGAGTATTTTCCATGTGGTGAGTTCCTGCTTTGAGATTCCATCCGGTGTGGCGGCAGATGTTTTCGGGCGGAAAAAGACCATGGTGCTAAGCCGTCTCGTTAATCTGGTGTCGAGCATATTTATGATCGTATCGGTTGATTTTTGGACAGTAGCATTTGCAATCGCGTTAAACGCCATCAGCTACAATCTGGAGTCGGGCACGCGGGAGGCTTTGGCCTACGACAGTTTAAAGTCAGTCCGGCGGGAAGAAAAATATAACAGATTTGCATCGATGGAAATGATGCTGTACCGGATTACCAATTCTGCGGCAACGCTGTGTGCCGGGCTGGCATTGGGACTTGGATATAAGAAAGCGTATACGGCAGATATCTTTTTTTGCCTGATAGCGGTTGGAATTGCATGCAGTCTGAAGGAAGTACAGATAGAAACAACGCCTGTTGGAAATTTGCAGGCAGACAGCAGGAAAAAGGGCGATCGGTTAAAGAGCGTGATAAGGGAAAGCTGGCATTTCCTTACCATGAACCAAAGAGCCAGACGCATTATGATCTTAAACGCGGTGATCGGCGCCATATCTACGCTGGTATTGTTCTTCTTGCAGGCGAAGCTTCCGATGGCGGGGCTGGATAAGGCATTCCTGGGGCCGGCGCTTTTTGTGATGGGGCTTGGAGTCGCGCTCGGCTCGAAGGTCGTCGAATATTTCCCCAAATGGCGCTATGGGAAATACTTAATTTTAAGCGGAATGGGTGTTTTATTTGCCTTTGGCATGTCTTTTTCGGGAAATCCGTTCCTTATGATATGCGGTGGATTTATCGGCGCGTTTTCGGATGATTTTCTGGAAGTGCGCACGGATGTCATTTTAAACGACATGATCCCGTCAGAGCAGAGGGCAACACTGATCTCCGTGAATTCCTTTATGTTTTCGCTGGTCATGATCGTGCTGTCAACGGTTATGGGCGGGATCATGTGAGGAAAGAGTGCGGAATGGAGTGCCAGTATGGGCGCTCCATTTTTAGCATAAGATTTCAAAAATCATCTGGTTTGAAGAGAAAACATCTGTTATAATACCTTTGGAAAGAAAACAGGTGATCGTTTTCCGACTAAGGAGTGGAAAAAATGAAGAAAATAAGATCTAGATGCAAAGCTGCATGTCTGGTAGCTTTTGTTTTGCTGTTTTTGTCAGCGGGGAGTGTGAGATCTTATGCCGCGGAGACAAAAAGCAGTAGTGAAAATACAACGATAACAGTGGCTTCCAATGTCTCGGAACAGGAGATGGAACCCTACTTAAACGCGTTTCGCCAGAAATATCCCGGCATACAGGTAGATTATACCTGTTATTCGGATTATGAAAACGAGATTGGGGAGCAGATCGCGTCTGGTGATTACCCGGATGTTTTGTTCATCCCGGGATCGATTTCATCCGAGAATTACGCGGATTATTTTGAGCCGCTCGGAACGAAAGAGGATCTTGGCAAAAAATATGATTACCTGCAGGGCAGCAAGGTCGTTGAAAATACGATATACGGGATCCCGTCATCCGCATATGTAAACGGGCTGATCTATAATAAGGAAGTATTTGACAAAGCGGGGATCACGGAACCGCCAAAATCCATCAGTGAGTTTCTGGAAAGTCTGAATATGATAAAGGAACGCACGGATGCGATCCCGTTTTATACGAACTATGCGGCGGGCTGGACACTGCAGGCATGGGAACAGTATCCGTTTATCGCAATGACCGGGGATCCGGATTACAAGGAAAACGGATTTGTCAATGAGCTGGATCCTTTTTTGCAGGGGACCACACATTATGAAGTATATCAGTTGTTATATGACATCGTAAAAGACGGTCTCTGTGAGGAGACGCCGGAAAACAGTGACTGGGAGCAGTCCAAGATCCTGATGAATGAGGGAAAGATCGGCTGCATGGCGATCGGTTCCTGGGCGTTAAAGCAGGTGCAGGATGCTGGAAACAATCCGGATGCCATAGGATACATGCCATTTCCGAATGAAGTGGATGGAAAACAGTACATGACGATCGTGACCGATTACTGTTATGGCATCAATAAGAACAGCACACAGAAAGAGGCGGCGAGAGCGTATATCGATTATATGCTCGATGAGTCGGGTTACGCGCTGGATCATGAGGTGCTTTCCCTCGTCAAGACGGATCCGATCCTGGAAAGCTATGGGGATATGCAGAATGTCATCTGTCTTTGCAATAATCAGGCGAGTGATGAAAATTACCGCAAAAGACAGATCTTATCGACCAATCTGAATATCCTTGACAGTACGGACGAGATCAAGCGTGTGATCGAGGCGGCAGAAGGAAAGCGCGATGAGAGCTTTGATGAGATCGCGTCCGACTGGAATGAACGATGGGAATCATCGCGGACCGAGGACATGATGCCGGGGGATGCCAAACACACCACAGTGCTTGGCAGTGCGCTCAGCAAAAACTATGAGATCGAATTTTCAGATACAGAACGCGAATATATTGACGGCTTAAGCGAATTGAGAATCGGATATCTGAAAAATATGGCACCTTTCCAGTATGAGCAGTCGGGTGATTTCCAGGGCTTTTTAAAAGGTATCATGGATATTGTGGCAGATGATCTTGGAGTTTCTCTTGTAGAAAAGGGGTATGATAATACCGAACAGATGGTGCGGGCGTTACATGAAGGTGACATTGATATGATCGTCGGGATGGACAAGTCGTCCGGCTACGGTTCGGGACTGAAATTTTCGGTAAAATCCCTGGATGTCATGAAGGTCATGGTAAAGAGCGACTCCAAAAAGGCAAATGATGCACTGAAAGGGTCAATGGCGCAGATCACGGGAGAGGATTACTCGGATTTACAGACCGAGGCGTCTAAGATCATAGAAACCGATGATCTGGTAGACAGTCTTGGCGCAATCGAGACGTTAAAGGCGGATTTTACGGTTTCTGATTATTATGGAGTGTATTACTATACGCAGGAACAGGGATTTGAACATCTTGATATTACGCCAATCTCAGGAAACAGCAGTCTGTGCTTCGCGTATACAAAGGAGTGCGATACCAGACTGATTTCGGTATGCAATAAAGTCCTTTACAGCATTCCGGATGAAAATAAACAGATCATGCTGGATGAGAGCATGAAAAACGGAAATCAGCAGGTTACATTAAAGCGCTTTATCGAAGCAAATACGATCCCGTGTCTGGTCGTGGTAAATTTGTTTTTCGGGATCATTCTGATTCTCATCGTGATCATGGCAAGACAGCGGGCAAAAATGGCGAGAATGGATGCGCTGACCGGGCTTTATAACCGCTATGGGATCCGCTGGCGCATGAAACAGTTTTACGACAAAAAGCATTTCCCGATGATATTTTCGATCCTTGACATTGACAGGTTCAAGTCCGTAAACGATACCCTGGGACATCTTGGAGGGGACGAAGCGTTAAAGCTGCTTGCGGATAATATGAAAGAAGTTTTCGGAAACAGGGCAGTCCTCGGAAGATACGGCGGAGATGAATTTGTGATCGGATTTTACGGAAAAGACCTTGAGACGGCAGAGAAAAAGTTTGGCGAGCTTGTGACACGCATGGACAGACGCTTTGCGTTCGGGGAAGCGGAAGTAGATCTGTCGATCAGTGTGGGTGTCGTGATCGTTGAGGAGGAAGTGAGCTATGATGACCTGTTCAAGACGGCAGATCAGGCGCTTTATTCGGTAAAGGAAAAAGGAAAGAACAATTACCGGATGGTATCCTACAAAAGTATTTATAAGCAGAAATAATAATTGAATAATCATTAAGAACATGGTATAACAGATATGTGTTTTTGCACTGCGAAAGAAAATTCTTTAGGAAAAAGACTGGAGGAATCATAAGAATGAAAAAGATGGAAGATTATGTAAGAACGATCCCGGATTTTCCGGAACCGGGCATTATGTTCCGCGATGTAACAAGCGTATTGCAGGATCCGGATGGATTGAAACTTGCCATTGATTCCATGATAAAACTGCTTGATGGTGTGGAGTTTGACGTTATTGCGGGAGCGGAGTCAAGAGGCTTCATATTTGGCGCGCCGATCGCTTACGCGATGGGAAAATCCTTTGTGCTGATCCGCAAAAAAGGAAAACTGCCATGCGAGACCGTATCCGCAAAGTACGACCTGGAATACGGCAGCGCGGAGATCGAGATGCACAAAGACTCGGTAAAACCGGGACAGAAGGTGGTGCTGGTCGATGATCTGATCGCGACAGGCGGAACGATCGAAGCCGCTGCAAAGCTGGTGGAAGAGTTAGGCGGAGAAGTCGTAAAAATTATTTTCCTGATGGAACTTGCCGGATTAAAGGGACGGGACAAGCTCGCAAAATATGATGTGGCTTCGGTTATCACCTACGATGGAAAATAAAAAATTAATGGGAGAGAAGAAATGCTTAATAAACTTTTTAAATTAGAAGAGAACCATACGAATGTAAAGACGGAGGTGTTGGCAGGCATCACCACTTTCATGACGATGGCTTATATCCTTGCGGTAAATCCGACGATGCTTTCCGCAGCGGGTATGGACGCGACAGCGGTACTGATCGCTACCTGTCTGGCTGCTTTTGTCGGAACCCTTGCCATGGCACTGCTCGCCAATTATCCGTTTGCGCTTGCGCCTGGTATGGGATTGAACGCGTATTTCGCGTATACGGTCTGCGGCAATATGGGCTATGACTGGAGAGTTGCCTTAATGGCAGTCTTCATCGAAGGAATCATTTTCGTAGTACTGTCACTGACCAACGTGCGTGAAGCAATCTTTAACGCAATTCCTAGTACCTTAAAGAAGGGTGTCAGCGCTGGAATCGGACTGTTTATCGCGTTTATCGGACTTCAGGGTGCGCATATCGTGGTAGCAAACAGCTCTACACTGGTATCCTATGTAAATTTCACAGAAAACTGGCACACCGAAGGAATCTGCGCACTGCTTGCGCTGATCGGCCTGCTCATTACCGTAGTGCTCTATATTAAAGGGATCAAAGGATCAATCCTGATCGGAATCATTGCGACATGGGTGCTTGGCATGATCTGTCAGGCAGCGGGAATCTATCAGGTAGATGCCGAAAATGGATTTTATTCGCTGTATCCGGCACTTGGAATGACAGATTTCACTGCGATCGGAAAGACATTTGGACAGTGCTTTGCCGCAGATTTTGATGGCGTAGGCATATTCAATTTCATTGTTGTTTTATTCTCATTCCTGTTCGTTGATATTTTTGATACGATCGGCACACTGATCGGAGTATCTTCCAAGGCAGGTATGCTCGATGAGGAAGAAAAACTGCCGAGGATCAAACCGGCACTGCTTGCAGATGCGATCGCAACTACGGCAGGCGCTGTATTTGGAACTTCCACAACCACAACATTCGTAGAGAGCTCCGCAGGTGTGGGCGCAGGCGCGCGTACCGGACTTTCTTCTGTTGTGACCGGATTTTTGTTTTTACTTGCGATCTTCTTCGCACCGATTTTTACAGCGATCCCGGGATTCGCAACAGCACCGGCTCTGATCTTTGTCGGATTTTTGATGATCTCCGCGATCCTGCAGATCGATTTTTCCGATCTGACCGAAGCGGTACCGGCTTATCTGTGTCTGCTTGCGATGCCTATGGTATACAGCATTTCTGAGGGAATCGCGATCGGAGTTATCTCTTATGTACTGATCAACCTGATCTGCGGAAAGAGAAAGAAGATCACACCGTTAATGTATGTACTTGCGGTACTGTTTGTCTGCAAATATATCTTCTTATAAAGAAAACGATAAAAAAACAAAAAAGAGTTCAAAAAGGGATGTGCTTTTTCGGAAGTACATCCTTTTTTTGACCGCTGTTCCATGACGGAATATACGGGAGAATCCCGTTATTGTTGTGTTGACAATTTTCTGTAAAATTAATAAAATGTTATTATATAGAAACATAAAATGGAAAAAGTGGGGCGGATTGTATGGACAAAATGATTCTTGTGGTAGATGATGAACCGCTGGATCGCGGAATCCTGAAAGATATGCTGGATCGGGAATATGATGTGATAGAGGCAGGAGACGGGAAAGAAGCATTGGGGATGCTGGCGCAGCATAAAAAGAGCATTGTGGCAGTGCTGTTAGATCTTACCATGCCGCAGATGGATGGATTTGCGCTGCTTGAGGCGATGCGGGAGAAGGAAGATTACCGCAACATACCTGCGCTGGTCCTCACCGCGAGCAGCGACGAGGCAGCCGAATTAAAAGCGTTTCAATGCGGCGCATGGGACTTTATCACAAAGCCGTTCCATAAGGACATACTGGATTTCCGCCTGAAAAACGCGATCTCACGGAGCAATCTTTCCGCATTCCGGCAGCTGACCTATATTGCGGAATATGATGTGCTGACGGATATTTATAATAAAGAAAAGTTTTTCCGCCAGACGAAAGAGCTGCTCCATGCAAATCCGGATCAGAAATATTGCTGTATCAGCTTTGACATCAACCGCTTTCAGCTGATCAATTCCTTTTACGGAACAAAAGAAGGAGACCGCATGCTAAAGCATGTTGCGCGGACGTTAAGGCAGGAGATGGAAAAGCGGCATGACGGAAGTACATACGGCAGAATAGACGCGGATATCTTTGTTTTTTGCATTCCGTTCAAAGAAGCCGAAAAGGTCGAGGAGGAGATTAAAGAATTAGATAAAAAGATCAGGGATTATGATCTGAATTTTGACATCGTGCTCACTTACGGCATCTATGTGATCGAGGATAACAGCATGCCGGTGGGAACGATCTATGACCGTTCGAGGCTGGCGGCGAGACAGGCAAAGGGAAAATACATAAACAGTTACGCGTTTTATACCGAGGAGCTGACAAAGAAACTGGAAACGGAGCAGAAGATCACAAACGAAATGAACGACGCGTTAAAGGAAGGGCAGTTCATCGTTTATCTGCAGCCGAAATACAATATCAGAAATAACCGGCTGTCCGGGGCAGAAGCGCTGGTGCGATGGAAACATCCAAAAGAGGGGATGATCTCTCCGGGAACATTTATTCCGGTGTTTGAGCGAAACGGGTTCATTACCAGGCTCGATTATTATATCTGGGAACAGGTCTGCATGCTGCTGCGCAAATGGATGGACGAGGGGATCATGCCGCGTCCGATCTCGGTCAACGTCTCGCGTGTCAATCTGTATAACCCGAAGTTTGTGGAGATGCTCTGTACACTGACCGAAAAATACAGGCTGCCGAGAAATCTGCTCCAGCTCGAATTGACGGAGAGTGCCTATACAGACAATCCGCAGATTATAAAAGAAGCGATGAGCCGGCTGCACGAAAAAGGTTTTACGGTGTTGATGGATGACTTTGGAAGCGGATATTCTTCCTTAAATACCTTAAAGGATATCCAGGTGGATATTTTAAAGATCGACATGAAGTTTTTTGAAAAATCAGAGATCCGGGGGAGAGGAGAGAATATCACGGCATCCATCGTGCGTATGGCAAAATGGCTGCATATGCCGACCATCGCGGAGGGCGTAGAAGAAAAGGAACAGGTGGATTTCCTGCGGGGGATCGGCTGTGAATTTGTGCAGGGCTATTATTTCGCGAAGCCGATGCCGGTAGAGGAGTACGAGCGCATCGCAAGAGAAAACGGCGTGTTTGAGGACAGAGAGACCGAGGAAGAGGAGAAAAGGATGATGGCGGGATTTGATTCCCGGTTGGAAAAGATGTTCTCCAACGTCATGCAGGCGATCGGCATCTATGAATATTCTGAGGACGGACTCGAACTGATCGAGGTAAACAATGCGTTTTATGAACTGTTCGGATGGGAAGACCGGGCACTGCACAGCGAGAATCTCATGGAAGTGGTGCGGCCGGAGGACAGACAGTTGTTTATGGAAACGATCGGACGGGCAGCAAGAACCAGGGGAAAGGCGGAGTGCGAGTACGGACGGCTGCTCAGTGACGGGCGGTCGATCTGGGTGCAGATCAAGTTAAAGTATATCAGTCATGTCGGCAATAAGAGCATTCTGGTCGGTTCCCTTACGGACATTACGGAACAGCGGGAAGTGGAGATGGAATTGAGCCGTTACCGGACAGCGATCCTAAATCATAAGACAGAGTACGGAAAGATCCTTGTGGTGGATGATGAAAAGCGGAACCGCGACCGGATACGCGCTGTTTTTGAGGACGAATATGAAGTCCTGGAGGCGGAAAACGGAGAAGCGGCGATCGGGCTGTTAAAGGAAAACAATTATGAGATCGATGTGATCTTTCTTGACCTTGCCATGCCGGTCATGGACGGAATCCGTTTCCTGGAAGAGAAGAAAAAGGATGAGGGCATGGAGGAGATACCGGTCATTGTCATTACATTGGATGACACTTCACAGAAGCAGATACAGGCGATCACACTCGGGGCGAGCGATTACATCGTAAAGCCATTTGTAGGGGAGACGCTGAAAAAGAGAACCCGTAATGTGCTGGAATCCAAACGGAATTTAGAGAAGTATGTCCACACGGCAAAGGAAAATATGAAAAAAGTGTGAAGAGCAAAAAAACCACTTGAAAAGTGGTTTTTTTGTCCCTATAATGTTTGATGTCAAACAAATAAGAAAAGAGATGAATCATGACAAAAGAGTATGTTTCCAGAAAACTGCATTCACTGTCCAATCTGATCATGCGCTACTTTGATAACTCCCCGATCAAAAAGAGTCTGGATCAGGTGACCGGCACCAACGGGTGGATCATCGGTTATCTTGCGGATCATGATGACAGAGTGATCTATCAGAAGGATCTTGAAAAGGAATTCGGGATCACGCGTTCCACCGCGTCGAAAGTGGTCAACCGGATGGAGCAGAAGGGACTGATCCGCAGGGAGTGTGTGGCGGAGGATGCCCGGTTGCGCAAACTTACCCTGACACCGGAAGCGTGGGATATTTTCCACAAGATGGAAGTGGATCACACCAATCTGGAGCGGAAGCTGATGAAAGGCTTCTCAGAGGAAGAAACAGAAAAACTGCGTGGGTATATTGACAGAATGTATGAGAATATGATGCAGTAACGGGACGATATAAGGAGGGAAAGAATGTTAAAGACATTAGGATCACAGATCAGGGAATTTAAAAAAGATTCCCTTTTAACACCGGTCTTTATGATTTTGGAAGTCATCATGGAAACAGTCATTCCACTTCTGATGGCCTCTATTATCGATGACGGTGTAGAGAAAGGAGATATCCATCATATTTATATGGTGGGAGCCGCAATGGTACTGATCGCGGCACTCGGCCTTCTGTTCGGTGTTCTGGGCGGAAAATACGGAGCAAGAGCGTCTTCCGGTTTTGCACGGAATTTAAGAAAAGCAATGTATGAAAATATCCAGACATTCAGCTTTTCCAACATTGACAAATATTCGACAGCGGGGTTGGTCACAAGACTTACCACGGACGTAACCAATATCCAGAATGCTTATCAGATGATCCTGCGTATGTGTGTGCGCGCACCGTTCAGCATGATCTGCGCGATGGTGATGGCGTTTGCGATCAACGCGAAACTGGCATCGGTCTATCTGATAGCGGTGATCTTTCTTGGCGGATGCCTTGCGCTCATCATCCGTCAGGCAACAAAATATTTTAACCAGGTATTTGAAAAATATGATGACTTAAATGCCAGCGTGCAGGAGAATGTATCAGCGATCCGTGTGGTGAAGGCATATGTGAGAGAAGATCATGAAAAGAAGAAATTTAAAAAAGCAAGTGAAAACGTCTACCATATGTTTGTAAAGGCAGAGAGCCTGATCGCGTGGAATACGCCGCTGATGCAGTTTACCGTATATGCGTGTATCCTTGGGATCAGCTGGCTTGGCGCAAAAATGATCGTTGCGAGTACCCTGACAACCGGGGAACTGATGAGCCTTCTTACCTATTGTATGAACATTCTGATGAGTCTTATGATGCTCTCCATGGTGTTCGTTATGATCACAATGAGTATGGCGAGCGCGAGACGTATCACGGAAGTGTTAAATGAAGAAGCGGATATCAAAAACCCGGAGCAGCCGGTCATGGAAGTAAAAGACGGAAGCGTTGTATTTGACCATGTGAACTTCAGTTATAAGAAAGACGCAAAGAGCTATGTGTTAAAGGATATCAACCTGGATATCCATTCCGGGGAGACGATCGGTATCCTCGGTGGAACCGGCAGCGCAAAATCCAGTCTGGTCAATCTGATCACGCGTCTTTATGATGTGTCCACCGGAAAAGTTTTAGTAGGCGGTGTGGATGTGCGTGACTATGATCTGGATACTTTGCGCAATGAGGTGTCCGTGGTACTCCAGAATAATGTGCTGTTTTCCGGAAGTATTCTCGATAATCTGCGCTGGGGCGATAAGAATGCCAGTGAGCAGGAATGTAAGCGTGCGTGTGAACTTGCGTGTGCGGATGAATTTATAGAGCGGATGCCGGATAAATACCATACGCATATCGAACAGGGCGGAAATAATGTATCCGGCGGACAAAAGCAGCGGCTCTGTATCGCGAGAGCACTGTTAAAAAAGCCGAAGATCCTGATCCTGGATGATTCGACCAGCGCAGTAGATACCGCGACCGACGCAAAGATAAGAAAGGCATTTGCGGAAGAGATTCCGGATACGACCAAGTTTATCATTGCGCAGCGTGTATCAAGCCTTATGAATGCAGACCGCATCATCGTGATGGATGACGGATGTGTGAGCGGAGCAGGCACACACGAAGAACTGCTTGCGAATAACGCGATCTACCGGGATGTTTACGAATCCCAGACGGCAGGCAGCGGAGATTTCGATGAGAAAGGAGAGGAGTAAGATGCCGGGACCGATGAAACCAAAAAAGACCAAAGAACCGGGAAAACTGTTTATGCGTCTGATGTCTTACATATTTAAGAATTACGGGCTTGCATGTGTGGTCGTTGTGATCTGTATTTTTATCACGGCGCTGTCCAGTGTGCAGGGAACCATGTTCATGCAGACACTGATCGATGATTATATCATTCCGCTTACCAAAAGCGTGAACCCCGATTTTAGCGGGCTGATCCATGCGATCCTCCGCGTGGCAGCATTTTACCTCTGTGGTGTAGTGGCGGCATACGCTTATACCCGGATCATGGTAAATGTCACACAGGGCACATTAAAAAATTTCCGTGATGATATGTTTTTTACGATGGAAACACTTCCGATCCGGTATTTTGATACACATGCGCACGGAGATATCATGTCCTGCTATACCAACGACATCGATACGTTACGGCAGATGATCAGCCAGAGTATTCCACAGCTGATCTCGAGTGTGATCACGATCGTAAGTGTACTGGTGTGCATGATTCGTTTAAATATTCCGCTCACATTCGCAACGCTTATCATGGTGGCGCTCATGCTGCTTATCACAAAGAAACTGGCGGGACTCAGCGGAAAATATTTTATAGAACAGCAGAAGAATATCGGTATTGTCAACGCCCATATTGAGGAAATGATGAATGGGCAGAAAGTGGTAAAAGTATTCTGTCATGAGAAAGAAAGCATTGAGCAGTTTAACAAATTAAACGATGAACTTTTTCACAGCTCGGATAACGCGAACAAATTCGCGAACATCCTGATGCCGATCAACGCACAGATCGGAAATATCAGCTATGTGATCTGCGCGATCCTGGGCGGTGTGCTTGCGATCAACGGCTACGGCGGATTTACGCTCGGCGCGCTTGCAAGTTTCCTCACCTTTAACAAGTCGTTCAATATGCCGATCAACCAGGTCAGCCAGCAGTTAAACAGTGTGGTCATGGCGCTTGCGGGCGCGGAACGTATCTTTGCGCTTCTCGATGAAAAGCCGGAGACCGATGAGGGCTATGTGGAACTTGCAAATGCGACGATCGGACCGGACGGAGAAGTAAAAGAGAGTGAGAAGCGTACCGGAATCTGGGCGTGGAAACATTTCCATAAGGCGGAGGAAACGACGACCTACCGCAAGATGGAGGGCGATGTGGTCTTTGATCATGTGGATTTTGGTTATAATGATGAAAAGATCGTGCTGCATGACATTGAGCTTTACGCGAAACCGGGACAGAAGATCGCGTTTGTCGGCGCGACCGGAGCCGGTAAGACAACGATCACCAATCTGATCAACCGTTTTTATGATATCCAGGACGGAAAGATCCGTTATGACGGGATCAATATCAACAAGATCAAAAAAGCAGATCTGCGCAGATCGCTCGGGATCGTTTTGCAGGATACCCATCTGTTTACCGGAACCGTAATGGAAAACATCCGTTACGGAAAACTGGACGCGACCGATGAGGAAGTTATGGCGGCAGCGAAGCTCGCAAACGCGGACGGTTTTATCAAAAGACTGCCGGATGGCTATGATACGATGCTGACCGGGGATGGAAAGAATTTGAGCCAGGGACAGCGGCAGCTGCTTGCGATCGCACGCGCGGCCGTGGCGGATCCGCCGGTACTGATCCTCGATGAGGCGACCAGTTCCATTGATACGAGAACGGAAAAACTGGTACAGCAGGGGATGGACCGCCTGATGGAAGGACGCACGACCTTTGTGATCGCGCATCGCCTTTCCACCGTGCGCAACAGTGACTGCATCATGGTACTTGAGCAGGGACATATCATAGAAAAAGGTACGCATGACCAGCTGATCGCGGAGGGTGGTAAGTATTACCAGCTTTATACCGGAAAAATTGTAAACGCATAAAAAATAATATGTGGAGCAGGCTATATCTGGACAACAGTTTGTAGCCTGTTCTTTTTTGGAATCATTCTTAATAGCAGACAAAAAGAAAAAATACAAAAAAACTATTGACAATTTGGAAAAATACGATATACTATAATCAAGAACCATTCCTAATAAGGAGAGCAGTAATGGCTGAGAAAAGAAACACACATCAAAAAAGAATGATTTTGGATACCCTCTGTGAAATGAAGAATCATCCGACTGCGAACATGGTATATGAGAGATTGCAGGAGATGGGATCCCATATCAGCAAGTCGACGGTTTACCGGAATCTTTCCGAGGCGGCAGAGGACGGGATCATCTTGAAGCTGGCGATCACCGACAGCGATGTGCGTTACGATGGAAATACGAAGCCGCATTATCATATCCGGTGCCGCAGGTGCAATGGGGTGTATGACAGTAAGATCCCCTATCAGGATTATATCGATGAGCTTTCCCGAAAGGAAGATGGTGAGACAATCAGCTGTCACATGATAGAATTTAACGGCATTTGCCGGGAATGTAAAGAAAGAATGGAGGACAATTAAAATGAAGAAATTTGTATGTCAGGTATGTGGTTATGTTTATGAAGGTGAAAGCGCACCGGCGGAATGTCCGGTTTGTCATGCACCGGCAGAGAAATTCACGGAGCAGACAGGTGACAGAACATGGGCTGCGGAACATGTGGTAGGTGTTGCGAAAGGTGTGAGCGAAGACATTCTTGCAGATCTCAGAGCAAACTTTGAAGGCGAGTGCTCGGAAGTCGGCATGTATCTTGCAATGGCGAGAGTAGCGTACAGAGAAGGCTATCCGGAAGTTGGTTCCTACTATGAAAAAGCTGCTTATGAAGAAGCAGAGCATGCTGCAAAATTCGCGGAACTGCTCGGCGAAGTGGTAACAGATTCCACCAAGAAGAACCTGCAGATGCGTGTAGACGCTGAAAACGGCGCGACAGCAGGAAAGGTAGATCTCGCAAAACGCGCGAAAGCTGCAAACCTTGACGCGATCCATGATACCGTTCATGAGATGGCACGCGACGAGGCTAGACACGGCAAAGCATTCGAAGGCCTGTTAAAGAGATACTTTGGATAAGAAGAGGCACAGAAAAATTAAAAAATCACAGAATTTTAGGGGTATGCAGATAATTTGCATGCCCTTATTTTTGTAAGGACAGCGGGAGAGGCGGATGCGTGCAAATTATGCAAAAAAATTGAATAAATTTTCTGGTGTGTTTTTTTTCTCATACACAGATATTTTGATACCGTAAAAATGAGATGATACTTGAAAAAACAGCGTTCAGGTGATAAAATTTGATTAGAAAATTTTGCATGAGGAGGAAATAATATGCTGCAAAAGATAATGGAAAAACTGAACAAAAAGCAGCTGCGGGAAAGAATCTCATCGGCTATACTTTCAATCGCCCTGATTGTCAGTATCTCTGGTGTTATCGGAGCAGTTGCGATGCTCGTAGTGGGAAACCGCTATGATTATGCGTTGAATAATTATGGATTTTCACAGGGTGATATTGGAAAGATGATGGTTACATTCGCGGATACAAGAAGTAACCTGCGTGCGGTCATCGGATATGACGATCAGGATCTGGTGGACAGCTGCTATGACGCATATAGCACGAAAAAGCAGGCGTGTCAGGAATATGCGGACGAAGTAAAGAACACAATAGTAACAAAGTCGGAACGGGAAGTTTATGACCAGATCGTAACGGATCTGGATGCATATTTTACGGTTGCTGACCAGATCGTCGATATGGGAAAAGACGTGTCTGACGATGATTCGAGAGCAGACGCGCAGCTGATGGCGCAGAATGAGCTGTCATCGACATATGAATCACTTTATCAGGATATGGCTGATCTGTTGAATGCGACTACTGAGGCTGGTGACCGGTTAGAGAAAATATTAAATATCGCAATGATTGTTTTACTGGTCGTTATTATCGCAATCAATGTATCCGCATTTTCCATTGCAAAAAAACTTGGAGATATCCTTGCGGTCAATATTGTAACTCCGTTGGATCGCCTGAGCGCACGTTTAAAGACATTTGCGGAAGGGGATCTTGCCGGAGAATTCCCGGAAATGGATACCAAAGATGAAGTTTCTGATATGGTAGATGTCGCAAAAGAGATGGCAGCAAACCTGGCTTTGATCATCAAGGATGTAAACCGTCGTATGGAACTGATGGCGAGAAACGACTATACCGGTACTTCCGAAATCCCGGAAAAATACCTTGGTGATTTTGCTTCCATGAATGAAGCGATCCATGTTATGAATGAGGATATGAACCAGACCATGCGCCGCATTGAGGAGGCAGCTTCCCAGGTATCCGCAGGAGCGGCAAACCTTGCGGAAGGTTCCCAGAACCTTGCAGAAGGATCCACCGATCAGGCAGGTGCGGTAGAAGAACTGTTAGCATCCATCGCAACAATCACAGAAGGCGTAAATCATACGCATGAAAGCGCGAAGGAATCTTACGAGCTTTCCGTAAAATACGCGAAGGAAGCAGACCGGACACAGCAGGAAATGCACAATGTTACCAATTCCATGCAGCAGATGAGCGAAATGTCACAGCAGATCGAGAGCATCATCGGCGAGATCGAAAAGATCGCAGAGCAGACCAACCTGCTTGCGCTTAACGCTTCGATCGAAGCAGCGAGAGCCGGAGAAGCAGGAAAAGGCTTCGCGGTTGTTGCTACTCAGATCGGTAAGCTGGCAGACGAAAGCGCACAGTCTGCGGTTAATACCAGAGAGCTGATCATGAAATCCATCGAAGAGATTGAAAATGGAAACCGCGCAGTAGAGAAGACATCCGCAACGATCGCGGAACTGGTAAGCGGTATCAACGAAGTGGCAGAAAAGTCCAACCAGCTGGAGCAGTTATCTGAGACGCAGGCAGAGCAGATGAAACAGGCAGAAGGCGGTGTAAACCAGATTTCTGAAGTTGTACAGAGCAATGCAGCGATCGCGGAAGAATCATCCGCAACAAGTGAAGAGCTTTCTGCAGAATCCGATTCCTTAAGTGATCTGGTACAGCAGTTCAAGCTGAAAAAAGCATAAACATTTATAGGATCTTTACCAAGTGTCCTTTCGGAGGCAGAAGTTTCCGGAAGGGCACTTTTGCGTAATAGCGACGAGAAAAATGGACGCCGTTGTGGTACAAAACTGTAAAATAAATTGAAAAATGAGACCGTACATTGTATAATTGTAATATATAAAAGCAATAGGTTTTTCGGAGGTTTTTATTTACATACAGAGTAAAGAGAGGTAGCGCTATGGGAAAATTTCTAACAGCAGGGATCATTCAAAGAGAGACGATTGTAAAAGTACCACAGCTTCCGATTCAGTACAGTCGTGTGACACGTTGCTATGATACGATATTTGGAGGGATCGGCGGAGACGCATACAATGTTGCCAATGCATTGAAATGGCTGGGGGATGATGTAACTCTGGTATCTAACATCGGAGAGCGGGACAGCCATCTGTTTCAGACCAAACATCTGGATCCACGTTATGTGTTTGCCAGCTTAGAGCAGACACCGTCGGCAGTTATTTTTTATGACAGTGAGCGGAAACTGCAGACGTTTGAGGATATTAAAGATATGGAAGAGGTGCCGTATGATATGGCGCGTTTCGCGGAAGCGCTTGCGGAAGCGGATCTCGTGATCTTATCCAATACAAAATTCTGTGAGCCGTTTCTTGCGCCGGTCAAGGAAAGCGGAAAGAAACTGGTCGTTAATTTCAACGGACTCGATCGGGAAAATGAGCTGGATCAGAAGTTTCTGACCGTAGCGGATATTATATATGTGAGCGATGACGAGATCAAGTCCGATCCGTATGAGGCGATGCGCATCATGAGTGAGGAGTACAGCATGGAGTGCGGAATCCTCGGAATGGGAAAAGCCGGGCTTTTGATGTATACAAGAGCGGACAATATGGTGGTACCGTATCCTGCGGTCCATATCAAAGAAGTGGTAAATACAGTGGGTGCAGGAAATGCGCTGTTATCCTGCTTTTTACATTATTATCATAAAAATGGAAATTATCACGAAGCAATCAAATATGCATTGATGTTTGCAGCGTACAAGATCGGTTATGTTGGTACATCTAAGGGATTTATGACGGAAGACGAGATGAAACTGTGGTATGATCTGATCTGGAATCGGTATAAATAACAAGGAGGAAATGGTGTGAAGGAAGAATTAAAGAGTCAGCTGATCGCAGAATTAAACAAGGCAATAAAACCGGAACAGGACAATGAGGTGGAGGATGATGGCAGAGTTCAGTACCATCAGGCGACACATACATTACAGATCAACGAAGAGGCGCATATAGCGGCAGAAAAGGAAGAAGAAGAAAAAAAGAAACCGGACGAGGATGAAATGTTTGAATCACTGATTCAGCGATTAAATGAGCAGAAGCGTGAACATAACAAAAAGAACGGATCGGTTTCGTAAGATTTCTTTGGGAAACAAAAAGACGGCTTACGTTAGGATGCATGACGTAAGCCGTCTTCTGTAATGGCGACGGGAAAACCGGCAACAGGGAAGGACAAAAGGAGAGAACGATGAAAAAAAGTGATGTGGATTATACGCTGTATCTCTGTACAGACCGTGATCTGATGCGGGCAGATACGGTGGAAGACGCGGTGCGCCAGGCGCTGCTTGGCGGGGTAACGATGGTACAGCTGCGCGAAAAGAACTGCTCGGCAAAAGAATTTTTTGAGACTGCGCAGAGAGTAAAAAAAATCACCGATCAGGCGGGGGTGCCGCTTATCATCAATGACCGTGTGGACATTGCGCTTGCGGTGGATGCCGACGGTGTCCATGTAGGACAGAGTGATATTCCGGCGGCGGAGGCGAGAAGACTGCTCGGACCGGATAAGATCATCGGGGTATCCGCAAGAACTGTAGAGCAGGCAAGAAAGGCAGAAGCGGATGGTGCGGATTATCTCGGTGTCGGAGCAATGTTTGTAACCGGAACCAAGCAGGACGCAAAAGTGACTTCAAAGGAAGAATTAAAGAGGATCCGCGCGGCGGTTGCGATCCCGATCGTTGCGATCGGCGGGATCAAGGCTGACAATGTGGAAGAGTTGAAAGGAACCGGAATTGACGGGGTTGCGGTCGTTTCCGCGGTGATCGCGGCAGAAAATATCGCATCAGCGGCAGAAGAACTGGCAGGGCGCGTAAAGGAGTTAAAAGAGGCATGAAAACGGTACTTACGATCGCGGGAAGTGACTGCAGCGGGGGAGCCGGAATACAGGCAGATCTAAAGACCATTGCCGCGCATGGCTTGTATGGGATGAGTGTGATCACTGCCTTGACGGCGCAGAATACCCTTGGCGTATCGGATGTGATGCCGGTGCCGGCCGCGTTTTTGAAGGAACAGCTGGATAGTGTCATTTCTGACATCAGACCGGATGCAGTCAAGATCGGAATGATCCCGGATAAGGAACAGCTTCTTGTGATCGCAGCAGCATTAAAGGAGCAAAAGATCACGCAGGTAGTCGTGGATCCGGTTATGGCAGCGACCAGCGGCAGGAAACTTTCCGGGGACGCGAGCGGGGATTTCTTTTTGGAATTGTTTGCGGAGGCTGCGCTGATCACCCCGAATATACCGGAGGCGGCACGGCTGTTGGGTGAGGAGATCCGCGATAAAAAAGAAGTGGAACAGGCTGCGGCATCACTTGCGAAAAAGTACCATACCGCAGTGCTGATCAAAGGCGGACACGCGGATACCGGCGCGGATGATTACCTTTTTACGGGAAAAGAGGGCGTCTGGTTTCCGGGGACGCGGCTCGATAATACAAACACACATGGAACCGGATGTACGTTATCTTCAGCGATCGCCTGCGGACTGGCGGAGGGCTTTTTGCTGAAAGAGGCGGTCGGGCGCGCAAAGGAATATCTGACCGGAGCGATCGCGGCGGGACTTGATCTCGGCCATGGTAATGGCCCGCTGGATCATATGTACCGGCTGCGGAAATAATCTTTTTGGAACAAAGCAGGGAAAAAGAAGGAAGGGAGAGGGACTATGGACGAAAGCAGAAAACAGTTATTACAGCATCCAACGGATGTGATAAACGGATTTCAGGTAAGACCTGGATACTATAATTTTAACGGCGCGTTTGAAATACCGGGAGGTGTCGGGGTGAATTTTACCGTACATTCCTTCCAGGCGACCGCCTGCACACTTGTGTTATTCCATAACAGAGAGGACGAACCGTATGCGCTTATCCCGTTTCCGGAGGACTACTGCATCGGAAATACCTATTCGATGATCGTGTACGACTTAAATATTTCGGAGCTTGAATATGCGTACCAGTTCGACGGACCGTTTGATCCGAAGAAAGGGCTGATCTTTGACAAGCGAAAATTTATCCTGGATCCATACGCGAGAGCGGTTGCGGGACAGCGGCTCTGGGGAGAAAAACAGGATGAGGGATTTTTCTATAAAGCGAGAGTGGTGCGCAGTGAGTATGACTGGGGCAAGACAAAACAGCCGCAGATACCGTTTGACGATCTGATCATCTATGAGGCGCATGTCCGCGGATTTACCGAGGATAAATCGTCCAGAGTAAAAAACAAGGGAACTTTTGCCGGGATCCGGGAAAAGATACCGTACCTGTTGAGCCTTGGGGTCAATGCGGTGGAACTGATGCCGGTGTTTGAGTTTGACGAGATGGAAGATTCCCGCGTGGTGGATGGAAAACAGCTTTATAATTACTGGGGGTACAGCCCGGTGTGCTTTTTCGCCCCGAATACTTCCTACTCTTCGATGGATTCGCATAACCGCGAGGGACTGGAATTAAAAAAGCTGATCCGTGAGCTGAACCAGAACGGGATCGAAGTGATTCTGGATGTCGTATTTAACCATACGGCGGAGGGAAACGAAAAGGGACCGTTTTTCTCGTTTAAAGGGATCGACAACAACATTTACTACATGCTGACCCCGGATGGACATTATTACAATTTCAGCGGCTGTGGCAATGTACTAAACTGCAATCAGCCGATCGTACAGCAGATGATCCTGGAGTGTCTGCGTTACTGGACGATCAATTACCGGGTGGACGGCTTCCGGTTTGATCTGGCATCCATCCTCGGAAGAAATGAAGACGGTTCTCCGATGAGTGATCCGCCATTGTTACAGAGTCTTGCCTTTGATCCGATCCTTGGAAAAGTAAAACTGATCGCGGAAGCGTGGGATGCGGGCGGACTGTATCAGGTGGGAAGCTTTCCGTCCTGGAACCGCTGGGCGGAATGGAACGGAAGATACCGCGATGATATGCGAAGCTTCTTAAAAGGCGATAACGGCTATGCAGGTGCGGCGATCGCGCGCATGAGCGGGTCAAAAGACATCTACGACCCCAAATACCGTGGAGAAAACGCTACCGTCAATTTCATAAACTGCCATGACGGATTTACGCTTTATGATATGTATTCCTATAACACAAAGCACAATGAAAAAAACGGCTGGAACAACGAGGACGGAGAGAGCAACAACCGCAGCTGGAACTGTGGCGTGGAAGGCGAGACAGACGATCCGGCGGTAAACGCGCTGCGGCTCCGTATGTGCAAAAATGCGTTTGCGGCACTGATGTGCAGCCACGGCGCGGTCATGTTTCTGGCGGGAGATGAATTTTGTAATACGCAGTTTGGAAATAATAATGCGTACTGTCAGGACAACATCACTTCCTGGCTGGACTGGAGCCGCAGGGAAAAGTACGGCGAGATGTACGAATTCGCAAAAGAGATGATCCGGTTTCGAAAAGAACATCCGGTGCTGCGCAAGACGACAGAAGAATCCAGATGCGGCTTCCCGGATATCAGCGTACACAATGATGTGCCATGGAACACCGAATTCCGTGATGATACACACTGCATCAGCCTGATGTACGCGGGACGAAAAAAAGATCAGGAGGAAGACGATATCGTCTATGTGGCGGTCAATACCTACTGGGAAGATCTGAATCTGACGCTTCCGGAACTGCCGGTCGGTCTGGTATGGAAGATCAAGGTGGACACTGCGGCGGAATATGACCCGGCATGGAAATCCTGGAAATTAAAAGAGATGACAGAGGAGTATAAGACGGTGATCAGTCAGAGAAGCGTGTTGATCCTGGTCGCGGAGAAGCGCTAGAAGGGAGAAAGAGATGGGAACTTCAGAAACACTCAATTTTACTTATTCCGGACTTTTGAACCGGAAAGGAAAAAAGGTCGTGAGCGTCCGGTTTGAGCGGGCGGACGGCAGAGATTTCGCGGATGGCATCCTGCCGGACTGCGCGATCGAAAATCAGCAGGGATTTTCCGAGGAGGAAGTAGAACAGCTCGAGGTTTATCTGATGGAACACGCGGATGAACTGATGGAAAAAGCGAAGGAAATGAGCAAACTCACCAATTTATTATAGGAAAAGACAGGCACCTGGATGGGAATGGCAGAAAGCTACATTCCCATCCTTTTGTATATTTGATAGCGAAAAAAAAGATGATATAGTATATTATGTAAATTTTCAGACGAAGGAAGGTAGGCTATGGAGATACGGCAACATCTGGATGTATACGGCAGAGTACAGGGCGTGGGTTTCAGGTATCGCGCGAAGCGCATGGCAGACGCGCTGGAGCTTACGGGGACTGTGCGGAATATGGAAGACGGTTCGGTGGAACTGGAAGTGCAGGGAGATGACAGACTGATCGAGGAATACATTGACAGACTCTGCCACAGTTCGTATATTTTTGTCTCAAGAATAGAACGCTGTGACAGGGAACCGGTATCAGAACAGGATTTTCGGATCCTGGATTATTACTAAAGAATAACAGCTGGAGGATTGAGAAAAATGGGTATCAAACATGCGATTACCAGAAAAACATTTGAAGTAACGATTGATGGAGCAATGAAATATATTAACAAGGACCGCGAGACGAACCTGTTAAAACTGGTGGATATGGCACAGAAGATCATGGGCGGTTCCTACCCGGATTATGTATTTGACAATGCGAGGGAACTGTTTTCGCATCCGGAAGAGAAGTGGATGCAGTTCATGTACAAATCACTGGACGAGCTGGATCCGAACATCGTAAAGATGCATGTACTGAATCTCGGCTATGAAGCCGGGCTTGCGGGAATGAAACGTGTCAAGGAGATGCGTGAAAAATATCAGTGCAATGTGCCGTGGGCGATTCTCATGGATCCGACCAGCGCCTGTAATCTGCACTGCACCGGATGCTGGGCGGCAGAATACGGACATCAGATGTCGCTGACCTTTGACCAGCTGGACGATATCATCACACAGGGAAAAAAACTTGGCATTCATTTCTATGTCATGACAGGCGGAGAGCCGCTGGTGCGTAAGGATGACATTGTAAAACTGGCGGAAAAGCATAATGACTGCGCGTTCCATATCTTTACCAACGGAACACTGATCGATGAAGAGTTCTGCAAGAAAGTAAAAAAAGTCGGAAATATCTCGTTTGCGCTGAGTGTGGAAGGCTATGAAGAGACCAACGACGGAAGACGCGGCGAAGGAGTTTTTCAAAAGGTTATGCATGCCATGGACATCATGAAGGCAAACGGTCTCTTATACGGAGTATCCATCTGCTATACCAGCAAGAATATAGAAGTGGTCACTTCGGATGAATTTCTTGACATGCTGATCGAAAAGGGATGTCGTCTTGCCTGGTATTTCCACTATATGCCGGTTGGAAATGATGCCGCGCTCGATCTTTTGCCGAGTAATGAGCAGAGAGAATATATGTACCACAGAGTGCGTGAGATTCGTGGCATGAAGACCGGAAAGCAGATCTTCGCAATGGATTTCCAGAACGATGCGGAGTTCGTAGGCGGCTGTATCGCAGGCGGAAAGAACTATCTGCATATCAACCCGAACGGGGATGTGGAACCTTGTGTATTTATCCATTATTCCGGCGCGAACATCAAGGAAAAGAGTTTGTTGGAATGTTTACAACAGCCGCTCTTTATGCAGTACCACAACAATATGCCGTTTAATGACAACATGCTTCGTCCCTGTCCAATGCTTGAAAATCCGGAACGTCTGCGCAAGATGGTTCACGAGAGCGGGGCAAAGTCTACGGATATGACTTCACCGGAGCCGGTGGATGATCTGTGCAACAAGACAACGCCTTACGCAGAGCGCTGGGAGAAAAAGGCGGATGAACTCTGGAAGGAAAACCGCAAGGCAAAAGAAGAAAAAAGCATAAATCACATAATATAGAAGGATTTGGCGTCATGGAATGCAAAAAGATACATTTCATGGCGTCTTTTTATTGGAACTTCAGATAAAATTAAGAAATGATTTACAGTTTTGGATAAAAATTATTCTTACAAAACGGCATTCCTATGTTACAATGGTAGCAGTATGTGAAAAGGTGGTAAGTAATGATGAGGGACAAAAACATGAAAAAACTGATCCGGGCGGGCTTTTGCCTTGTGCTTTTGCTGATCGTGCTGCTGGTGCTTGTGGCGTTACAGCATGTGCTGGAGAAAAAGCAGCCGGATAAAAAAGATTCAACGGAGACCGTGACAGAATCCATGGATGGAAGGGCGGATGAAGCGACAGAGGCGGTTCTGGAGACAGAGGCAGAAACCGAGACGGAAACGGAAACAGAGGTCGCGCAGTCCGGCGTGGTAACGCTTCACAACGCCATGATCGAAAACGTGGAAGGGCTTGATAACACCAGTCAGGGCTGGGGTATGGGACCTACCAGGGATGAATTTAACCGTCCGGTGGACGCATTGAATTACGAGGAAAAATTTGCGCCGTACAGCGTGGATTTTATCAAAAATACAGAAGAAAAAGTGGTCTATCTGACCTTCGACGAGGGATATGAGTATGGCATGACGCCGCAGATCCTCGATACGTTAAAGGAAAAGAACGCAAAGGCAGTCTTTTTCGTGACCAAGCCATATGCGGAGGCGGATCCCGATCTGGTACAGCGCATGATCGATGAGGGACATATCGTCGGAAACCATACCGTACATCATCCGTCTGCCGGAATGCCGTCACTCAGCATCGCGGATCAGACAGCTGAGATCATGGAAACAGATGCCTATATCAAAGAAAACTTCGGTTACTCCATGTATCTGTTCCGCTATCCGACCGGACAGTTCAGCGAGCAGTCGCTTGCGATCGTAAACAACTGCAATTACCGGAGCGTATTCTGGAGTTTTGCTTACAAAGACTGGGATGTGAACAATCAGCCGGACGAGACAGAATCGTTAAATCTTCTGATGGAGAAGCTGCATCCGGGCGCGATCTATCTGCTGCATGCGGAATCACAGACCAACGCGGATATCCTTGGCAGCTTTATCGACCAGGTACGCGCGCAGGGATATGAGATCGGTGTTTACAGCGATACACTGCAGTAATACAAGCCATAGATGGAAGTTATCGTTGCTATTTCGGGCTAATTCGATTATCATAGAAATAAGTATGTAAAATGGAAACGGGTTTTCTGTTGACGTATACTGCAAGGGAAAAATTATGGAGGTAGGTTATGTATCCAATCGTACGAAAAGAAAAGCTGGCAGATAAGATCTATCTGATGGATGTCATGGCTCCGCGTGTGGCGAAGTCCTGTCTGCCTGGACAGTTCATTATTGTAAAGATGGACGAAGAGGGAGAGCGTATCCCGCTCACCATCTGTGATTATGACAGAGAGAAGGGAACGGTTACGATCGTATTCCAGACTGTCGGATATTCCACAACGCGTATGGCGGAATATAAAGAGGGCGATTCTTTTATGGATTTCGTAGGACCGCTCGGCTGCCCATCTGAGCTTTGCGAAGAAGAGAATTTAGAGGAAACCAAAAAGAAGAAGATCGTGTTTATCGCGGGTGGAGTCGGAACAGCTCCGGTATATCCGCAGGTAAAATGGTTAAAAGAGCACGGTGTGGATGTTGATGTCATTATGGGCTCCCGTACCAAGGATCTTCTGTTTTATGTAGATGAGATGAAAGCGGTTGCAGGAAATCTTTATGTGACGACCGATGACGGATCTTTCGGATTCCACGGAGTTGGAACCGCGCAGCTGGAAGAACTGGTAAATGGCGGAAACCATTATGACCATTGTGTTGCGATCGGACCGATGATCATGATGAAATTTGTCTGCATTTTAACAAAGAAACTGAACATTCCTACCGTGGTATCCATGAATCCGATCATGGTGGACGGAACCGGTATGTGTGGTGCCTGTCGTCTGGTGGTAGGCGATGAAGTGAAATTTGCCTGCGTAGACGGACCGGAATTTGACGGTCATCTCGTGGATTTCGACCAGGCAATGAAACGGCAGCAGCAGTACAAGACGGAAGAAGGCAGAGCCATGTTAAAACTGCAGGAGGGTGATACCCATCATGGCGGATGCGGACACTGTGGAGGTGACAAATAATGGACATAATGAAGAAAGTACCGGTAACAGAACAGGAACCAAAAGTTCGCGCAACGAACTTTGAGGAGGTCTGTTTGGGATATACCAAGGAAGAAGCAATGGCAGAGGCATCCAGATGCCTGAATTGTAAAAACGCGCAGTGCGTAAAAGGGTGCCCGGTTTCTATCAATATTCCGGCTTTTATCGCGGAGGTAAAAGAGGGAAACTTTGAAGCGGCATATCAGATCATTTCACAGTCCAGCGCGCTTCCGGCAGTTTGTGGACGTGTGTGCCCGCAGGAAAGCCAGTGTGAGGGAAAATGTATCCGTGGCATCAAAGGCGAAGCGGTCTCCATCGGAAAACTGGAACGTTTTGTGGCTGACTGGGCAAGAGAGAACGGAATCAAACCGGCTCCGGCAGAAAAGAAGAACGGACATAAGGTCGCAGTGATCGGTTCCGGCCCTTCCGGTCTTACCTGTGCAGGAGATCTTGCAAAACTCGGTTATGATGTGACGATCTTTGAGGCACTGCATGAGGCAGGCGGCGTACTCTGCTACGGTATTCCGGAATTCCGTCTTCCGAAGCAGAAAGTAGTTGCGAAGGAAATTGAAAACGTAAAATCACTTGGCGTTAAGATCGAGACAAACGTTGTGATCGGAAAATCCGTGACGATCGACGAGCTGATGGAAGAGGAAGGTTTCGAGGCGGTATTTATCGGTTCCGGTGCAGGACTTCCGCGTTTCATGGGTATTCCGGGTGAGCAGGCAAACGGCGTGTTCTCCGCGAATGAGTTCCTGACCAGAAATAACCTGATGAAGGCATTTAAGAGCGAGTATGATACCCCGATCCGTGAAGGCGCGAAAGTTGTAGTCGTAGGCGGCGGAAACGTTGCGATGGATGCGGCGAGAACAGCGCTTCGTCTCGGAGCGGAAGTACATATCGTATACCGCAGAAGTGAGGCAGAGCTTCCGGCGCGTGCAGAGGAAGTACATCACGCAAAAGAAGAGGGCATCATCTTTGATCTTTTGCAGAATCCGACAGAGATCATGGTAGATGAAAACGGCTGGGTAAAAGGAATTAAGATCATCCGCATGGAACTTGGGGAACCGGATGCGTCCGGCAGAAGAAGCCCGGTAGAGATCCCTGGTTCTGAGTATGAGATGGAGGCAGATACAGTTATCATGTCTCTCGGAACATCTCCGAATCCGCTGATCTCTTCCACAACCAAAGGTCTTGAGACCAACCGCAGAAAATGTATCGTTGCGGAGGAAGAAACCGGAAAGACATCCAAAGAGGCAGTATATGCCGGTGGAGATGCCGTGACAGGCGCAGCTACGGTTATTCTTGCAATGGGTGCAGGAAAGCATGCGGCAAAGGCGATCGATGAGTATTTACAGGGAAAATAGAAAGCATTTCTGATGCTGGAAAACTTGCTGCAGAATAAATAAAAAAAGTGCTGATCCGTTTTGGATCAGCGCTTTTTTGCTGCCGCGATCAGACAGTAGAGCAGTTTATCGTTCATTTCAGGGGACATCACACAAAAGCGGATGTATTTCTCGCTTAGATATGGGAAGGTGGAACAGTCACGGATCATCATTTTTTCGCGGATCGCAGTGTCAAACAAAAATCCGGAGGTCAGATCCTCTTTTAAGATCCGGACCAGGACGAAATTGGCGTGGGCGGGATAAGGCTTGTAAGCCGGTGCGCCAGGAATGGAGGAGAGGGCATCAGCCATCCGTTTCCGTTCCCGGGAGATCAGCGCTCTGGTCTCGTTGATGTAGTCGGTGTCCCGAAACATGATCTCCCCCGCGATCGCAGCCAGGGAATTGATCGTCCAGGGATTTTTCTTTGTGCGGATCTCGGTGAGCAGTTCCCCGTTTCCGGTGACGGCATAGCCGAGACGGAGACCGGGAGCGGCGAAAAATTTGGAGGTGCCGCGCAAAACGATCAGATTATCGTAGGATGCCGCAAGCGGGATGCTCGTGACCTCATCCACATGCTCCGCAAATTCCACATAGGTCTCATCCACCATGACATAGATCCCGTATTGTCTGCAGGCGGCGAGGATCTGTGCCATCTCGGAAGCACGGATACAGGAGGAAGTCGGGTTGTTGGGATTGCAGATGACAACAAGATCGAGCGTCTGGTCAAGACGTTCGGTAAAATCGTGTACATCGAGAGCAAAATCCGTTTCCTCTCTGAGCGGATAGTATACGGTCGTACCGCCGCATAAGGAAATCTCCCGCTCATACTCGGAGTAGGTCGGACCAAGGATCAGGGCTTTTTTTGGATGCGTGATCTGAATGAATAAAGAGATCAGCTCGGTGGAGCCGTTCCCGACAATGATGTGATCCGGGCTGGCACCGGTATAGGCGGACAGACAGCGGCGCAGCGAGGTGTATTCCCGATCCGGGTAAGTGCTTATGGCATCGATGTGATCTGCCAGTGTTTTTCTCAGTAACGGTGAGATGCCGAGCGGATTTACGTTGGCGGAAAAGCTGGTAATCTCTTCCTTCTTTATGCCATAGATCTGCTCGATCTTCTCAAGATCACTGCCGTGAAAGTGCTCTTTGTGCTGTATCATAGTTTACCTCCAGATGTTGCATGAATTTGTCAAATAGTTTATAATCTATTATAACTGTATGAAACGAAAAAGCAAGAAAGAAAAAGCGGGTGGCAGAAGTGCGGAAACAAATAGAGGAACTCGCAAGGGGGAAGTTTGGACAGGGACGTCCGGTGCCGGAATTTTCGGCAGATAAAATAGAGCTGGAGATCCTGGAAGGACAGGAGGTATCCGGTACATTTACCATAAAAAGTTTAAATCATATCCCGATGCGCGGTGTGGTATATACCTCGGATACGCGTATGGAATGTCTGACGCCGCAGTTTGAAGGGACGGAAGTGACGATCCGTTACCAGTTCCACGGAGCAGGGCTGACCGAAGGCGATGTGGTCTGTGGAGAATTTTATGTCGTTGCGGAGGGCGGAGAGCATCATCTCGCCTATGAGGCGGATGTGACAAAGCTTTATGCGGATTCGTCGATCGGAAAGATAAAGAGCCTTGCGGATTTTACACGTCTTGCGAAAGAAAATTTTACGGAAGCCTGCAAGGTTTTTTCGTCTAAAAGTTTTCGCAACGTCTTGAAGAAAGAGCAGGTAAGGGAACGCCTTCTTTATGAGGGATTTGCAGAGCCGCCGTTTCTGCCGCAGAATGTGGAAGAATTTCTGGTCGGAACCGGGAAAAAGAGCAGTGTTTTAATTTCACTTGACACGAAATATCAGGAATACTACGGAATCACGGAAGACATCAGAGGAAAGATCGAGTTAAAGAAAGACCAATGGGGCTATGTGGAGCTGGATGTAGACAGTGATGCGGATTTCCTGATCCCGGAGAAAAGAAAAGTCACAACAGCGGACTTTATCGGCAGCAGATGTCAGGTGTATTACCGTATCCGTGCGGATAAATTGCATGTGGGCAGAAATTTTGCGCGCGTTACCTTAAAAAATACCAGTCAGGTGCAGTGCGTGGAGTTTTGCGTTTCTTACGGGGAGCGGGAAAAACATATTTCACGGGAGCGGATGGAACTGGCGTCTTCGCGTGTGAAACTGGCGGAGCTTTATACCGATTATCGCCTAAAGCGGATCGTGACCGGAGTGTGGGCATCGGAGTCGGTGCGTTTATTGCAGCATATGCAGGCATTAGAACCGGATCATGCGTGGTTTTCACTTATGCGGGCACAGGCGCTTTTGATCAACAGACAGAAACAGGAGGCACTCTGGATCCTTGAGGCTTATAAAAAAGAGGCGGAGGACACGGAGAGCCCGCAGTATGGCTACTATCTGTATCTGTGTACACTGGCGGAGCGGGAGCCTTCCTATGTCAGGAAAAACACGCAGCGTATCCAGGAGATCTTTCGCGAAAATCCGGACAACGACATCCTGTTCTGGGTACTTTTGTTTTTAAAAGAAGAATATCTGGATGATCCGGCGAAAAAACTCGCAGTGATAAAAGAGAGGATCGGGCAGGGAACGGCAAGCCCGTATCTTTATCTGGAAGCGCTGTATTTGTATCAGCACGATCCGGGACTTGTCACATCACTCGAAGGTACCGAGCTTAAGATCCTGCGATGGGCGGCAGCAAAAAAGGCATTAAACAGGGAACTGGCAGTTACGATCATGAACCTCGCGGCGAACAAGCGGGTTTTTGATAAAAAGATATATGAACTTTTAAGTGAGGCATACCGTTATTTTGACGGAAAAGAGATGCTTTCTGTTATCTGTTCGTATCTGATCAAGGGGCAGTGCTTTGCTCCGGATTATGTGGCGTGGTATGCGCGGGCGATCCGGGAAGAATTACATATTACGAATCTGAACGAAGCATACATGATGTCACTGGATAAGCGGAGTATTGTCCGTATTCCGCGTCAGGTGCTGCTGTATTTTCAGTATGACAGCAGTATTTCAGATGAGCAGAAGGCGGTTTTATATGTAAATATCATCGCCAACCGGGAAAAAGAGCCGGGACTGTATGAGAATTACCGCAGGCAGATGGAACGATTTGCCATGCAGCAGATAAAAAAAGGCAGGATCAATGACAATCTGTCGGTGATCTATGAGGAAATGCTGGACGAGGGAATGCTCACAAAGGAATTATCCGAGTCGCTCGCCCGCATTCTTTACATGAACAAACTGGTGTGCTTTTCACCGGATATCACGGGTGCGCTGGTGATCGAGCCGCAGTTAAGGCAGAAGATCCGTGTGGCATTTCAGGGAAACAGTGCATATGTTCCGTTGTTTTCGGGAGAATACGCAATCTTATTAGAAGACAGAAATGGACGGCGTTATACCTCGCTTTCCTACCAGCTTGAAAAGCTTATGCGGCCGGGACGCTATCTGCGGAAGTGTATGCGCTATGCGCCGGACCGGATCGAGTATGCGCTCGGATACCTTGCGGGAAAAGAAAATTTCTATGCCGTTGACGGGGAAGACGGTGCGCTTTTTTCGGTGCTTATGGATTCGGACGCGGTGGATAAAAGATATAAAGCGAAACTCATGCCAAGAGTGTTGGAGTACTATGTGATCCATGACATGGAAGAGGAACTTGAGCGGTATCTGAAAAAAACAGATGTTTCGTGGCTGGATAAAAATGCCCGGAAATATGTCTTCTCCCTGCTGATGGAACGCAAGCTCTTTGAAGAGGCATACGATCTTTTGATCTCCTGTGGCAGTGAGCTCGCCGATCCTTCGAAACTGGTCGTACTGTGCAGTCACATGATAGAGACCGGGGATCATGAGGAGGATGAAGTTTTAGTCGGACTTGGCATGGAAGCACTGCGTGCCGGCAAATACAACGATGTTCTCCTTCGTTATCTCTGCCGTTATTATCACGGACCGACCAGACAGATGTATGAGCTGTGGGAGACAGCAAAGAAGTATGAGATCGAGGATCCGGAGTTAGAGGAGTGGATCCTGGTGCAGATGCTTTATTCGACAGAGTTTGTGGAACACGCATCGGATCTCTCCCGGCAGTATGCGAAAAACGGAGGAGACCGCACGGTGCTGCTTGCATATTTTAATTACTTCGCGCAGCATTACTTTGTGGATGACATGGTGATCGATCCGGAGATCTTTCTGGAATTACAGGAAAAACTTCTGGAAAAAGAACCTCTGACCGACGCATGCAGACTTGCGGTTTTAAAACATCTTGCGTTCGAGCGGAACCTGCAGGAACAGGAAGAAAAACTGGTCGATGCGCTGCTAGGAGAGTATACGGCAAGGGATATGTATTTTTCGTTTTACGAACGCTTTGACCGGAAGCTGCAGCAGAAATATTTCTTCCAGGGGCAGACCTTCCTGGAATATCATACAGATGCGCAGGCAGAAGTGATCCTGCATTACGCGGTAGGCGAAGAAGAGTTTAAAGAAGAGGAAATGAAAGAAGTGTATGCGGGGATCTATGTAAGCCGTTTTATGCTGTTTTTCGGGGATTCCCTGCAGTACTATATCGAAGAGCGAAACGGAGAGCAGACAAGGATCACGGAGAGCGCGCAGATTACCAGACAGGACGTATACGGAGAGCAGGAAAAGGACAGTTATGAATTTTTAAACGCGATGCTTATGAACCTGACCCTGCAAAATTACGAGGAGTTAGAGCGGCTGGCACTTGCGTATGAGAAGAAGAAAGAATTTACAGAAAAGAATTTCCGGGTGATCACCGGGCAGAGAGGTGAAGGCAGATGACGGAAGAAAAACTCTATATCGGCATGGACATCGGGAAAAACCATGTGCTGGTAAGTTGTTTTACCGAAGGAAACGGAGAGCCGGAAACCTTAAGTACGATCGCAGGCAGTGAGCAGTACCAGATCCCGATGGCGCTTTACAAAAAAAGAGGGATCGGACAGTGGTATTTTGGCAGGGAGGCACTCGAACGCCAGAATGCGGACGCGGGCGGCGGAACGCTCATACAGGATCTCTGGGAACAGGCGAAGGCGGGCAGCGTGATACGGATCGAAGACGTGGATTACCGGGCGATGGATCTGTTGGCGGTATTTTTCCGGAAAGTGCTCATGCTGCCGAGAAGATATAAGGGGCAGATGAAGATCCATCTGCTGGGGCTTACCGTGGAAGACCTGGACGCGGACAAAGTAAAGATGCTGAAAGAGATCATGAAAAAACTGGGGATCCAGAAAGAACAGTTTTTTATGATGGATCACAGCGAGAGCTTTTACTATTACGCGCTCAGTCAGAAAAAAGAACTCTGGCTGCATGATGTGGCTCTGTTTTCCGGTGAAAATGACAGGCTGTGGAGCTGTGTGCTTTCCAGAAATGAAAATACGACGCCGCAGATCGTCACACTGCTCAAAAAAGAGTATGGGAGATTAAGCGGGGATCGTGACCTTGAATTTTCGGAATATATCAAAGAAGTGTTTCAGGGAAGGATCATATCCTGCAGTTATCTGGTCGGAGATGGTTTCGAGGGAGACTGGATGAAACAGTCTGTCCGCATGCTGTGCAGCGGGAGACGGGCGTTTTTCGGTAAAAATCTGTATACAAAGGGCGTGTGCTATGCCGCCGGTGTGCGGGATGGATATTTCCACTGGCCGTTTGTGTATATCGGGGAGCATGAATTAAAGTATAATGTGAGCATAAAGGTTCGAACCGGAGAGGGGATCTCATTTTATTCGCTGCTTTCAGCCGGAGAAAGCTGTTTTGAGGCGGAAAAAGAGTGTGAAGTGATCCTGGATGACGCGCCACGGGTTGATTTCTGGCTGCAGTATCCGGAGAGTGGAGAGGCGAAGGTGGAGACACTGGAACTGACGGATCTGCCGGAGTGTCCGGCAAAGACCACGCGTTTGCGGATCACGTTAAAGCCGCTTTCGGATCAGGAAATACAAGTGAGTATCAAAGATTTCGGATTTGGAGAGATCCGGAAAAGCTCGGACAAGGTTTTTTTGTATACCCTGAAGATGTGAGGAAAACAGGATGGGAGAATTGATCTTATGCCGCGGAACGCTGGCGGCTGTGCCGTATTTTTTGGAAAGTATAGCGGTAAACATATATTCGCTGGAGGAACTGGCGTGGTGCATGGATCAGCACGCGGAACTGACAGGGATAGACATTTATAAAGAATCCTTTGCCGGCTGGGTAAAAGAGGAACTGGGGCTGGCAGATGAGGGACAGACGCTCTTTGATCTGCTTGCCGGGAAAAAGGATATAGCAGAGTTTACGGATACGGTTTTAAAAATGGTGTCGTATCTGGATGAGGAACAGAGAAGACGTGTCTTGGCCAGGATAAAAGCATATGAAGACAAAAGCCTGTTTGAGCAGGAAATTTTAAAAGCAGACAGGTTTCTTATGAGCGGAAAATATAAAAGCAGCATCCGGGCATATGAGCCGCTCACGGAGCATGTGCCGGAGAACCGGAGAGAAGAAGTGCTGCTTGGCAGAGTATGGCATAACATGGGAACGGCATACGCAAGGCTTTTCATGTTCGCGCGCGCCGGGGAATGTTATGAGAAAGCATATGCAAAAAATGAGGAGCAGGAATCCGCAGAAGCGGCGCTGCTCTCACGCGCATGTCTGGAGGAAGACTTTAAGAAAGAACCGCAGGATAAAAAGTTTTTAGAACAATGGCAGAAAATACAGGAAACAAAGAAAAACGGGGATGTCAGAGGCTATGAAGCTCTGTTGTTTGGGATGATGGAACAGTGGAAACAGGAGTACAGGAAGGCGGCAGAAGACAGATGAAACTATTTCGAAAGAGAAAAAAAGCAGAAAACGTAGAGATCAAGGAAAATGTGATAGCAGAAGAAATGCCGGAAGGCGGGGATCAGCCGGGAAACCGGATGCTGGATGAATGTGAGCAGATGATCGAGGCGGCAAAGGCATTGGAGGATACTAAGTCGGAGTACAAAGTGGTCACTTCCTATCTGAATGACATACAGCTGCTTGAGGATATGTCGGAGGAAGAGATGGCGGAGATCCGGCAGGCGGCGGAAAATGTAGTGGCACTCGGAAATACCAGAACCGAATACATGAAGACGGAAAAAAAGATCAACGATGCACAGTTTGGGCAGATGCAGCGGGAAGAAGACGAGATACCGGATGCGATCAGACGCCTGGAATCCAGCGAAGCATATCAGGCAGCCGTAACACGGGATATGCGGTATCTGGAATCGGAAAAAACGAAATGGGTGTACAATGCGGAAGCGCTGCGCGACGAGCAGAATTTCCTGCGAAAACTTTCCATTATCCTGTTTTCTGTGGCGGTTATCGTGTTTGCGGTACTTTTGGTACTGCAGTCGATCTTTGCGGTGAATACCCAGTGGATCTGGATGCTCTTTTTATTCGCGGCGGGTGTCTGCGCGTTTTTGATCTATCACCGGGAACAGAATAACGCGGAAGAGATCAGACAGTCCGATAGAAACAGAAATCACGCGATCACGCTGTTAAACAAGATGAAGATCAAATATGTCAATGCGACCAATGCGGTGGACTATGCCTGCGAGAAATATCATGTGAAAAATTCTTATGAATTTAACCAGATCTGGGAAGAATACAAAGAGGCGGTGGAAGAGAGGGAAAAATTCCAGCAGCTGAATGAAGAACTGGATTTTTACAACGCGAAATTACTGCGGGCACTGCGCAGCTATCGGCTTTATGATACAAAAGTCTGGCTGGATCAGGCAAAGGCGCTCGTAGATCCGAGAGAGATGGTGGAGATCAAGCATGATCTGATCGAACGCAGGCAGAAACTTCGTGCAAAAATAGAAAATGATACAAGATCCTTAAAGGATAAGCGCAAAAATACAGAGCGTATGCTGGTGGATTATCCGGGAGATACGGCGGATATCCGGGAAATCTTAAATTCCATCGACCGGCTCGGCGGCCTCTAGGATGCACAAAATCCCTTCTTTTTCATATGGTATAAAGAATGAAAAAGGAGGGATCTTTTTGTATGGAAAACGATAGTTGCAAAGACCAGGTTGTCGCGATGGCATATGTGCCGTGGCAGAATTTCTATAAGGTGTATGAGCCGGAAAAAGCACTGATGATCGGAACGATTTTTCCGGAACTGAATAAGCCGTTTCTCGGAAGGAGGATGGAAAGAAAATGAACCAGACCATGAACCGGAATCCGAACAGAGCAGGGAATGCGGCACAGATGAAAAGACAGCAGCTGTACGCGTACATTACAAAGATCAGCTTTGCGGTAAATGATATCACACTGTATCTGGATACACATCCGGAGGATACGGACGCGATCAGTTATTTCAATCATTATAAAAAACTGAGGGAAGAGGCGCTGCGCGAATACGCGAGATTGTACGGACCGCTCACGGTGGATCTCGCCACGCCGGAGTGTACCTTTGACTGGGCATTCATGCCGCTGCCATGGGAAGGAGGAGCTTGCTAATGTGGAATTATGAAAAGAGATTGCAGTATCCGGTAAAGATCACAAATCCAAACCCGAAGATCGCACAGTGTATCTTGAGTCAGTACGGAGGCCCAGACGGCGAAATGGGCGCGTCCATGCGTTACCTCTCACAGAGATATTCCATGCCGTACCGCAAAGTTTCCGGTCTGCTGACCGATATAGGTACCGATGCAGCAGTACAAAAAAATCGGGAAAAAGAATGGTTGACGAATCGAATGCTGAGTTATACAATATCACATTGACAGAAGAAAAAGAAAAGAGATGCGATTATGAAATTCATGAAACAATTTGGAATTATTTTGGCAGTCACGTTCCTCGGAGAGGCGTTAAAGTATGTCATTCCACTTCCAATCCTGGCAAGCATTTACGGGCTGGTTCTGATGCTGCTTGCGCTTTGCACCGGCATTTTAAAACTGGATCAGGTGAAGGAAGCAGCGACATTTCTCATTGAGATCATGCCGATGATGTTTATTCCGGCGGCCGTAGGGCTGATGGATTCCTGGGCACAGATCAAGGGAATCTGCGTACCGCTGATAGCGGTCACGTTGATCACGACGGTCGTTGTCATGGCGGTAACAGGACTTGTGACACAGTTTATCATACGAAAAGGAGGCAAGGCGGACGATGGACAAGATGCTTAGTACCTCTGTATTTTTCGGCGTGTTTGTGAGCATTGCCGGATATGAAATCGGACTTTTATTAAAGAAAAAATTTAAACTGGCGCTTTTTAATCCACTGCTGATCGCAATCGTGGTCGTGATGGTGATCCTTGCGGGAACCGGCGTGGATTATGAAAGTTATAACGAGGGCGCGAAATATTTGAGCTACCTGCTCACACCGGCTACGGTATGCCTTGCGGTACCGCTTTATCAGCAGCTTTCCATGTTGAAAAGCAATTATAAGGCAATCTGCGGCGGGATCGTTGCGGGCGTGCTCACCAGTATTTTGTCGGTGCTCGGGCTCTGCGTGATATGCGGGTTTGACCATCAGATGTATGTGACACTGCTTCCGAAGTCGATCACAACTGCGATCGGGATGGGCGTGTCGGAAGAGCTTGGCGGCCTTGTCACGGTTACCGTAGCAGTGATCATCATTACCGGTGTATTTGGAAATATCATTGGAGAGGCAGTGTTTAAGATTTTCCATATCAAGGAAGCGGTTGCAAAGGGTGTGGCACTCGGAACTTCGGCGCATGCGATCGGAACCGCCCGGGCGATGGAACTTGGAGAAGTAGAAGGAGCCATGAGCAGTCTTGCCATTGCGGTTGCGGGCCTTATCACGGTAATCGGCGCGTCTGTTTTTGCGAATCTGTATTAATTGGATAAGGAGAAGACTATGAAAAACTATGATACCGTAATTTTTGATTTGGACGGAACATTGCTTAATACCCTGGAAGATCTGACAGACAGTGTAAATTATGCGATGGACAAGTATGGGTTTCACACGCGCACGATCGATGAAGTGCGCCGTTTTGTCGGAAACGGATTGAAAAAGCTGATGGAGCGGGCATTGCCGTCTGACGTGACAGACGAGCAGTTTCAGGCGGTGTTTACAGATTTCTGCGCGCATTACGGAGAAAACTGCGCGAAGAAGACGTGTCCTTATGCGGGGATACCGGAGCTGCTCGATCACTTAAACGCGCAGGGCATGAAGCTTGCCATTGTATCCAATAAAGGAGATTTCGCGGTGCAGCAGCTGCGGGATCTGTATTTTAAAGGAAAGATCGGGGTGGCGATCGGTGAAAAGACCGGGATCCGCCGGAAACCGGCACCGGATACGGCGTTTGAGGCGATGAAAAGACTCGGAAGCGACAGTGCGCACAGTGTCTATGTCGGAGACTCGGATGTGGACATTGAAACCGCAAAAAACGCGGGACTTTCCTGTATCAGCGTGACCTGGGGATTCCGTGACCGGGCATTTCTGGAAGCACACGGGGCAAAGTATTTTGCGGACACACCCAAAGATATCCTTGCTTTCTTAGAGCGTTAGAAAAAAGAAAACGGGGAATGAAGAAAAAAATGCGGCATACACTGATAAAAAACAGGTGAGAACCATGAAAGTTGCCGCATATTGCAGAGTTTCTACCGAGCTGGACGATCAGCAGAATTCCCTAAAAAACCAGCAGGAATATTTTGCGTCCTTTATTCAAAAAAAAGAAGAAGAAAACTGGAAATTTGCCGGGATCTACGCAGACGAGGGCATTTCCGGAACCAGCGTAAAAAAAAGAGAAGCTTTTCAGCAGATGATGGAAGACGCGAAAACGGGAAAGATAGATCTGATCTTAACGAAAGAGGTCAGCCGTTTTGCGCGAAATACCGTAGATACACTCATTGCCGTGCGCACACTGCGCACATTTGGCGTGGGTGTATTTTTTATTCTGGACCACATCGATACAAGAGAAAATGACGGAGAGATCCGGCTGACGCTTATGGCATCCATGGCACAGGAGGAGAGCCGAAAAATATCGCAGCGGGTGAAATGGGGGCAGAAACGCCAGATGGAGCGAGGAATCGTTTTCGGCAGAAGGCTGTTCGGGTATGAGCTGGATCACGGGGTATTAAGTGTTTGTGAGGCGGAGGCAGAGGTGGTGCAAAGGATCTACCGGAACTATGTAAAAGAAAAAAAGAAGACCGGAGAGATCGCCCGGGAATTAAACGCCGAGGGATATCTGACCGCACGAAAAAATCCATGGACGGATCTTGCGGTGAGCCGGATCCTAAAAAATGAAAAATATGTGGGAGATCTGGTGCAGAAAAAGACGTATACCGCGGATTATCTGACGCATGCAAAAAGAAAGAATGACGGGGCGGAGGAATTTGTCATACAAAAAGACCATCATCCCGCGATCATTTCAAGACAGCTTTTTTTGGAAGCGCAGGCGCGGTTATCCGAAAAGAAAAGAGCACCGGAGGAGATGAAAAAATACCGGAACCGTTACTGGTGCAGTGGAAAGGTGAGGTGCGGATGCTGTGGCAGTACCTGCGTGAGCAGGGTGCGCAGACGGCGGGACGGAAGTATCTCCCAGAGCTGGCTCTGCGCGAATGTGGCAGAATACGGAAGAAAAAGATCGGGCTGTGCCGGAAAGCGCGTGGCGGATCCGGTGCTGTATCAGGGCTTTCTCGAGGCGGAAGAAAAAAGTGGTGCGCGTCTGGATGGCAGGAAAGATGCTGCGGGGTTAAAAAGTATCATCATCGGGGAAAATGATCTGCTCTACCTGTTCCGGGACGGGAGGGTCTGGCGTACTGCACTGCAAAAGTAGGTACCGAAGAACTGGCGCATCTTGAGATCGTCGCTGCGATCGTGCATCAGCTTACAAGAAATCTTACGATGGATGAGATCAAGGCATCCGGGTTTGCGCCGTACTATACCGATCATACGGTAGGGATCTGGCCGCAGTCGGCGGGAGGAGTGCCGTTTAACGCAAACCAGTTCCAGTCGAGCGGTGATCCGATCACGGATCTGTTTGAAGATATGGCGGCGGAGCAGAAAGCGAGAAAGACCTATGACAATATTTTACGTCTGGTGAAAGATCCGGAGGTCTGCGATCCGATCCGTTTCTTGAGAGCAAGAGAGATCGTACACTTCCAGCGCTTCGGTGAGGGCTTAAATATGGTGAGAGAACATCTGGACAGCAAAAATTATTATGCGTTTAACCCGGCATTTGATAAAAATACGTTGTGAAAGAGAAAAAACTGGGGTAAAATAAAAGCATAAACTGCGAAAACACGAGGAGAAGAAGATGAGCGAGGAATTTATCACATTGACCATCGAAAAACAAAAGAATATCGCACTGATCGCGCATGATAATAAAAAGGCGGAACTGATCGACTGGTGCAACGAACACAAAGAGATCTTGAAGAAACATTTCTTGTGCGGTACCGGAACGACCGCGCGCATGATCACGGATCAGACCGGACTGCCGGTCAAGGGCTATAACAGCGGCCCGCTCGGCGGAGATCAGCAGATCGGAGCAAAGATCGTGGAGGGAAAGGTAGATTTTGTCATATTCTTTTCCGACCCGCTGACGGCACAGCCGCATGACCCGGATGTGAAGGCGCTGCTGCGTATTGCGCAGGTATATGACATACCGATCGCAAATAACCGTTCTTCCGCAGATTTTATGATCCTTTCTTCTTTGATGGATGAATGTTATGAGAGAAAGGTCATCAATTTTAAAAAGAATATACAGGATCGTTCTAAGACGCTTTAATCGAGGAAACGATGACGGGAAGGCTGCATTTCGAAAAGAGATGCAGCTTTTTTGATAAAATTTTTCAATTGACAAGAGGGAAAAGTGCAATTACACTAATTAAGATTAGAATTTACTAACGAGCAGAGAGAGAAAAGAGGAAAAACTTATGACATTAGATGAATTGCCGATTGGAAAAGAAGCGGTGATCACAAAAGTGGGCGGAGAGGGCGCGCTGCGTTGCCGGTTCTTGGATATGGGACTGATCCCGAAGACCAGGGTAGTGGTACAGAAAGTGGCACCGATGGGAGATCCGATCGAACTGCATATCCGTGGATATGAACTGACGATACGGAAAGAGGATGCCGGAAAAATAGAAGTAGAGCCGGAGGAGAAGGAAGCATGATCTTAGCATTAGTAGGAAATCAGAACTGTGGAAAGACCACGCTTTTTAACCAGCTGACCGGTTCCAACCAGCATGTGGGAAATTTCCCGGGAGTTACCGTCGATCAGAAAATGGGAGAAGTCCGCTCCAAAAAGGGATGCCAGGTCGTGGATCTGCCGGGCATTTATTCCCTGCGTCCCTATACAAATGAGGAGATCGTGACCAGAGACTTTATCTTAAATGAAAAGCCGGATGGGATCATCAACATTGTGGACGCGACGAATATCGAGCGAAATCTCTATCTGACGCTGCAGCTTCTTGAGATGCATATCCCGATGGTGCTTGCGCTCAACATGATGGACGAGGTGCGCGGAAACGGCGGTTCTGTGGATGTAGAACAGATGGCGGTGGAACTGGGGATACCGGTCGTGCCGATCAGCGCGGTAAAAGATGAAGGCGTGGAAGACCTCATTGATACCGTTTACCGTGTGGCAAAGAAAAAGGAGATGCCGCGCGTGACAGATTTTTGTGAAAAAGGTGATGTACACCGCTGTATTCACGCGGTCTGTCACCAGGTGGAAGATCATGCGCAGAATAATGGCATGTCACCGCGTTTTGCGGCAGTCAAGATCATAGAGAACGATACCGATATCATAAAACGTCTGGAACTCAGTCAAAATGAGCTGGATATGATGGAGCACAGTATCGAGGAGATGGAGACAGACCATCGTATGGACCGGAATGCGGCACTTGCGGATATGCGCTATACTTTTATTGAAAAAGTATGTGCGAAAACCGTAACAAAGTGTCAGGAGAGCAGAGAACATAAGCGCAGTGTAAAGATCGACCGCGTGCTGACGGACAAATATCTGGCGATCCCGATGTTCCTCGTGATCATGCTGCTCATCTTCTGGCTGACCTTCGGACTGATCGGGCAGGGACTCAGTAATCTGCTCAGTATTGGGATCGACCATGTGACAGCGCTTGCGGATCATGCACTCACAGTTTACGGAATGAATCCGGTCGTACACAGTCTGGTCATCGACGGTGTGTTCGCCGGAGTCGGAAGCGTACTCAGTTTTCTGCCAATCATCGTGGTGCTGTTCTTTTTCCTGTCGATCTTAGAAGATTCGGGATACATGGCAAGAGTCGCGTTTGTAATGGATAAGCTGTTACGCAAGATCGGACTTTCCGGGCGCAGCTTTGTGCCGATGCTGATCGGATTTGGATGTACAGTTCCTGCGGTCATGTCAAGCCGGACGCTTTCTTCGGAGCGCGACCGGAAGATGACGATCATGCTGACACCGTATATCAGCTGTTCGGCTAAAATACCGATCTATGCCGTGTTTGCGGCGGCGTTTTTTGAAAAATATCAGGCGCTCGTTATGATGGGATTATATGTGGGAGGGATCATAGTCGGTATCCTTGTGGCGTTATTGTTTAATCACACGCTGTTTAAGGGAAATCCGGTTCCGTTTGTGATGGAACTTCCAAATTACCGTTTCCCGTCCGCAAAAAGCGTGCTGCTTCTGATGTGGGACAAGGCAAAAGATTTCATCCAGAGAGCATTTACAGTCATCTTTTTTGCAACGATCATCATCTGGTTTTTGCAGACGTTCGATACCAGGCTCAATGTGGTGGCGGACAGCAGTGACAGCCTGCTTGCGCTGGTGGGAAAATGGATCGCTCCGGTGTTTGCTCCGCTTGGATTTAATGACTGGCGGGTTTCCACGTCATTAATCTGCGGATTTACGGCAAAAGAGGCGGTTGTGAGCACGATGAGCGTGCTGACCGGAACGAGCATGGCAAATCTCGGCGCGGCGCTGGGCGGCATGTTCACTCCGCTTACGGCAGTGAGCTTTCTGGTATTTACGCTGTTATACACGCCATGTGTGGCGGCGATCGCGGCGATCCGCCGGGAGATGGATTCCAGGCTTCAGAGTGTCGGAGTTGTGGTCATGCAGTGTGTGGCAGCCTGGATCGTGGCATTTATCGTATATCGGGCAGGAGGAATTTTTTTATGAATCTGATTGATGGACTTGTGCTGCTTTTTCTTTTCCTCTGGGGAATATTGGCAGCGCGCGCTTCCCGGAAGAAAAAAAGAAGCGGAAAGTGTGCCGGATGCAGTGGAAACTGCGGATCCTGCGGGCGATAAAGGTATTTTTTTGAAAACATATGGGAATGTTCTTGTATTAGAGGAACTTCTATGTTAGAGTAAATTCAGATAATAACGTTAAAATATTAACGATAACCGAAAAAACAGGAGGAATACATATCATGAGAGGAATACGAACAGCCGTATCCGATTTAAGAAAACAGATTTTTACCGAAGTTGCAAAAGTTGCATGCAACGATGAGGCAAATCTCAATGACGCGGTGGAAGCAATTCCATATACCGTATGTCCGGGAGATGTTCCGCGCTACCGTGAAAGCATTTACCGTGAGCGTACGATCGCGGCAGAAAAAGTAAGACTGGCAATGGGTATGTCATTAAGACCGGCAGACCGTCCGGTGCATGTCACCAGCGGACTGGAAGAAAGTAATATTTCCGAGAAATATTACGAGCCGCCGCTTATGCAGGTCATTCCGTCCGCATGTAATATGTGTGAAGAGAAAAAATACGAAGTATCCAACATGTGCCAGGGATGTATCGCGCATCCGTGTACCGAAGTCTGTCCGAAGGGCGCAATCACACGGGTGAATGGTAAATCCTATATCGATCAGTCCAAGTGTATCAAATGCGGAAAATGTAAGGCAGCCTGTCCGTATGACGCGATCGCAAAGAAAGTAAGACCGTGTTCCGTGGCATGTGGTGTTGGCGCGATCTCTACCGATGAGCTCGGACGCGCGAAGATCGATCCGAACAAATGCGTGGCATGTGGCCAGTGTATGGTAAGCTGCCCGTTTGGCGCGATCGGAGATAAATCACAGATCTTCCAGCTGCTCCGTTGCATGAAAGAGGGCGGAAAAGTAGTTGCGGAAATCGCGCCGGCGTATGTCGGACAGTTCGGACCGAACGCGTCTCCGGAAAATGTGAAGGAAGCATTACTGGAACTTGGATTTACCGATGTGCGTGAAGTTGCATATGGCGCGGATATCGGAGCTGTCGCAGAGGCAAAACATTATGCTGAGCATGTAGCGACCGGTGAACTGCCGTTTTTACTTACCTCTTGTTGTCCGGCATGGTCCATGCTGGCGAAAAAACAGTTCCCGGATCTGATCGGTTCCGTATCCCAGGAGCTGACCCCGATGGTCGCAACCGCGCGAAGTATCAAGAAAGAAAATCCGGATGTGAAAGTCGTATTTATCGGACCTTGTGCGGCTAAGAAGCTGGAAGCCAGCCGTTCTTCCGTGCGCAGCGACGTTGATTTTGTCATCACGTTTGAAGAGCTTGACGCGATGTTCGCCGCAAAGGGTATCGACCCGAACACAGTGGAAGGAACAGAAGGACTTCATGACGCGACAGCAGCCGGACGTGGTTATGCCTGCGCAGGCGGTGTCGCTGGAGCGATCGAGCAGTGTATCCATGAGTATTATCCGGGTGTTGAGGTCAAGATCGAACATGCGGACGGACTTGCGGAATGTAAGAAAGCGCTCATGCTTGCAAAAGCAGGAAAGAAAGATGGCTGTATGATCGAAGGAATGGGATGCCCGGGCGGCTGTATCGCAGGAGCGGGAACCATCCTTGCACTCAATAAGGCACAGCAGGAAGTAAAGAAGATCCAGGAAGGATCAGAACAGAAAATCCCACCGAAGGAACTGGCAGATATCGAACTGCTCTAAAGCGGGATAAAAAGAAAGAGGAACTGTAAAATGAGTAAAGTCAGAACAAGATTTGCACCAAGCCCTACGGGACGGATGCACGTTGGAAATTTAAGAACAGCTTTGTATGCGTATCTGATCGCGAAGCATGAAGGCGGAGATTTTATTTTAAGAATCGAAGATACCGATCAGGAACGTTATGTGGAAGGCGCGGTTGAGATCATTTACCGCACCCTGGAAAAGACCGGTCTTGTGCATGATGAGGGACCGGATAAAGACGGAGGCGTGGGACCGTATGTCCAGAGCGAACGTCAGGCAAAAGGGATTTATCTGGAATATGCCAAAAAGCTGATTGAAAAAGGAGAAGCATATTACTGCTTTTGCGATAAAGAGCGTCTGGAAGGCTTAAAACAGACCGTTGCGGGAAAAGAGATCTCCGTGTACGACAAACACTGTCTGTCATTAAGCAAAGAAGAGGTAGAGGCAAATCTTGCAGCTGGCAAACCGTATGTCATCCGCCAGAATAACCCGGGAACCGGAACAACAACGTTTCACGATGACATCTATGGTGATATCACGGTAGATAACTCGGAACTCGACGATATGATCCTGATCAAATCAGACGGATATCCGACTTACAACTTCGCGAATGTTGTGGACGATCACCTGATGGGGATCACCCATGTAGTGCGCGGAAACGAGTACCTTTCCTCTTCACCGAAATACAACCGTCTCTATGAGGCGTTTGGCTGGGAAGTACCGGAATATATCCACTGCCCGTTGATTACCAATGAAGAGCACCAGAAGTTAAGTAAGCGCTGTGGTCATGCGTCATACGAAGATCTGATCGATCAGGGATTTCTGACGGAAGCCGTAGTAAACTTTGTTGCGCTGCTTGGCTGGAGCCCGTCAGACAACCGTGAGATCATGTCACTGTCTGAACTGGTAGAAGCGTTTGATTATCATCATATCAACAAATCACCGGCAGTTTTTGATTACACAAAGCTTAAATGGATGAACGGAGAATACATCAAAGCGATGGATTTTGACCGTTTTTACCAGATGGCAGAGCCGTATATCAAAGAAGTGGTGACCAAAGATTATGACTTAAAGAAGATCGCGACCCTTGTAAAGACCAGGATCGAGATTTTCCCGGACATCAAAGACCACATTGATTTCTTTGAGCAGTTACCGGAATATGATATCGCGATGTATACGCATAAGAAGATGAAGACCAATGCGGAGACAGCCTTAGAAGTGCTTACAGAGATTCTTCCGAGACTCGAGGCACAGGAAGATTACAGTAACGATGCGCTCTATGCGATGTTGTGTGATTATGTGGCAGAAAAGGGCTGTAAGAACGGATATGTGATGTGGCCGATCCGTACAGCGGTATCCGGAAAACAGATGACACCGGGTGGCGCGACAGAGATCATGGAGATCCTCGGAAAAGAGGAATCCCTTGCCCGTATCAGAAAAGGAATTGAATTATTAAGCAAATAAGAGCATAAAGAAAGAGAGTGAAGATATTATATTTTCACTCTTTTTTTGACAGGGAGTAAGAAGTGGAGTTCAGCAGATCACAGACAGAGGCAATCGAACATAAGGATGGACCGGCACTCATACTGGCGGGGCCGGGAAGCGGAAAGACAGCGGTGATCACCGAGCGCACCAGCCGGCTGATCACCGAACATGGCGTGGATCCGTCCCGGATACTGGTCATCACATTCACGCGGGCAGCCGCAAGAGAAATGGAAGAGCGGTTTATCCGGCGGATGGGGAAAAAATATCCGGTGACATTTGGAACGTTTCATGCGGTATTTTTTACGGTCCTCAAATACGCCTATCATTTTCATGCGGGAAATATCATAAAAGAAGATGTCAAATACCAGTATATGCGGGAGATCGTTGCGCATATGGGATTGGAGTACGATGACGAGGCGGAGTTTTTATCGTCTTTGTTCGGTGAGATCAGTATGGTGAAAAATGCCGGAGTAGCGCTTGAAAATTATTATTCTTCCAATCTTCCGGAGCATGTGTTCCGCAAGATTTACCGTGCGTATGATGAAAAATTAAGACGCAACCGGCTGCTCGATTTTGATGATATGTTAGTCTACACTTACGAGCTTTTTTCAGAGCGCAAAGACATCCTTTCGGCCTGGCAGAAAAAGTACCGTTATATTTTAATCGATGAGTTCCAGGACATCAACAAGCTTCAGTTTGACATCATGAAAATGCTTGCGCTTCCCGAAAACAATCTCTTTGTGGTCGGGGATGACGATCAGTCGATCTATCGTTTCCGCGGGGCGAGACCGGAGATCATGCTGCATTTTGACAAAGATTATCCGAACGCGAAAAAAATCGTACTGAAAGAAAATTACCGTTCCACAGCGAATATCGTGGATGCGTCCCTGCGCCTGATCGGACATAATACAGAGCGCTTCCAAAAGGAGATCCACGCGGCGGGAAGCAGCGGCGCGGCGGTGGAATTTGCGGTATTTGAAGACCAGAGAGCGGAAAACAGAAAGATCATAGAAGAGATCAGGGACCATGTGGAAGGCAGTGGAATGTATTCGGATATCGCGATACTGTTCCGCACCAATACGCAGCCGAGACTTTTGATGGAACAGCTGATGGATTATGATATTCCGTTTGTTACAAGGGACAATATCCCCAATCTCTATGAGCACTGGATCGCGAAGGATATCTTTGCCTACATTTACATGGCGCAGGGAAGCCGCACCAGAAAGAACTTTTTGCAGATCATGAACCGGCCAAAGCGTTATATCAGCAGGGAAAATGTGGATGAGGAGGAGATCGCGTTCGAGGTGTTACTCGATATCTACCGCGATAAGCCATGGATCGCCGAGCGGATCGAAAAAATGGAGTATGACCTAAAAGTGATCGGGCGGATCACACCGTTTGCGGCGATCAATTACATACGGCAGAGCGTCGGCTATGATGACTTTTGCAGGGAATACGCGGATTATCGCAGGATCAGCGAGGAAGAACTGCTTGAAAAGTTAGATGAACTGCAGGAGGGTGCCAAGGGCTACCGTGACTTTGATGAATGGTTTACCCATATTGAGGAATATACCGAAGAATTAAAGCGTCAGAGTGAGAAACAGCGTAAAAATAAAAACGGGGTGCTGCTTGCGACACTGCACAGCGCCAAGGGCCTTGAGTTTCAAAAGGTTTATATCGTGGATGTCAATGAGGGAGTCATGCCATACAAAAAAGCCGTGTTAGAAGCGGATATCGAAGAAGAAAGGCGCATGTTCTACGTTGGTATCACACGCGCCAGAGAAAAGCTGAAGCTCTGTTCCGTGAAAAAGTTAAACAATCACGAGACAGAGATCTCCAGATTTATCCGGGAAATGAACGAAACGGAGGATTAATCCATCTCTTCAAATTCCTCTTCATCTAAAAGTTCATCAAAACGGTCAGCGACGATCTCGTATTCTTCATCATCGGTGATATTGTCCAGGGAAGGATTGCCGTCTTCATCTTCAAAATAGCGGTAGATGTAGACCTTTCCCTCGGCATTGTCCGCACCGTTTTCATCGAGCGGAAGCAGTGCGATATAATCCTGGTCAGCTGCTTCAAAGATCGTGAGAATGCGGCATTCGATTTCGGAATCGTCATCCAGGCTAAGTGTTACGAACATATCTTCATCATCATTGGAATTTTCCTGTTTTCCCATATCAGTACCTCTTTTCTATGATAAATTGCTGATGCAGTATCATTCTATCAGTTCTGTGCCCGCTTCGCAACCGGCACCGGAAAAATATCAGAATTTTTCTATACAAATAAAATAAAAACAGGTATAATAAAATACAAATGTGCAACAGAGGAAAAAACAGATGAAGTATGAGATAAAGGAAGGAAATTATGCGGCAATGGGAGTGACCAGACAGGGAAGAGATCTGGTATTTACGTTTGCCGCGAAACAAAATCAGACATGTGCTGTGCTGCTTTATGACAGGGAGAGCGGCAAAAAACAGTTTAGGATCGAGCTGCCCGTGGAGTTTCAGGCAGGTTTCCTTCGTTCTGTCTGCATACGGAATATAGATTACCATAAATTTGATTATAACTATGAGATCGATGGAGAAGTCGTGACAGATCCCTATGCCAGAAAGATCGTGGGCAGGGAGCACTGGTGCGACAAGGCGCGGCAGGGGAAAAATGTGCTGCGTGGAGGATTTGATTTTTCCGTCTTTCACTGGAAGGAACAGCGGCCAAAGGTCAAAAAAGAGGACATGTTCCTCTATAAGCTGCATGTGCGTGGATTTACGATGGACACGTCGGCGGCAAACCGGGGAACCTTTGCGGCACTGCAAAAGAAGATCCCGTACCTGCGTGATCTGGGAGTGACATCGGTCGAACTGATGCCGGTCTATGAATTTGAGGAGATCGAGCAGAAAACGAAGGACAAGCTGCCGGATTATGTGACCTGGAAGAAAAAAGCAAAAGAAAAGAGGGCGGAAACGCGGGTGAATTTCTGGGGCTATACCAGAGGAAACTATTTTGCGCCCAAAGCATCATTTGCGGCTTCGGATCATGCGGCTGTGGAGTTGAAAAGACTGATCCAGGCGCTTCATAACCAGGGGATGGAGTGCATTCTTGAGATGTTTTTCCCGGCGGGAGTTCCGGCGGCTGAGATCATCGACGCATTGCATTACTGGGTACTTGAGTACCATGTGGACGGATTTCATTTGCAGGGAGAAAATCTGCCGGTACAGGTGATCGCGGAGGATCTGCTGCTTCATGCGACCAAGATCTTTTATGTGTGGTTTGAAGAGGCGGTTGTCGCAAAAGAGGACGCGGACAGCCATTTGTATTTTTACAATGATGAGTTTGAATATCCGATCCGCCGCATGCTCTGCGGCAGGGATGCCAGCCTGTATGAGTTTGTTAATCAGATGCGCAAACAGCAGGAGCGCGCTTCGTATGTGAATTATATCTGTGACAATAATGGATTTACGCTGGCAGATCTTTTTTCATACAGTGAAAAGCACAATGAGAAAAACGGAGAGAAAAACACGGACGGAAGCAGCTGGAATTACAGCTGTAATTGCGGCGCGGAAGGGGAGACGAACCGGAAATACATTAAAAACCAGCGCAAACGGCTGGCAAAGAACGCCATAGCGGCTGTCTTTCTTGCGCAGGGAATCCCGCTTCTGTTTTCCGGGGATGAATTTGGAAATTCACAGGAAGGCAACAATAACGCGTACTGCCAGGATAATGCGATCGGGTGGATCAACTGGAAAGAAAAAGGAAGAAACAGGGAGCTTTTGGAGTTTACCAGAGCGGTGATCCGTTTCCGGAAGGAGCATCCGGTGTTTAGGAGCCCGGAACCGATGCAGATGTGCGATTATAAGGGGATCGGACTGCCGGATCTTTCCTATCACGGCGAAGAAGCATGGATGGCGGGCTTTGATCCGGGCAGACAGGTGGTAGGCCTGCTCTACGGCGGTGGCTACGCGCTGCGGGACGATGCCACGGAGGATGACGATATCTATATCGCGTTTAATTTCCATGTGACGGAGAAAAAACTGGCGCTCCCGAAGACGGAGAAGACGAAGGGCTGGTATCGCGTGATCGATACCGCAAGAGAAAAGGACGCGGTTTTGGATAACGGTGTGGAAATAGAGCAGAAACAGGCTGTGATCGCGCCGCAGTCTGTTGCGGTCTTTGTTGGAAAGAGGTAGGGAATGAAAGCGTGGAAACATTTTTGTACGATTACACATCATAAATATCTGGTCATGAAAGGATGCTTTCGTGTCGGGTTATACCGGCAGGGGCTTTTGCATGATCTTTCCAAATACTCGCCGACGGAATTTCTGGTCGGCTGCAGATACTATCAGGGAAACCGGAGCCCGAATAACGCGGAACGCGAGGTGAAGGGCTATTCCTCGGCGTGGCTTCACCACAAGGGAAGAAACAAGCACCATATGGAGTACTGGATCGACTATGGGGTGCCGGATAAAGAGGGACCGCATAAAGGCGAAAATAAAGGGCTTGAGGGGATGAAGATGCCGATCAATTATGTGGTGGAGATGTTTATCGACCGAGTTGCGGCGTCCAAAAATTATCAGAAAGAGAAATATATAGACCGCAGTGCCCTGGAATACTATGAACAGGGCAAAAAATGCCACATTCTGCATCCGGACACGCAGAGGCTTTTGGAACTGCTGCTTCATATGCTGGCAGAAGAGGGCGAGGATAAGACATTCGCGTTTATCAAAAACGAAGTCTTAAAAGGGAAAATATCCTATTGACAGAAATCAGAATAAAAACTATAAATAAAGGAAAGACAGAAAGAAGGAACGAGATATGGTAAAAGACAAAAAGATCCTGTACAGCGGTATGCAGGCGACAGGAACACTGACACTTGGAAATTATCTGGGGGCTTTAAAGAACTGGCTGAACTGGGATCAGGAATATGAGTGTTTTTACGGCGTTATGGATCTGCATTCCCTGACCGTACGTCAGGAACCGGCGGAGTTTCGGAAAAATGCGAGAAATCTGTATGCGCTTTATGTAGCGGCGGGGCTGGATCCGAAAAAGAACTGCCTCTATTACCAGTCACATGTCTCCGCACACGCGGAACTCGGCTGGATCCTGGACTGCTTTACCTATATGGGTGAGCTGAACCGCATGACCCAGTTTAAGGATAAAGCCGCAAAACACGCGGATAATATCAATGCGGGACTCTACACATATCCGGTTCTTATGGCAGCGGATATTTTGCTGTATCAGACAGACCTGGTTCCGGTTGGCGTGGATCAGAAGCAGCATCTTGAGATCTGCAGGGATATTGCGGAACGTTTCAACAATATCTACGGAGAAGTATTTACCATACCGGAGGCATATATCCCGAAGGCCGGCGCAAAGATCATGAGCCTTCAGGAGCCGGAAAAGAAAATGTCCAAATCAGATGAAAATGTCAATGCGACCATCCGGCTTCTCGATGATACCGATACGATCATCCGCAAATTCAAGCGCGCGGTGACAGATTCCGGCAGTGAAGTCCGTTATTCGGAAGAAAAACCGGGCGTCAGCAATCTGATGAGCATCTATGGCTGTGTGACCGGAAAGACCATGGAAGAGATCGAAAGAGAATTTGACGGAAAAGGATATGGAGATTTCAAACTTGCAGTAGGAGAGGCCGTTGCGGATGAGTTAAGACCGCTTCAGGAGCGTTATAAACAGCTGATCGCGGATAAGGCTTATATCGAGTCCTGCATTAAGGAAAACGACGAGAAGGCAAGTTATTTCGCGAATAAGACACTGCGCAAGGTACAAAAAAAGATCGGACTGACAGAAAGGATCCGTTAGTCTGCTGGAAATTTTACACCAGGAAAGAGTGCCTGCATATCAGGGGGAAGAGGAGCCGTAAAAACAAGCGGCTCCTTTTTGATTGGATGAAGGAAAGAAAGCCGGGCTGCATGCAGTGCCTGACGGTCGATCTGGCGGAAATCAGGGTGATAGAGAAAATCTCCGATCAGTGGATGCCCGATGTATTTCATATGGACACGGATCTGATGCGTGCGTCCGGTCTCTAACGTAAGCAAAACGAGGGAAAGCCCGTTTCTTTCCGCAAGCCGCCGAAAATGCGTGACCGCACGCTCCCCGGATGAAAAATTTACTTCTCTTTCGATCACGGAACTGCCTTTGCGCGCGATCGGAGCGTCGATCGTGCCGGATTCCGGAGTGATGCCGGAAACAATGGCGAGATAACTCCGGTGGATCTGGCGTGTGCGGATCGCCGAAGAAAGAAGCGCACTGCTGAGCGCGTTTTTTGCAATGACCGTAAGCCCGGTCGTGTCCCGGTCGAGACGGTTGAGACAGCGGAAGGTAAAAGGAATGCCCTGCTTTTTGTAATACATGAGAACCGCGTTTGCGAGTGTGTTGTCATAATTGTCCATAGACGGATGCGTCGGCATGCCGGAGGGCTTGTTTACGACAAGGATATCTTCGTCCTCGTAGAGGATCGTAAGCGGAAGATCCACGGGGAGAATGCCATCGGAGCCGGTATTTTCGGTTAAAGATACCAAAATGGTGTCCCCGGTATGTAAGATGTCCTGAAAATAAAGCCAGATCCCGTCGCGCAGAATGCTGCTTTTTGCTTTTTTCAGATCGATCAGGATATGATGCGAAAACCCCTGTTCTTTTAGAAACGTGGCGACTGTTTTGTTGTTATCCTCTGCCGTGATCTGATAGGAAAGTGTCCGGTTCATCCAATGCCTCCTGGTGTTGTTATTGCTGCTATTATAACCTGCGGACGGGCAAAATAAAATAGGGAAAGGCACTTTATCGTTTCAATTTCATAAAATGTAGTAAATCAGCTTTGAGGTGCTTTTTTTGAAAACTTTTTTATCCCCATTGAATGCGAAAGAAGAAGCGGAATGTCTGATCAAAATGAAAGAAGGCAGCCTTGAGGCGAAAAATACGCTGATCGAACGGAATATGCGGCTGGTCGCTCATGTGTCGAAAAAGTATCAGAATACCGGGGAAGATCCGGAGGATCTTATATCCATCGGGACGATCGGGCTGATCAAGGCGGTGACTACGTTTGACGCGGAAAGAGGGAGCCGTCTTGCAACCTATGCGGCGCGCTGTATCGACAATGAACTGTTAATGTATCTTCGCGCGAAACGAAAGGTGTCGCGCGAAATCTCACTCTATGAGCCGATCGGGACGGATAAAGAGGGAAATCAGATCTCGCTTTTGGATATTGTCGAGAGTGATGAGCCGGATATCCTTGAAAAGATCGAACTGCATAAGAATGTGGAAAAGATTTACCGGAAACTGCCGGAGGTACTGAACGAACGGGAAAAAGAGATCATTATCCTGCGTTATGGACTGTATAACAAAAAGGTGCAGACGCAGCGTGAGATCGCAAACCGGATCGGCATTTCCAGATCCTATGTTAGCCGGATCGAGAAGCATGCGCTGGAAAAACTAAAAAAAAGCTTAAATGAGGAATAAAACTATTTGAAAAAGATGGAAATCATGTTATGATGATTCCATCTTTTTTATCTTTATGACAGAGAGACTGTCATCTGATCAGAGTCAGAAGCCGGATCGGCAGCAGAATTCAAACAAAAAACAAAATCAAAAAGGAGGAGTAGATTGTACAGTATTGTATCTACAGCGATCGTGCATGGGATCGACAGTATCCCGGTGCAGGTTGAGGCGGACGTGAGTAACGGGATGCCTTATTTTGAAATGGTTGGTTTTCTTGGCGCGGAAGTCAAGGAGGCCAAGGAGCGTGTGCGCACGGCACTGCGAAATGCCGGATATCTACTGCCGGCAAAGCGTATCACGGTAAATCTTTCGCCGGCGGGCGTCCGGAAATCCGGATCAGCTTTTGATCTTCCGATCACAGTAGCGTTGATGGCGGCGCTTGAGATCGTTCCAAAAGAGAATACGGCGGACATCCTTGTGGTCGGGGAAATTGGTTTAAACGGACAGGTACAGCCGGTGCGGGGGATCCTGCCCGCCATATTCGGCGCGGCGGAACGCGGATTTTTAAAATGCATGGTTCCGGCGGGAAATTACAGGGAGGCGTGTGTGGTACCGGGAATTGAGATCATACCGGTGAGCAGTCTTTTTTCTGTTATTTCCTATTTTAAAACAAAGAAAACGGAAGATACCGAAAAGAAAACGGAGGAAAGCGGGAAGTGCGCGTTCAAAGCGGAACAGCCGGATTTTGCGGAGCTCCATGGACAGGGAATGCTAAAGCGGGCCTGTGAGGTGGCAGTGGCGGGCATGCATAATCTTCTGATGGTCGGACCTCCGGGAACCGGAAAAACCATGGCGGCAAAGCGGATCCCGTCGATCCTGCCGCCGATGAGCAGGAAGGAGCAGATCGAGCTGTCAAAAATATACAGTGTTTGCGGGCTGTTTGAGGAGCGGGGAGATCTTTTGGATATACGCCCGTTTCGCGCGCCGCACCATACGGTGACGCCACAGGGACTTGCCGGTGGCGGGCGCATCCCGAAGCCGGGAGAGATCAGTCTTGCGCATCATGGGGTGCTGTTTTTGGACGAACTGACCGAATTTCGAAAAGAGGCATTAGAAGCGTTGCGCCAGCCAATGGAAGAAAGACAGGTGCAGCTCGTACGGACGGGAGGAAACTATCGGTATCCGGCGGATTTTATGCTGGTTGCCGCGATGAATCCGTGCGCCTGTGGAAATTATCCGGACAGGCAGAAGTGTTCCTGCAGCCGGCGGGAGATTGCACGCTATCTCGGACGTGTCAGCAAACCGCTGATCGACCGTATGGATCTGTGCGTCTGGGTAACGAGATTATCCTATGAGGAAGTGACCGGCGCAGGGAAAAAAGAGGAGTGCTCCGAAAATATACGAAAACGTGTGGAAGCGGCATGGCAGATACAAAGAGAACGTTACCGGGAAGGCGGATTTTCGCATAACAGTGAGATACCGGCGGGGCAGCTGGAAGCGTACTGCATGCTGGATAGAAAAAAGAAGCAGTACTTAAAGCAGATCTATACGAGCCTGGATCTGAGCGCAAGGGCATATCATAAGCTGCTAAAAGTGGCACGCACCATAGCGGATCTGGAGGAAAGTAAGGAAGTTGAGCTGCGGCATCTGAATGAAGCGGTCTGCTATCGGAATCCGGAGCCGAAATTCTGGGAGCAGGCATAAAAGGGGGAAATAAAATGACGGATAAAAGGTACGATTACTGGCTGAACCGGCTTCCGGGCATCGGAGTGCAGAAACGGAGCATACTGCTTGCGGACGGAAGGAGCGCCAAAGACATTTTTGAAATGAGAGAAGAGGAACTGCTTGAGATCCCGTTTCTGATGAAACAGGATGTAAAGCGGATCGCAGCGGATCGAAATACTTATGATCTGAAGCTTTCTTATGAGAAATTAAAAAGCGCAGGGGTGGACTTTATTACAAAGGAAGAAAAAATATTTCCGGCACGCCTTGGAAATATCGAGGGCGCGCCGGACGCTCTCTATGTAAAAGGGCGGCTCCCGGTGGAAAATGTGCTTTCTGTGGCGATTGTAGGGGCGAGATGCTGTTCGGAATACGGCAGGGCATTTGCGGGTGAGATCGCGGAGGCTCTGGCGGCAGAGGGCGTTATCATTTTAAGCGGAATGGCAAGAGGCGTGGATTCTGCGGGACATGCGGGCGCACTGCGCGCAGGCGAAGAGACTTATGCGGTACTTGGCTGCGGTGTGGATGTGTGCTATCCGCCGGAAAACGCAGGGCTGTATGAAGAGATACAAAATGCGGGCGGGCTCATCTCGGAATATGCGCCGGGAACGCCGCCGTTTGGCGCGTTTTTTCCCGCAAGGAACCGGATCCTCAGCGGAATGAGTGACATTGTGGTTGTGATCGAGGCAAGGGAGCGGAGCGGCTCCTTGATCACGGCGGATTTCGCAATGGAACAGGGCAAGGATGTTTACGCGCTTCCGGGCAGAGTGACAGACCGTCTTTCGGGCGGATGCAACCGGCTGATCAAGCAGGGTGCAGGGCTTGTTTTGTCGGTGGAAGATTTCTTAAAAGATCTTCAGATCGAAGCGAAAAGCAGGAGAAAAGTCGAAAACTTTAAGAAAAATTTACTTGAAAAACCGGAGATGGTGGTGTATAGTGGTTTAGATTTCGAACCGAGGAGTTTGGATGAGATTATGAAAAGAACAGGGATGATGCTTTCTGAGGTCAGCGGGGCTTTGATCGGGCTGCAGCAGAAAGGGAAAATAAAGGAAGTTTTTAAAAATTATTATGTCCGTTCTTGAAAAAGAGCTGTGAAGGAGTAAAAAAATGGCAAAGTATCTTGTGATTGTGGAATCACCTGCGAAAGTAAAGACGATAAAAAAATTTCTGGGAAAAAATTATGAAGTAATGGCTTCCAACGGACATGTTCGTGATCTGCCGAAGAGTCAGCTCGGTATAGATGTGGAACACGATTATGAACCAAAATATATCACGATCCGGGGAAAGGGCGAAATTCTCGCAAAACTGAGAAAGGAAGCAAAAAAAGCAGATAAAGTATACCTCGCAACCGATCCCGACCGCGAGGGAGAGGCGATATCCTGGCATCTGTCCAAGGCGCTGAAGCTGGAAGACAAAAAGATGTACCGTATCAGTTTTAACGAGATCACGCAGAGCGCGGTGAAGGCATCCTTAAAACAGGCGCGGGAGATCGATATGGATCTTGTGGATGCGCAGCAGGCGCGCAGAATGCTGGACCGTATGGTGGGCTACCGTATCAGCCCGCTGCTCTGGGCAAAGGTAAAACGTGGACTCAGCGCAGGAAGAGTACAGTCCGTTGCGCTTCGTATCATCTGTGACAGGGAAGACGAGATCAGCGCGTTCATACCGGAAGAGTACTGGAGCCTGGATGTCATGCTCGGCATCAAGGGAGAGAAAAAGCCGCTTGTGGCGAAATTTACCGGTAACGCAAAAGGCAAGATGACGATCTCCTCCAGAGAACAGATGGATGCGGTCATGGATCAGTTAAAGCAGGAGAAGTACCAGGTGCTTGAGGTGAAAAAGGGAGAGCGTGTGAAAAAGGCGCCGCTTCCGTTTATCACAAGTACCCTGCAGCAGGAAGCGTCCAAGGTACTTAATTTTTCCACGCAGAAGACCATGCGCCTTGCGCAGCAGCTTTACGAAGGAATTGACTTAAAAGGAGCCGGTACCGTCGGTCTTATCACTTACCTGAGAACAGACTCGACCCGTATCTCAGAAGAAGCGGACACGGCAGCAAGAGATTATATTGGAACTACATACGGAGCAGAATATGTGGCAAAGACGGTTGCGGCAAAAAAGAGCAACGCAAAGATCCAGGACGCGCATGAGGCGATACGTCCTTCTGACATTACGAGAACGCCGCAGGCAATGAAGGAATCGCTTTCCAGAGATCAGTTCCGTCTGTATCAGCTGATCTGGAACCGCTTTACCGCGAGCCGCATGAAAGAGGCTGTGTATGAGACGACTTCCGTAAAGATCGGGGCAGGGGAGTACCGTTTTTCGGTATCCGCGTCCAAGATCGCATTCGATGGTTTTATGTCGGTATACACCAATGATGAGGATGAAAAAGCGGAGAGCAATGTGCTCTTAAAATCGATCGACAAGGATACAAAGCTTACCTTCCAGGAATTTGACGAAAAACAGCACTTTACCCAGCCGCCGGCGCATTATACAGAGGCATCACTGGTAAAAGCACTGGAAGAACTTGGGATCGGACGTCCGAGTACCTACTCACCGACGATCACCACAATCCTTGCGAGACGTTATATTGTAAAAGAAAATAAAAATCTGTATGTGACAGAGCTCGGTGAGGCGGTAAACAACATTATGAAGGATTCGTTCCCGAGCATTGTGGATGAGCATTTTACGGCAAATCTGGAATCCCTGCTCGATATGGTGGAGGAAGGAAAGGTAAGCTGGAAGACAGTGGTAAGCAACTTCTACCCGGATCTTGCGGAAGCGGTTGCGATCGCGGAGAAAAATCTGGAAAAAGTGCAGATCGCGGATGAAGTGACCGATGTGATCTGTGAGGAGTGCGGCCGCAATATGGTGGTAAAATACGGACCGCATGGAAAATTCCTTGCGTGCCCGGGCTTCCCGGAGTGCCGTAACACCAAGCCGTATCTTGAGAAGATCGGAGTACCGTGCCCGCTCTGCGGCAAAGAAGTCGTGTTAAAGAAGACCAAAAAAGGCAGAAAATACTATGGCTGCGAGAACAATCCGGAATGCGGATTCATGTCATGGCAGCGTCCTTCCGTAAAGAAATGCCCGAAGTGCGGCGGCTATATGGTAGAAAAGGGAAGCAAGCTGGTCTGCGCGGATGAACAGTGCGGCTATGTCGAAGAAAAAAAGAAAACCGACGAAAAAGAGAAATAAATTGACAGAATAATCTGCTATATATTGAATATTGAGAGCAAACGTGCTAAACTGTGAGACAGCGGAACTGCCGACTGGACAGGAGGACGAAGATGAGCGTACAATTATTGGATAAAACAAGAAAGATCAATAAACTTTTGCATAATAATCATTCTTCCAAAGTGGTATTCAATGATATATGCAGGGTTATGACGGATATTCTGGATGCGGATGTCCTGGTTATCAGTAAAAAGGGAAAGGTGCTCGGCATGAGCACGGACACCAGTATCCCGAAGATATCGGAACTGATCACGGATGAGGTCGGGGGATTTATCGATGGCGCGTTGAATGACCGGCTGCTCGGGATCCTTTCCACAAAGGAAAATGTGAATCTGGAAACGCTTGGTTTTGTCGAAAATACAAAAGCGTACCGCGCGATCATCACACCGATCGACATTGCCGGAGAACGTCTTGGAACGCTCTTTATCTACCGGGGCGAGCAGGATTTTGGAATCGATGATATCATTGTGAGTGAATATGGAACCACCGTGGTAGGTCTTGAGATGATGCGCTCTGTCAACGAGGAAAAAGCGGAGGAGACAAGAAAAGTACAGATCGTGCGTTCTGCGATCGGAACTTTATCTTTTTCCGAACTCGAAGCAATCACATATATTTTTGATGAACTGAACGGAAACGAGGGAATCCTGGTTGCCAGCAAGATTGCTGACCGTGTGGGGATCACACGTTCGGTCATTGTCAACGCATTGCGTAAATTTGAGAGTGCCGGGGTGATCGAGTCGCGGTCTTCCGGTATGAAAGGAACCTATATCAAGGTTATAAATGATGTTGTTTTTGATGAACTTGAAAAAATAAAAAAAGAAAAGAGATAACAGTGCCAGAGCGAAAAAGGAGATTTGTAGAAAGAATGATCTATAAATCTCTTTTTTTTGGTGAAAGCGGAAGATTGTACACGATATGACAAAAGTATGCAGAATTGTATAAAAATAGACAAAAACTACTTGTCTTTTTTGGCATTAACTTCTATAATAAGTAGTGGTAAGCAGAAACCAAGTGGAGTTGGAGGTACACATATGATAAATACAGATGCGTTCAGTTATATCAATATTCTGGACAAGGCGGCGGATGCCAGCTGGACACGAAGCGAATGTATCAATAACAATCTCGCGAATGTGGATACACCGGGCTACAAACGGCAGGATATTGATTTTTCCAGTGTCCTTGCGGAGGAACTTGGACATTACAAATACGTATCTTTGGACCAGAAGGTGAGAAATTTAAATCTGAATCACCTAAATGCGTCTGTCTATACAGATTATGCGAACTATTCATACAGGGAAGACCGTAACAACGTGGATATTGACACTGAGGAAGTAGAACGCGCTTCCGAGACAATCAAGTATCAGACGTTGACGGACAGCATTTCGCAGGAATTTTCCAGATTGAAAACAGCGATGAGCTAAGGAGTTAAGAGGAGGTAATGACAATGGCTTTATTTCAGGCTTTTGATATCAGCGCATCCGGAATGACGGCTGAGCGTTTCCGTACGGACGTGATAGCGGAGAATGTGGCGAATATCAATACGACGAACACCGGGGATGGAACGCCGTACCGGAGAAAGATTGTTACATTCCAGGAGAAACAGATCACACCGTTTTCAGACGTACTGTCTAATACACGGAACGCGTTCGTGGGGAATGGCGTAAAGGTTTCCAAACTGACAGAGGATTATGAATCCGACTATATCATGAAATATGATCCGTCACATCCGGATGCGGATGAAAATGGATATGTGTCATATCCGAATGTAAATATTGTCACGGAAATGACAAACCTGATCGATGCAAGCCGTGCGTATGAGGCAAATACAACTGCTTTTGATGCGACAAAGTCTATGGCACAGGCAGGACTTCAGATCGGTAAATAGGGGGAGGTAAAGAGAGATGGATATTTCAGCACTTACAAATGTCTCTGCTGATGACATTAAAATCGCGGCTGAAAAGGCAAAAACACCGACCGGAGCAGACACGTTCGCGAATGCGCTTGGCTCTGCGATGGGAATGGTAAATGAGACGAACAGCTATATCAATAAGGCAGAGTCCGAAGAGATTCGTTTCGCACTTGGTGAAGCCGAAAACACACATGATCTTCAGGTGGCACAGTATAAAGCAAATTCAGCATTGCAGTTTACAGTTGCGGTGCGTGACAAGCTGCTGGATGCCTATAAAGAGATCATGAATATGCAGATTTAATGGGTAGGGAAAAGAGATGCCGGAAAGACTGAAACAGATAATTGATAAAATAGGAGACTGGTGGAAAAGATTTTCCACAAAACAGAAGACACTGATCGTAAGCATTGCCGCGGTCGTAGTTGTGGCTTTGATCATTTTGGGAATGGTTGTTTCAAGACCGACCATGGTGACACTTATCACATGCGATTCAGCTACGCAGGCTTCGCAGGTAAAAGATTTACTGGACGGGGAGTCAATCCCTTACGAACTGTCGCAGGATGGACTGACGTTTACAGTAAATAAGAAGGATGAAGCAAATGCTTCGATCCTGCTTGGATCAAACAGTATCCCGTCCGAAGGGTACAGTATTGATGATGCGATCGACGGAAGCTTCAGTACTACGGAAGCGGATAAGACTAAGAAATACCAGCTTTATCTGGAAAGCGCATTTGCGGATAAACTGGAGACGATTTCAAACATAGAAACCGCGACGGTTACACTGTCCATTCCGGAAGATGACGGAACGATCATTTCACAGGGGCAGGACACTTATGCCAGCGTGATCCTGAAACTGAACGGAGAAATGACGGATGACCAGGCGGCGGGAATTGCGCAGTACATAGCGACGGAAGTCGGCAATGATGATACAGACAGCATCCTGATTCTGGATTCGGATGGAAATGTCCTTTTCTCCGGCGGGGATTCCAATTCACAGACCGGAAATGCCAACAGCCAGCTGGCACTTACAAGCAAGACGGAAAATGCGGTAAAAAGCAAAGTGAAGGATGTTGTCCTTGGCACGGATGTGTATGACAATGCAGAGGTTGGTCTGAATCTGGTGCTTGATTTTGACAAGACGGATGTGACAGACCACGAATACTATGTGGCGGATGGACAGACACAGGGCTATCTGGACAGCGAAAGCTCATATGAATCAGAATCCGACGGGGGCGCAGCGGCAACACCGGGTACGGACTCCAATGATGATACAACTTATGTGATCCAGGATAACAATACAACACATACGACAGTATCGGATTACAGCAAAGATTATCTCCCGAATGAGCGGATCACAACAACAACGGGATCTGTTGGGAATATTGACTATGACCAGTCATCGATCACCGTTGCACTTACCAGATATGTGGTATATAACGAAGATGCACTGAAAGCAGATGGAACATTGGACGGAATGACATTTGATGAATATGTGGCAGCGAACAGTGACCGCGTAAAAACGGATGTCGATCCGGACTTTTATACAATGGTATCACGGGCGACCGGAATATCTGAAAATAATATTTCAATCGTTGCCTATGATGTGCCGTTTTTTCAGTATTCAGAAAATAACGGAAGAACGCTGACGGATTATCTGCAGATCGCGCTTGCGGTACTGATCCTTGCAATGCTTGGTTATGTGGTATTCCGCAGTACAAGAAAAGAAGAAGCAGTGGAGGTGGAACCGGAATTGTCGGTAGAATCCTTACTGGAAACAACGAAAGAGGCGGAGTCCGAACAGCTTGAAGATATCGGATTCAATGAGAAGTCTGAGACAAGACTTATGATAGAAAAATTTGTCGATGAAAATCCGGAAGCAGTTGCATCATTACTGCGTAACTGGCTGAATGAGGAGTGGAATTAATTTATGGGAAGTACGGAAGAGTATAATGGCGTCCAGAAAGCGGCGATCCTTCTGATCGCACTTGGACCGGAAAAGTCAGCAGCAATTTTCAAACACCTGAAGGAAGATGAAATAGAAGAACTGACACTTGAAATTGCGAATACGCGAAGTGTGTCACCGCAGACGAAGGAAGATATCTTGAATGAGTTTTATCAGGTATGTCTGGCTCAGCAGTACATTGCAGAGGGCGGTATCGGATATGCGAAGGATCTTCTTGAAAAGGCACTTGGAAACGAAAAGGCACAGGAAGTTATTTCCAAACTTACAGCATCCTTACAGGTCAGACCTTTCGAGTTTGTGCGTAAGACAGATCCGAGTCAGGTTCTTAACTTTATCCAGGATGAACATCCGCAGACAATCGCGATGATCCTGTCCTATTTATCATCCGGACAGGCGGCGATGATCCTTGGAGCGCTGACACCGGAAAAACAGGCGGACGTAGCAAAACGTATCGCGATGATGGATCGTACATCCCCGGATGTAATAAAGGAAGTAGAACGCGTATTGGAAAGAAAACTGTCTTCTCTGATGAATCAGGACTACACGATCGTCGGAGGTGTGGATGCGATCGTTGGTATTTTGAATACCGTAGACCGCGGAACAGAAAAACATATTATGGAGTCTCTTGAAATTGAAGAGCCGGAACTTGCTGATGAGATCCGCAAGAAGATGTTTGTATTTGAGGATATCCTTCTTCTGGATGACCGTGCGATCCAGCGTGTACTCCGCGATGTAGACAATAATGACCTTGCGGTTGCGCTGAAGGGTGCGAATGAAGAGGTACAGGGCGTTATCTTTAAGAACCTGTCCAAACGTCTGGCAGCGATGATCAAGGAAGATATGGAATACATGGGTCCTGTACGAATGAAGGATGTAGAAGAGGCACAGCAGAAGATTGTAAGTATCATCCGTAAGCTTGAGGATTCGGCAGAAATTGTTATTTCCAGAGGCGGAGGTGACGAGATTATTGTCTAATCTTTATAAAAGCCGTTTTGTTATCAACAACAATACCGGCAAGCGTATCATTGATTCGAATGAAAAAGCCACGGAACGAATGGAAGATTACATTCGCCTGAAGCGGGAAGAAGCACTTGCAGACGGGGAATTCATTGAAGGACTCGATGCGGAGAGTGTGGAAGTAGTAGAAGATGCGCAGGAACTGGAAGAAACGCATGCGGAAGAAAATGTGAACGAAGAAGAACAGGCACAGGATATTCTGGAAGCGGCAAAAGCGGAAGCGGATCAGATCCTCGAAGATGCAAAAATGCAGGCAGAGCATATGCGGGAGCAGGCAATAGAAGAAGGACAGAAAGAAGGGTATCGCTCCGGCCAGGAACAGGCGATGCAGGAAATAGAGGCAGAACAGAACCGCCTGCGCGGATTACAGGAAGATTTAAGAAGAGATTACGAGGCAAAGTGTGCAGAGCTTGAACCAAAGCTGGTAGATGTGATCACCGGTGTGGTGGAAAAAGTGTTCCAGATTCAGTTCGCGGATCAGAAAAATGTGCTGCTGTATCTGGTACAGAACGCGATCCAGAATGCGGATGGATGTCGGGAATTCCGGGTTCATCTGGGTGAGAACAGCTATGCGTATGTCAGTGAACACAAAGCAGAATTACAGCAGCGTGTGGGAGAAGACTTACGGATAGACGTCATTGAAGACGCGGCACTTACAGAAGAACAGTGCATGATCGAGACGGAAGCCGGAGTGTTTGACTGCAGCGTTGATGTTGAGATGAAGAATCTGATAAAAGAAATAAAAACTTTGAGCTTATGAGGGTGAAAAAGTGGCAGTTGATTTAAGCAAATATGAAGAACTGAAAGAGCATACATTTTTTGACCGTCTGGGGAAGGTAGTTAAGATCGTCGGACTTACGGTGGAATCCGTTGGCCCGGATGCGAAATTAAATGATCTGTGCCGCATTTATATCAACAGAGAAGAAAATCAATATGTCATGGCGGAAGTGGTTGGCTTTCGTGAAAAAAGACTGCTCCTGATGCCATTTGACAGCATGGAAGGACTGGGAGTTGGATGTATCGTAGAGAATACGGGACATCCATTATCTGTTTCTGTGGATGATAATATACTGGGGCATACATTAGACGGGATCGGCAGACCGACCGACGTTGAAACGCTGGAATTAAAGTCAGAGTATCCGATAGACGCGGCGCCGCCGGATCCGATGAAGAGAAAGATCATAAGTGAAGTGTTACCGCTTGGGGTAAAGGCGGTTGACGGTCTTATCACAGTCGGCAAGGGACAGCGTATCGGGATCTTTGCCGGATCGGGTGTTGGAAAGAGCACACTGCTTGGTATGTTTGCGCGAAACACCAAAGCAGACATTAATGTGATCGCACTGATCGGAGAACGAGGAAGAGAGGTGCGCGAATTTATCGAGCGAGACCTTGGTGAAGAAGGCATGAGACATTCGGTTGTCGTGGTCGCAACCTCGGACAAGCCGGCACTGATCCGAAATAAAGCGGCAAAGACGGCAACGGCGATCGCGGAGTATTTTAGGGATCAGGGAAAAGATGTGCTTCTTATGATGGATTCACTGACCCGTTTTTCCATGGCACAGCGGGAGATCGGGCTGGCATCCGGGGAACCGCCGGTTACAAGAGGATATCCGCCGAGTGTGTATGCGGAGATGCCGAAACTCTTAGAGAGAGCCGGAACATCTGAGAAGGGTTCGATCACCGGTCTGTATACAGTCTTAGTCGATGGTGATGACTTCAATGAGCCGATCACGGATACGGCGCGAAGCATTCTGGACGGACATATCATGTTAGACCGAAAACTCGGGCATAAAAACCATTATCCGGCGATCGATGTGCTGCAGAGTATTTCCCGTGTTATGAGCGCAATCGTTGGAAAAGAACATAAAGCGAACGCGGGCAAATTAAAAACCGTGCTGGCGACTTACCAGGAAGCGGAAGATCTTATCAATATCGGGGCGTATAAGCGCGGATCGAATAAAAATATCGATTATGCGATCGATAAGATCGATGCAGTGAATGAATTCCTGGTTCAGGATACCATGGAAAAATTCGATTTCGAGGAAGAAGAAGAAATGCTGGCGGCTTTGTTTGAACAGTAAGCGGGTGATGGTAAATGGCAAAATTCAAATACCGAATGCAGAATATACTGGATGTAAAAAGAAAACTGGAAGAACAGGAGAAGATCAACTACGGGATCGCAAATGCGAAACTTGAGGATGAAAAAAAGAAATTACGAAAGCTCCTGTTGCAAAGAGCCGGTTATGAGAAGGAACTGACGGGGCTTGTGAGCGGGACGATCGATCTTGCGCGGATAAGAATGACCAAGCACGCGATCGACACCATGAAAACACTGATCCGTTCCCAGATGATCCAGGTACATGCCGCAGAGGCAAACTTAGAGCAGGCAAGACAACGTTTGAAAGAGGTCATGATCGACCGGAAAACGCACGAAAAGCTGCGGGAACACGCATTTGAAGCATTCAAGCAGGAAGTGGAGTATGAAGAGAACAAGGCAGTCGATGAACTCGTAAGTTACACATATCATAAGGCAGAAGAATAATTACAGGTGGTGAAAAAAATGGCAGACGAAAAAGAAGAAATTCTGGACGCAAAGGCAGCACGAAAAGCAGAAAAAAAAGCTGAAAAGCAGCGTAAAAAAGAAGAGAAGAAACTGGCAAAACAGCAGGAACTTGAGGACGATACAGAAGAAAGCAGTGGCGGCAGTAAAGTGGCGCTGGTATTTGTTACACTGATCATCATCATCATCTGGCTCGCAATTCTGGCTCTGTTAGTAAAGATGGATGTGGGCGGATTTGGCTCAACCGTACTGGCTCCGGTATTAAAGGATGTTCCTTATATCAATAAGATCCTGCCGGCGACAGATGAAAGTGAACTTGGCACCGAAGATACCGAATATCCGTATCAGACACTGGATGAGGCGGTTGCGTACATCAAGGAGCTTGAGCTGGAACTTCAGACAGCGCAGGAAGGCAGCTCGGAAAACAGCGCATATGTGGCACAGCTTGAATCAGAGGTTGCCAAGCTTCAGCAGTATGAGCAGAATGAAGCTGATTTTGAGAATGAGAAAGCACAGTTTTATGAAGAAGTAGTATTTAATGATAAGGCTCCGGATATCAGTGAGTATCAGAAATATTATGAAAGTATCGACCCTGCGAATGCAGAGGAATTGTATAAAGAAGTTGTGCAGCAGGAGCAGACCAGTCAGGAACTTACTGACTATGTGAGCACCTATTCACAGATGAAACCAAAAGAAGCGGCAGCAATTTTTGACACGATGACAGACAACCTTGAGCTGGTCGCAAAAATCTTAAATCAGATGGACAGACAGTCCGCAGCGAATATTCTCGGTAAAATGGATTCCCAGACAGCCGCAAAGGTGTCGGAACTCATGGAGCCTGCAGAATAGATACCGGAGTTTTTGATTCCGGGAAAATAACAGAGAAAGGAGGAATGGAGCATGGCATCAGAAGTATCAAATATCGCGGGGCTTTTTTGTGTGGACAGCACAGCGTCAGTGATTCCTGCGGATAAGAACACAAAAGTTCAAAATGACTTTTCTACCTTTTTAAATACAGGGTCTTTTGGACAGAATGGGGCGCAGAATTACAAGACAGACGCAAATGCGGCAACAGCAGGGGCAACTTATGACAGATACCAGTACAAAGCCGGCGCGGCGATCAAGTGTGCCAGCCACAACGGTGTTTCCGCTGAAAAAATTTCCGAAGTGAAAGACAAACTCGGAACATTTGCGGAAGATGTAAAAAATGTCCTGAAAGAAGAACTGGGTGTTACAGACGAACAGATCAAGGATGCGATGGCAGTGCTCGGAATGCAGGTTACGGATCTTATGGATTCGAAAAATCTTGTGGCACTGGTAACAGAACTTACCGGATGCGACAATCCGATGCAGCTTCTTATGACAGAAGGTTTTCAGGAGATCATGGGCAGCATGGAAGAGATCAGCAGTGCATTGTTAGATGAACTTGGAATGAGTAAGGAAGAGTTCCTGGCGGCATGTGATGAGATCCTGGCGCAGAACACAGAACCGGTATCGGAAGATGTGAGCGCAGAACCGCCGGCAGCAGAGACTGAAGTGGCAACAGAAAAAGCGGCAGATGTGACAGCCAAGACCGAACCGGAGACAGACCGGACGGAAGTGGCGCAAAAGACATTGACAGAGACGGCCGGAACAGAAAAAGCGGCACCAAAGCAGGAAGAAACGACGCAGACAAAACAGCCGGTGGAAGAACCGGAGGCAGAAACTGCCACAGGTAAGACCACAGACAGTGACGGGCAGGAAAACACGGATCTGGATTTCTCAGATGAGACAGAAAACAGTAATGCGGACGCGTATATGAACAGCCAGACGCATGTGACAGAACAGCATATACAGCAGCCAGCCAGAGCGGATGCACCTGAGACCGCAAACCGGACACCGGTACAGGCTTATGTGGATGTACAGGATATCATGGAGCAGATCTCCACATATACGAGAGTTATGTCAGCAGGTGACACCAATGTCCTTGAGATGCAGCTGAATCCGGAAAATCTTGGAAAGATTTATATCCATGTAACGGAGAAGGCGGGAACGATCACTGCGCAGATCGCTGCGACAAATGAAAATGTCAGAGAAGCGCTTCAGGCACAGGTGGCAGACTTAAAGACAAATTTAAACCAGCAGGGCATTAAGGTAGATGCGGTAGAAGTCACGATCGAAAATCATGAATTTGAGCAGAACCTGGAGCAGAATGCCGGCAGGGAACAAAAGAGGGCCGAGCAGGAAGAAGAGCAGAGAAGTGCCGGAAACAGAAGAAATATCAATCTGGCAGATCCGGGCAGCCTGGATGGAACAATGACAGAAGAAGAAAGCCTGACTGCAAAGATCATGCAGGAAAATGGCAATCAGATGGATATAACAGCGTAAAAACAAGAGAAAGGAGAAAAAACATGGCATATGTACAGGCAGTAAAAGACGGTCAGCTGGTAGATACCACAGCATCCGCAACATCAGAGTCAACGTCAAAGACCAAAAACGGCAACACGTTAGGCCAGCAGGATTTCCTGGAACTTCTGGTAGCGGAGATGCAGTATCAGGATCCGTTGGAACCACAGTCAAATACCGATTATATCGCACAGCTCGCAACCTTTACCCAGGTACAGGATATTGAGGAGATGCAGGGAACCGTTGAGAATATGCAGGGAAATAACCTGATTGGAAAATATGTTCTTTTGAATGTTACTTCAAAGGCGACCGGAAACACAAATGTCATTGCCGGATATGTGGATTATGTGACCTACGAAAACGGCAAGACGTATCTGTCGGTCAACGGAGGTTTGTATTCATTGGATGATCTGGATACGGTAACAACAAAAGAGTATCAGGAAGCGGTTGTGGTCGTTTCAAAGTTCAGTCAGATGATCAGCGCTCTTCCGGAGACAGAAGATCTGGCACTTACGGATGAAGAGGCGGTAAAAGAAGCAAGAACCCTTTATGACGGCATGACAACTACACAGAAGGGCTATGTGAGCTCGGAAGATGTAAAGAAACTGGAAGCTGCGGAAGCAAGGATCAAAGAGATCAAGAGCAAAGAATAAGACAGAAGGCTGAAAAGGAGAGAATACTATGAATAAAATTGAAAATCAGTTCACTTCCATTCAGCAGGTTACAGACAGATACTTAAATGCAAACAGCAGTTCAGCCGCAAAGGGGACGTCAGATGTTTCTTTTGAGGAAATTTTAAAACGGAAACAGGATGTATCCGAAGCTTTTGAACTGAAATTTTCCAAGCATGCAGCGATGAGACTGGAAGACAGAAATATCAATCTTTCCAGAAAGCAGAGCGAACGTCTGGAAGCCGGTGTTCAGAAAGCAAGTGAAAAAGGAATTCAGGAATCTTTAGTAATGGTCGATTCTCTGGCGTTTATTGTAAACGTGCCGAATAAGACGGTTGTCACGGCGATGGATCAGGGAGAGACCGAGAAAAATGTTTTTACAAATATTGACGGAGCTGTAATCGCATAAGCCGGACCTTACGGAGGCTTATGTCTTTGAATGACAGAGAAGACAGCTTACAGCGAGAGAGAATAAGGAGGTCATTTCATTATGATGAGATCAATGTATTCTGCTGTGTCAGGTTTGAAGACACATCAGACAAAAATGGATGTTATTGGTAATAATATCGCAAACGTAAATACCGTTGCGTTTAAATCATCCGCAGTTACATTCAGTGAAATCATGTATCAGACAATTTCTTCCGCTTCGGGAGCGAACGAGGCAACCGGAACCGGTGGTATCAACGCAAAACAGATTGGTCTTGGTGTTACAACAGGCGCAACCAATGTGAGCATCACATCTTCCGGCGCGGCACAGACAACCGGAAACGCATTTGATATCCGTCTGACAGATGCAAACTCAACAAACTTCTTTGTTGTAAACAATGGTTCTGAGAATCTTTTTACAAGAGCAGGTTCCTTCTATGTAGACGGATCCGGAAATCTGTGTATGACATCTACCGGTTATACAGTTATGGGATGGCAGGTACAGACCGATCCGATGACCGGCGAGCGTACGATCAAGAAGGATACGGTTTCCGCGCTTAAAGTTATGTCTGCGGATAACATGACATCCGCACCGGAAGAGACCACCAAAGCATATGTTGCCGGTATTCTGGATAAGAACACTGCGGATCTGACCAATGGTGGTCTGACCATGACTCTTAACTTTACCGATAAGCTCGGATATATATACACCGCAAAATTCAATATCGTTCCGACATCAGCCGGATCACAGGAGAAGGGTGATTATACCGTGAGCCTGACCGACATCATCGATCAGAACAACGAATCCTGCTTTGCAAACGGAAAGATTACCGGAAATAAGACAGCAGTATTTGCGGATACAAAATTAAAATTCAATCCGGATAACGGTACATTTGATTATGTGAATGCGGCAGGAACCAATTCTGTAACGATGAATCTGGCAGGAACATGGAATGATCAGTTCTCAGATATCACAGTAGATTTCAGTGCCTGCAAGATGGACAACAATAACAAACAGTCCACGATCAGCGCAAAGCCGGGTACATCCAGCCAGGATACAACCGGAAAAGGAAAGAAACTGGGTGCTCTGACCGGACTTTCGGTAGATACATCGGGAAAGATCTGGGGTACTTATGATAACGGAAATACCGAGCTCCTCTGCCAGATCGCAAGCGCACAGTTCGCAAACGCATCCGGTCTTGAGAAAGTCGGTGAGAACTGCTATACAACAACCTTGAATTCCGGTGATTTCGACGGAATCGGAACCGAGATCACTGCGGATGGAAGTAAGATGACATCCGGACAGCTCGAAATGTCAAACGTAGATCTTTCTACAGAGTTTACAGATATGATCACAACACAGAGAGGCTTTCAGGCGAACTCAAGAATCATCACAACATCTGATACCTTACTGGAAGAACTCGTAAACCTGAAACGTTAATAGTCAGTGATTAAAACCGTATTTTGGGGATCCTGCTGCGGCAGGATTCTCCGGAATGCGGCATGATGTGCAAAAAATAGCGGGTGATGTTATGATAGAAGTTACAAAGCTGAATGGAGTAAAAACCCTGATAAATGCGGAATTGATCGAAACGGTGGAGGAGACGCCGGATACTGTCATATCATTTGTTACGGGAAAAAAGATAATTGTAAAAGAAAGTAGACAAGAGATTAAAAATTTAGTAATATTATATAAGAAAGAATGTATGTCTACTGGCCTTGCCTGGTTGCAACCGGGGGAAAGAAAAGGACAGTTGGATGGGGGAGCCCAGGGATAGGACTCCTGATTTACGAATTTCAGGACGAAAGGACAGGTGGCTAAGTTGGATATAGCGTCTATAGCAGGTTTTTTGATGGGTGTGGTAATGTTCGTGTACGGAGTATCTTCCGGTGATGAGGGTATGGCGGCACTGGGAAATATGTACGATTTTTCGTCCGTACTGATTACGATCGGTGGTTCCCTTGCAGGCGTGCTTGCATCACATAAATTACCGGATTTCATTGCCGGTCTGAAGAGTTTTTCGCTGTTCTTTAAAGACGAAAAATCAGACGTGGGCGAAGTGATTAAGAATATAATTGATTTATCGAATATAGCAAGAAAGGAAGGACTTCTTGCACTGGAAGAAGCAGCCAACGGAATTGAAGATGAATTCTTAAAAAAAGGCGTTATGCTGGTCGTAGACGGTACGGATCCGGAACTGGTTCGCGGAATTCTTGAAACCGATCTCGACTGCATAGAGGCAAGACATAAAAAAGTCATCGGCTTCTGGCTGAAGTGGGCAGAACTTGGTCCTGCCTGGGGTATGATCGGTACCCTGATCGGACTTATCAATATGTTAAAGACTTTGAGTGATGTTTCGACCGTAGGACCGAATATGTCGGTTGCTCTTGTTACAACATTGTATGGTTCCATTATTGCGAACTGGCTTTGCGCGCCAACGGCGGCAAAGCTGACTGTAAATAATGATACAGAGATCATGCTGAAAGAGGTTACGGTCGAGGGGCTTCTGTCCATTCAGGCAGGAGAAAATCCACGAGTAATAGAAGAAAAATTGAAATCCTTCCTGTCTCCGAAGATGCGTGAGGGTATGTCAAACGAGCAGGCCGGAGGTGAGGCATAGTGGCTAGAAAGAAGAAAGAGGAGCCGCAGGGCGGAGCAAGCTGGCTGAATACGTTTGCTGACCTGATGAATCTGCTTTTGTGTTTCTTTGTGCTTTTGTTTGCAATGTCTTCCGTAGATACGGAAAAATATGAACAGCTGGTGGCTTCTTTTCACAGCAGTTTCAGTATCTTTTCAACGAGCGGCAGTTCGGTCATCAGTGACGGACAGGCAATTTCGGCAGGCGTCAGCCAGCTGTCCCAGATGAGTACTTATTTCAGTGATGGAACAGTGGATGGTGAATCTGAGGAAGAAAGTGACGCAGAGACGGATTCCACACAGGATGCGGTAGAACTTTACGAACAGCAGGAGCTGGCAGAATCCGAAGAGATGGCGGAACAGATCGAACAGATGGCCGCGCAGTATGGCATTCAGGATCAAGTGGAAGTAGACTTTAACGGACAATATGTAGCGCTCACCTTAAATGGCGCGCTGTTGTTTGATTCGGGAAAGGCGGAGATCCGTCAGGATGCATATCCGCTGGTTGACAAGATTGGGGCGATCCTGCAGAATTATAACCAGAATATTATAGAAATAGAAGGACATACCGATAACATTCCGATTCACAGTTCAAAATATGCGGACAATAATGTGCTGTCAATGTTTCGAGCGTTGACAGTTGCGGACTATGTCAGAAGCATTACCAATCTGAATCCGGCATATATCAAATCTTCCGGGCGCGGCGAATATGTTCCGATCGCGGATAACAGTACGGAGGAGGGAAGAGCAAGAAACCGGCGTGTGGAAATAAAAATATATAATTCATATAATTCGGGCAACCAGTAGCAGAAAGGAAGAAGAAAATGAAAAAGAATCTTATTTCAGTTTTAATTCTGGCATTACTTGTCGTAAACCTTGTTTTGACGGCAATCCTTACAATCACAATCCTGCCAGAAACCAAGAAATCCAATGAATTGATTAATCAGGTGTGCAGTGCAATCAATCTCGAACTGAAGAGCGGGGAAGGAACTGATGCGTCTACTGTGCCGATCGACGACATTGAAACATACGATATTCCGGACAGTATGACGATCAACTTGAAACGCGGGGATGACGGAAAAGACCATTACGCGGTGCTTACTGTTTCACTTTCCTTAAATAAGGGAGATCCTGATTATGAAACCTATCAGCCGACACTGGATACAAAACAGAGTCTGATCAAAAACGAGATCAATACGATCGTGGCAGAGTATACATATGATCAGATCCGTGACAACCAGCAGCAGGTTCAGGATGCGATTTTGAAAGATTTACAGAAGTTATTTGATTCAGATTTTATTGTAAGTGTTGGGTTCTCCAGCGCTACTTATCAATAAAATAAAACTAGGATTAGTTAGGTGGTGAGAGTGCATGGGGGAAGTCTTATCTCAAAATGAGATAGACAATTTGCTGCAGGCATTAAGCAGTGGCGAGTTAGATGTTGAGGAGATGAAAGACAATGGTGAAAAGCAGGTAAAGAACTATGACTTTGCAAGACCATCCAAATTCTCCAAGGAACATTTAAGAACACTGGAAATTATTTTCGAACATTATGGAAGGCTTTTATCAACCAATCTTCCGGTATACCTGCGAAAGAATATTCAGGTAGAAGTGATGAATTCAGAGGCGGTTACCTATTCTGAATTTTCCAATGCTCTGTCCAATCCGGTCTTACTTGGAATTGTTAATTTTGCGCCGTTATCCGGCAATATCATTATAGAGTTAGCATCCAATCTGGGCTATGCGATGGTAGATCGTATGTTGGGCGGCAATGGATCTCCACTTGAAAAACCGAGAGATTTTACAGAGATAGAGTTACTGATCATTGAAAGGATCATGACGGTATGTGTGAATCTGCTCAGAGAACCATGGGAGAATGTTGCGGATATTCATCCGCGTCTGGAAAGAATTGAGACGAATTCTCAGTTCGCACAGATCATATCTCCGTCTGAAATGATCGCTATTTTGACGATTAATATGAAAATCGGTGATGTGGAAGGCATGATGAATATTTGTCTGCCGTACCTGACATTGGAAAGCATCATGGACAAGCTGAATACGAAATACTGGTTCTCATCCATGCAGGAAAAGGATGAGAAGGAATATCATGAGGCAATCGAGGACTTGATCGCGAGAGCACAGATACCGGTGAAAGCAGTACTTGGTACAAGTACGATCTCAGTAAATGAATTTGTTAATTTACAGAGGGGTGACATTATAAGACTGGATACAAAAGTAGACCAGGAATTAAATGTATATGTAGGAAATATCAGAAAGTTTACCGCACTGCCGGGAGCATCGGGAGATGAATTCGCAGTAAGGGTTACTTCAATAATCAGAGAGGAGCAGTGAAAGAATGGATGGAGTTTTATCGCAGGAAGAAATAAGCGCGTTACTTGCGAAAGATCAGGGATCTGCGGATAAAAGTACAGACAGCAGCACTGGAATCCTGTCAGACAGCGACAAAGATGCAATCGGTGAAGTTGCCAATATCAGTATGGGAACGGCAGCGACGACATTGTCTTCGCTGGTAAACAGGAAAGTTGAGATCTCAACGCCGGTTGTTGATATGGCGCAGTGGGAAGACGTGGTTGCTGCTTATGAGCGGCCATGCGTTTTTATCCGGATCGCTTATACGGTAGGTCTGGATGGAACCAACCTTTTGGTCTTAAAGGAAAATGATGTAAAAGTTATTACTGATCTTATGATGGGGGGAGATGGTACTAACACAGATGTTGAGCTTGGCGAACTGCATTTGAGTGCGATCAGCGAGGCTATGAACCAGATGATGGGATCATCCGCGACGTCTCTTTCCTCCATGCTCAATAAAACAATCGATATCAGTCCTCCTGTTGCGGATCTGATCGATCTTCAGGATACAGAGGATGAGGGAGAAATCGAAAAATTCTTAACAGGCGAATTTGTGAAGATCTCTTTCAAGATGGAGATTGGCGATCTGGTAGACAGTGAGATCATGCAGTTATATCCGGTATCCTTTGCACAGGAAATGTGTACAAGCATTACCAAGAATATGGGACCGGAAACAAGTACAGAAAGCAGTGCGGCACCAGCACCGGAACCGGCACCACAGCCGGCAGAACAGCCGATGATGGCACAGCCGACAGCAGGAATGGGGCAGCAGATGATGAATCAACAGCCAATGATGGCACAGCCGATGATGACACAACCGGTAAATGTACAGCAGGCTCAGTTCCAGGCATTTACCAATGATCTGAATCCGGCTTTCCAGAGTGAAAATATAGATCTGATCATGGATGTACCGCTTGAAGTGACCGTAGAGCTTGGAAGAACAAGCAAATCCATTCAGGATATTCTGGATTTCGCTCCGGGAACTATTATTGAATTAAATAAAATTGCCGGAGAACCGATCGATGTACTGGTAAACGGCAAATATGTGGCAAAGGGCGAAGTTGTAGTAATTGAAGAAAGTTATGGTATTCGAATTACAGATATTGTAAAATAGAAAATAATAATTATTGAGAGAAGAATAGGAGATACAGATATGGCAAAGAATATTTTAATTTGTGATGATGCAGCTTTTATGAGAATGATGATCAAGGACATTCTGACAAAGAATGGTTATGAAATTGCAGGAGAAGCTGAGAATGGTCAGAAAGCAGTAGAAAAGTACAACGAGACAAAACCGGATCTGGTATTGATGGATATCACCATGCCGGAGATGGACGGAATCCAGGCATTAAAGAAGATTAAAGAGGGAGATCCGAATGCATGTGTAATCATGTGTTCCGCAATGGGACAGCAGGCCATGGTTATCGAAGCGATCCAGTCTGGCGCAAAAGACTTTATCGTAAAGCCGTTCCAGGCAGAGCGTGTATTGGAAGCTGTGAAAAAAGTAGTTGGCTAAGATGATCTTACTTGAAGTTCGTACAGGAAGTGTGAGTAACTTTTTTCAGTTGCTTGGAGTGTTGGTCATTTTTGTCCTGGTGCTGGGACTGACGTATCTTACAACAAAGTGGATCGCATCATATCAGAAAGGCCGTTCTTTTAACAAGAACCTGCAGGTGGTTGAGACACTGAAACTGACAACCAATAAGTACATACAGATCATAAGAGCTGGTGATGCTTATATGGCGATCGGAATCGGAAAAGATGAGATTACGTTTTTGACGATGCTTACAAAAGAACAGCTGAATGCGGAGAGTTTAGAGGAACTGGAGAATAGTTCGGGTACCGTGGAGAATTTCAGTGAGGTGCTGAAAAAATTCAAGGATCATTTACCGAAGAAGTAGGATTAGAATGAGTAAGTTGAAAAAAATATATTGTGCTGTATCATTTGCTTTCGCGGCATTAATGATTTGCGCGGCTTTGTTGCTTTCCCATCCGGGTATCGTGCGTGCGGCTTCCACAGGAACCGCATCCGGCCGGGATGCGGAGGACATCGGCTCCTTAAATGTGACGAGTACACCGGGAGAGGGTGAAAAGTCAACAAGCGATAATAATAACGGATTACATATTATTTATAACAATGATGAGGGAAGCGTATCAGCGGATATCAAGATATTTCTGGTGATCACCATAATAGCTTTGGCACCGTCGATTTTGATTATGCTGACTTCCTATACCCGTATCATTATCGTGCTGCATTTTTTGCGTTCTGCGATCGGTACACAGACTTCACCGCCAAACCAGGTATTGATTGGTCTGGCGCTGTTTTTGACAATATTTATCATGCAGCCGGTTTTTACACAGGTGAATGAGAATGCGATAAAACCGTTAGATGCAGGTGAAATCACACAGGAAGAAGCTTTCGAAGCCGGGATGGAACCGATTCGGGAGTTTATGTTTGGACAGACACAGAGGAAGGATATCAATATGTTCTGTGAGATTGCGCAGATCTCTTATGATCCGGGCGCGGATCTGGATCAGATCAAGGCAGATATTCCGAATTCTGTTTTAATACCGAGTTTCATTATCAGTGAACTCAGAACAGCATTTATCATCGGGTTTTTGATCTATATTCCGTTCATTGTGATCGATATGGTCGTGGCGTCCGTACTTATGTCAATGGGTATGATGATGCTCCCGCCTACAACAATCTCGCTGCCGTTTAAGATATTGCTTTTTATACTGGCAGACGGATGGGATCTTGTGATTAAGAATCTGGTGCAGACATTTTATTAACGAGGGAGTGAGGCGGCTTTGATTACACAGGGGCAGGTTCTCGATATTGCTAGAGATGCGCTTTATACGATTATTACCGTGTCAGCGCCTCTTCTTTTAATATCACTGATTGTTGGATTAGTTGTCAGTATTTTTCAGACGGTGACATCCATACAGGAACAGACACTTACATTTATACCGAAGATCATCGCGGTGTTTGTTGGAATGATCTTATGTGGTTCCTGGATGTTGAATCAGTTGTCAGATTTCATGGTAAAGCTGTGGAATGACTTTGGAATATACATAAGCTAGGATAACAGGAAATGATAAATATAAATTTTTCGCTGGAGAGCATAGAATATTTTATCCTGATTCTGATCAGGATCGCCAGTTTTATGGTGTCAGCGCCGTTTTTTAATATGTCGAATACACCGCGGAGAGTTAAGATCGGCTTTGCGGCATGTGTTTCGGTAATCGTCTATGAGATTTTGCCGAAAACGGTTTTGACGTATGATGGGATGCTGGGGTATTCTGTGATCGTAGTAAAAGAAGTTACAACAGGGCTTTTTCTTGGGCTTGCGGCGAATATCTGTACATACATCGTGCAGGTCGCCGGAAATATGATCGATATGCACATCGGTCTTTCTATGGCAACTGAATATGATCCGGTGACAATGACGCAGTCCGCGGTGTCCGGTAACTTATATAATTATCTGGTGCTGCTGTTGCTGGTAGTAACCAATATGCAGCATTATATTCTGCGGGCGATCGTGGATTCCTATCAGGTTCTGCCGATCAACGGGCAGAATTTTAACTGGAATCATATGATGACAACGATGGTCGCTTTGATGAGTGATATCTTTATTCTGGCATTCCGTATGGTTTTACCGGTGTTTGCCTGTATTATGATATTGAATGTGATTCTTGGAATCATGGCGAAGGTGGCGCCACAGATGAATATGTTTGCAATCGGTATCCAGTTAAAGATCCTGCTGGGATTTTTGATCATGTTTCTGACGATTGGATTACTGCCATACATTTCAGATTTTGTGTTCAGTGAGATGAAAAAGATCATGACAATGATGTTAGAGGGAATGCATTAGAAGTGGAAAAGGAAAAAAGGCTTCTGCTGACTTATGATCTGCAGCGGTTCGCGAAAGACGGACCGGGCGGAGAGAAAACAGAACCGGCGACAGCGAAAAAATTAACAGATGCAAGAAAAGAAGGTAAGGTTGCAAAGAGCCGGGAGATCAGTTCTGCGGTCGACTTGATCGTATTATTTCTGATATTGAAACTATTTATGTCATTTGTTTACGATAATTTCTTTGGAACATTTTCCGTGTTTTACAACAAGATACCGGATGTTATAAATGACAGTATTGGCGGGATCACTCTGCGTACAGTGTCGGCACTGTTGCATGAAATGCTCCTTTTTATGCTAAAGATCATGGCACCTTTTTTACTGATAGGATTGATTGTGAGCCTGGCTTTTGGTATAGTACAGGTTGGGTGGAAAGTTACGGCAAAGCCATTACAGCCAAATCTTTCCAAATTTAATCCGATCAGCGGATTTAAGCGTATATTTTCCAAAGATGCGTTATTTGAGCTGGTAAAATCGATCGTAAAGATCGCACTGATCGCGATCGTGGCTTATCAGTGCATCAAGGGAAATGAAAATAACCTGTTTGTTTTATATGATATACCGTTGCTGCAGGCAGTCATATTGTGCGGTAATATTATCCTGAATACGGGGTTGAAGATCAGTCTCGTATATCTGATCGTCGGTCTGGCAGACTGGATCTATCAGAAGGTCAAATTCAAAAATGATATGAAGATGACCAAGCAGGAAGTAAAGGATGAATATAAGAACACAGAAGGAGATCCGCAGATCAAGGGGCGCCAGAGACAGAGGATGCGTGAAGCTTCCCAGCGCCGTATGATGCAGGATGTTCCGAAAGCGGATGTCGTTATCACGAACCCGACCCATCTTGCTGTTGCGTTAAAATATGACGCGGAGCAGGCAAAGGCACCGGTCGTCCTTGCAAAAGGGGAAGATTATCTGGCACAAAAGATCAAGGAGAAAGCCAGAGAGTTCCATATTGAAATCGTTGAAAATAAACCATTGGCAAGAATGCTTTATGCGAATGTGGATATCGGAGCGGAAATTCCGCCGGAATTGTATCAGGCAGTTGCCGAGGTGCTTGCGATGGTATATAATCTAAAGAATAGATAAAAACATAAAAGATAAAGGAGGAGTTGGCATGAAAAAATCAGATGTGGGGGTTGCAATCTATTTGCTGGCGGCCATCATATTTTTCATTATTCCAATTCCGAATTACTTATTGGATGTTATGCTGGCGATCAATATTTCGATTGCGCTTGTCATATTGTTTAATTCACTGTTCGTAAAAGAAGTACTTGAAATGTCGTTTTTCCCGACATTACTTTTGTTTACGACAATTTTTCGTATTTCTTTGAACGTGTCTTCGACAAGACTGATCCTTTCTACCGGTGATCCGGGTAACGTCGTTGAGACATTCGGACAGTTCGTAGGTGGCGGTGATCTGATCATCGGTGCCATTGTGTTCGTTGTGTTGATTTTGATACAGTTCATTGTCATCAATAAAGGTTCTGAACGAGTGGCAGAAGTTTCCGCACGTTTTACCCTGGATGCAATGCCTGGTAAACAGATGGCGATCGATGCGGATCTGAATACAGGTGCCATTACAGAAAAAGAAGCAAGAGAGCGGAGAAATAAGATCCAGGAAGAAGCCGGTTTCTTTGGTTCTATGGATGGTGCAACGAAATATGTAAAGGGAGATGCTATTTCGGGACTTATCATTACCGTGATCAATCTTTTGGGCGGAACTGTTATGGGAGTTACCAGACAGGGTCTTACCGCAGTAGATGCATTACAGCAGTACGGCATACTCACCATTGGTGACGGACTCTGCAGTCAGATTCCGTCTCTTTTGATTTCTCTGGCGACCGGTATTCTGGTCACGAAGGCATCAAAGGATGCGGACTTTGGAACCGTGCTGGTGCGTCAGCTTTTTGGTATTCCGAAAGTATTGTATCTGGTTGGAAGTGCGCTTATTTTTCTTGGTGTTGTAACACCTTTAAAATGGTATCTGTTTGTCGGACTTGGTCTGGTGTTTATCATCAGCGGAAAGCAGATGCAGAAGAGCATACGCATGGAAGAAATCGAGGATGAAGTGAACGAGGATGAGGTAGACGCGGAGGAGATCCGAAAGCCGGAGAATGTGGTTTCCCTGCTGCAGGTGGATCCGATCGAGCTGGAATTCGGATATGGAATCATTCCGCTTGCAGATGTAAATCAGGGTGGAGACCTTTTGGATCGTGTTGTAATGATCCGGCGGCAGATCGCGCTGGAGCTTGGTACCGTTGTGCCGATCATCCGTCTGCGTGATAACATTCAGTTGAATCCGAATCAGTATATTATCAAGATCAAGGGCATCCAGGTCACAGAGGGTGAGATTCTGTTTGACCACTATATGGCGATGAACCCGGGATATGTTGAAGAGGAGATCACGGGTATCCCTACGTTTGAACCGTCGTTCCATCTGCCGGCGATCTGGATCACTGAGGGACAGCGTGAAAAGGCGGAAAGTCTCGGTTATACGGTTGTAGATCCGCCGTCCATTATCGCAACCCATCTGACAGAAGTGATCCGTTCCCATATTGCGGAATTTCTGACCAGACAGGACGTACAGAATCTTGTGGACAATTTAAAAGAAAACAATCCTGCCCTTGTGGACGAGCTGGTTCCGAAGCTGCTTGGGCTTGGTGAGATACAGAAAGTACTCCAGAACCTGCTTGCGGAGGGAATTTCCATCCGTGATCTTTTGACCATTTTTGAAACGCTTGCGGACCATGCGGCGACGACAAGGGATACGGATGTACTGACCGAATATGTAAGACAGAGCTTAAAGCGTGCGATTTCAAGCAAGTACTTCCCTGCGAATGAAACGACCAGCGTGATCACACTGGATCCGAAGGTGGAACAGGATATCATGGGATCGGTCAAACAGACAGAGCAGGGCGCGTATCTTACACTGGATCCGGAACGGACAAAGGCGATCATGGCTTCCGTGGAAACAGAAGTGGCAAAACTGGAGAGCCTTGGTAAAAATCCGATCGTTGTGACGTCTCCGATCGTTCGTATGTATTTTAAGAAATTGACAGAGGATTATTTTAAGGATCTGATCGTTGTGTCCTACAATGAGGTGGAATCCAATGTAGAATTACAGTCAGTAGGGATGGTGACAGGATAAAATGACCATAAATAAGTATCAGGGAAGAACGCAGGAAGAAGCGATCCGCATCGCAAAAGAACAGCTTGGTGAGAATGCGGTTATCATGAATGTCAGACCGATCAAGTCGAAAGGACTGTTTCATTTTTTAAAGGACAGTGCATATGAAGTGACGGCTGCGGTAGAGGAACAGCAGCCGGTAGCAAAAAGCTCCGGCCTTGCGATTCAGGATAATATCAATTTTTCTGCGGATGAGGAGATCAAAATTCCGATCCAGCCGCAGGAGACTGTGGCAAGACGGGAGACGAACCGACAGGCGGAAGTCTTAAAGCGCGAGAGCCAGAACCGTCTGGAAGAGCGCATCGAAAATATTCAGGATCTGCTTGAAAAGAAGCTTGCTCCGGCAGAGACGGAAACGGCAAAGAGCCAGTCAAAGCGTGAGGAGAAAACTGCGAAGATGACAAAAGAACAGGAAGAAGGCATGAAGTTCTTAAAAATGATCTATGGCATTATGCTTGAAAATGAGATCAATGAGAAATATGCCAATGTGATTTTAGAGGATATCGAAAAAGTAGTGCGCGGCGGGTCAAGTGTTGACTACATCCTTTCCAGTATATATCAGAAGATGATCTTGAAATTCGGACAGCCGAGGCCGATCGAATTCGGAGAGAAAAAGCCGAAGGTTGTTTTCTTTATCGGACCTACCGGTGTCGGTAAGACAACAACGATCGCGAAAGTCGCTTCCAAATTCAAACTGGATGCCGGAAAAAAGGTGGCACTGTTGTCAGCGGATACTTACCGGATCGCGGCGGCGGAGCAGTTAAAGACCTATGCGAATATCTTGGATACGCCATTTTCCATCGTCTATGCGCCGGAAGAACTGAATCAGGCGATCGCACAGCTGGCAGACTATGATCTGATACTGGTCGATACCGCAGGATTTTCGCATAAGAACATGGAACAGAAGGATGACATTAAAAAGCTGGTAAACAGTCTGGATAAAAAATATGAAAAAGAAGTATTTTTAGTCGTGAGCGCTACGGCAAAATATAAGGATCTTGTTAATATCGCGGATGTCTATCACGATATTGCGGATTACAAACTCATATTTACAAAGCTTGATGAAACATCAGCGTATGGAAATTTACTGAATATCAGATTGTATTCAGGCGCAGATCTTTCATATACAACGAATGGACAGAATGTGCCGGATGATATTGAATTATTCCATACCCAGAAAATTGTAAAGCAGCTGTTGGGAGGAAAATAGTGCATGCAGGATCAGGCACAGCAGTTACGGAACGTGATCAAGCAAAGGAATATAAAAACGACAGTTACGCCTAAGGTAAAAGCGAAAGCGAGGGTGCTGACGATCACCAGCGGAAAGGGTGGTGTCGGCAAATCCAACCTGGCGGTTAATCTGGCAATTCAATTGCGCAAATCGGGGAAAAGAGTTATAATTTTTGATGCAGATATCGGGCTTGCCAATGTAGAAGTAATGTTTGGTACAATCCCAAAATATAATCTCGGAGATCTGGTCTATCGGGGGAAAAAGCTTTCAGAAATTGTGATGGAAGGCCCGATGGGAGTCGGTTTCGTTTCTGGTGGTTCCGGAATTGCCGGACTAAATCACCTGACAGCGGCACAGATAGACCGTCTGGTGGATGAACTTGGAACTTTAGACGAGCTGGCAGACGTGATCATTATTGATACCGGTGCCGGAATTTCAGACAGTGTGCTGAAGTTTGTAGTGAGTAGTCCGGAAGTACTGCTTGTCACTACACCGGATCCGAGTTCGATTACCGATTCTTATTCGCTGCTTAAAATTTTATATCAGCAGCCGGAATTTGAACCACAGGAGACAAAGATCCGATTTGTCGCGAATAAAGTGGCTTCGGTCGAAGACGGGGAAGCACTTTATGAAAAAATGCGGCTTGTGGTTTCCAAATTTCTTGGAGGAGATTTACAGTATCTTGGGATGGTTCCGCTTGACCTTGCATTGGAGCGGGCAGTACAAAAACAGCAGGTGGTGTCTTTGGAAGCGCCTTCATCGAATGCGGCGCGGGCGTTTGAAACACTTGCGGATAATCTGCTTTACGGGGAACAGAAAAAAGCAGTGGTAAAAAAAGGAATATCCCAGTTTTTTTCTAACTTTCTAAACAGGTAAAATACAAATGAGGTAAGCATATGCATACAGCGATTATTGAAGTTGGAAATAAAATCGATATCAGAATTGTAAATCAGATCGAAAACGCGAAAACAACCGGCGAACCGCCACATATTTATAAAAGCCAGCTCTTGGATTTTTTTGAAAACGGGGATATCGAGATATCGATGCCCAGCGAGAACGGACAGATCCGTCTTTTGCCGCTTGGTCTTCGGTATGAACTCGTGTTTTATACAAAAAGCGGGCTGTACCGCGGATATGGAGAAGTGAAGGAACGCTATAAAACGGATAACCGTTTTATGCTGCGGGTCGCGCTTCACACGCCGCTCAACAAATACCAGCGCAGGGAGTATTACCGGTTAAACTGTGCCATGGAAGCGGCTTTTTATATTATAAATAAAGAAATGGCGATGCTTGAACATACAGATGAGATCGAGACAGCACTTCGTGAGAACGAAGAAGCTGCAGGCGAAAAGATGTCTGCGTATGTACGGGATATCAGCGGCGGCGGGATGCGTTTTGTGACCGACGTGGAACTGCCGGAAGATTCTTATATTTTGGTCTATATCAGACTTGGAGAAAAAGCGCAGGATGCGGTCTACCCGATCGTCGGACGTGTGATAAGCAGCGGGAAAGTGGAAGACGTAACACCTGCAAAATACGAACAGAGAGTCGAATTCATTTTAAAAGACAGCAGGGTAAGAGAAGACATTATTCGATTCATCTTTAAGGAAGAACGAAAAGCCCGAAGAAATAGAAAAGGATGATTCAGCATGAAGAAAAATATTCTTGTCGTTGATGACTCTGCACTCATGAGAAGGGTTATCTGTGATATAATTAATTCAGACAGTAGATTCCAGGCAACCGATATCTGCAGAGATGGACTGGAGGCATACGAACGACTGAAAACGACACAATATGATGGCGTGGTTCTGGATGTGAATATGCCGCGTATGAATGGTCTGGAACTGTTAGAAAAGTTGCAGCAGGAAAAAATCAAAGCGACTGTGATCATGGTAAGCACAGAGACTACAAAAGATGCAGAAATCACATTACTTGCCATGGAGCGGGGCGCGATTGATTTTGTCACAAAACCGACCAACATCATAGAAGCAAAGGGTGAAGACTTTAAAAAGCGCCTTACGGCTGTGCTTACGGCGGTGATCAGCACCCGTGCATATGCGAACAGGAGCATATCATCGGGAAGCACTGATAAGACAGTAACGCAGGTAAGACAGCTGATCAAGCCAAAGACATCCCTGGGAAGAGGAAACAAGCTGGTTGCGCTTGCGTGCTCTACCGGAGGTCCGAAGGCCTTACAAAGCGTAATCCCTTATCTTCCGAAAAATATGGATGCACCGATGGTTTTGGTGCAGCATATGCCGAGAGGATTCACAAAATCCATGGCGGATCGCTTAAATGAGATCAGTCCGATCGAAGTGAAAGAGGCGGAAGACGGAGATATCTTAAAAAAAGGATGCGTGTATATCGCGCCGGGCGGAAAGCATATGGAGATCACAAAGTGCAGCGATGGACGGCACAAAGTATCTTTGAATGATGAACCGGCGATCGGAGGATTGAAACCGTGCGCGGATATTATGTATCGGTCTTTACGCGAAAGCGGATATGATGAGATCACCTGCGTTGTGCTGACAGGAATGGGTGCGGATGGTACAAAAGGCATCCTTTCACTGCGGGAGAAAAAACCGCTTTATGTTATTGCACAGAATGCCGAGACCTGTGTGGTCTATGGCATGCCAAAGGCGATTGTGGAGACCGGAGTGGTGAATGAAGTCGCTCCGTTGACACAGGTGGCACAGGAAATTATTAAGAATGTGGGGGTACAGTAAAATGGATGTAAGCCAATATCTTGAAATTTTTATTGATGAAACAAGTGAACACATCCAGAGTCTGAGTGACAATATCATGACTTTGGAAAAGGAACCGGACAATAAGGACGTGATCAACGAGATCTTCCGTGCGGCACACTCTTTAAAGGGTATGGCGGGAACCATGGGATTTAAGCGCATGCAGCATCTGACCCATGACATGGAAGATGTATTCCAGGAAGTCCGCAGTGACAGAGTAAAAGTCACCAGTGATATGATAGACCTTCTGTTCCGCTGCCTGGATGCAATCGAAGCGTATCTTGACTGCATCAAGGAATCTTCCGACGAAGGAACAGAGGACAACGAATCCCTGATCCAGGGACTGAACACTTTCCTTGCAAAAGCGGAGGGCAAAGAAGCAGCGGCTGAGGCAGCACCTGCTCCGGCAGAAAGCCCGAAGGCTGAGGAAGCAAAAGCAGAAGACGGCGATAAGAAAAAATATCTGCACGTTGATTTCACGGAGAATGAAAAAAATGAGATCAAATCCGCAGAGGAAGCCGGAAACAAAGTATATGGACTTACCGTATTTATCCAGAAAGAATGTCTGTTAAAAGCGGCAAGAGCATTTCTGGTATTTAAGGCAGTGGAAGAACTTGGACAGATCGTGGTTTACCGCCCGAGTTCACAGGATATCGAAGATGAGAAGTTTGAAAATGACTTCACCTTCTATCTGACAACAGACGCAGACCTTGAAACCGTACTTACCACGATCCGCAATGTATCCGAGATCGATGAAGCAGTCGGCGAGGAAGTAAAATCTGAAGCTCTGTTTGCAGCAAGTGCAAAGGCTGAGGAAGAGGCTGCAAAACAGGATGCGGCAAAAGCAGCTCCGGCGGCACCGGCACCTCAGAAAACAGAGGCGCCTGCAAAGAAAGAGACCACAAAAGCAGCAGCAAAGAATAAATCGGGAGGAAGACCGGTTACAAGCCGTACCGTGCGTGTTGATATTGAAAAACTGGATGCGCTGATGAACCAGGTCAGCGAGCTTATTATCGCAAAGAACAGTCTGGTATCCATCAGCTCTTCCGACGGAGGAAACTTCCAGAACCAGAGTTTCCATGAACAGATCGAATATCTGGAACGTATCACGACAAGCCTGCATGAGTCAGTCATGAAGGTACGAATGGTTCCTATCGAGAGCGTAGTGAACAAATTCCCGCGTATGATCCGTGACCTGTCCAGAAAGCTGAACAAAAAGATGGAACTGGTCATGAGCGGTGAGGATACCGAGCTCGACCGTACCGTTGTCGATCAGATCGGTGATCCGTTGCAGCATTTGCTCCGAAATTCCGCAGATCATGGCCTGGAAAGCGCAGAACTGCGTAAGGAGAGAGGAAAGCCGGAAACCGGTACGATCCGCTTAAACGCATTCCAGGAAGGCAACAACGTTATCATCGAAGTTGGCGATGATGGTAACGGAATCGATACAGAGCGTGTTAAGAGCAAAGCGATCGAACGCGGTCTTGTTACCGAAGAACAGGCAGAGAAACTTACCCAGAAAGAGATCATTGACTTCCTGTTTATGCCGAGTTTCTCCATGGCAAAAACAATTACGGATATTTCCGGACGTGGTGTAGGTCTTGATGTTGTAAAATCCAATATCGAAGCACTCGGCGGTGATGTAGAAGTAAAGACGAAGCTTGGTGAGGGAACAACCTTTACGGTACGCCTGCCACTGACGCTTGCAATCATTCAGGCATTGATGGTTGAGATCCGTGATGAAAAATACGCGATCGCACTTGGCTCGATCCAGAATATCGAGGATATTCCGGTTAAGGATATCAAATATGTAGAGGCAAAAGAAGTGATCCACCTTCGTGGTCTGGTCATTCCGATCATTCGTCTGGACAAGCTTTTGGACAGCGCACCAAGAGAAGAGGAACCGGAGAGCCTTACGGTTGTAATCGTAAAGAAGGGCGAAAAATATGCAGGACTTGTCGTTGATAATCTGATAGGCCAGCAGGAGATCGTCATCAAGTCACTCGGTAAATATATTAACAACAACAAGCTCATCAGCGGCGCGACCATTCTTGGAGACGGTGAAGTCGCACTGATCTTGGATGTTAATACATTAATGTAGGCAGGGGGTGTCTTTAAATGGCAGAGGTTATTGAAACAACAGAAAGCGTGAAAAAACAATATATTGTAGTCAAAATCGGAAGCGAACAGTATGGTATTGATATCAGCTATGTAGACAATATCGTCCGTATGCAGAAAATCACAAGAGTGCCGAAGGCACAGACTTATTTCAAAGGAATCATCAACCTTCGTGGTGAGATCGTTCCGGTTATGAGCGTGCGCAAACGTATGGGACTGGATGATGATGTTTTTACGAATGCATCCCGTATCATTATTTTAAAAATTGAACAGCAGGGCGCACTGGGAATCATTGTTGATGAAGTAAAAGAAGTAGTTACACTTGGCGCGGATCAGATCGACAAGGTAGCTTACAATAAGAAGATGGATAAAGATACATTCATCAACGGAATTGGAAAGAATGGAGAGGAACTGATTTCCCTGTTCAATATCAATTCTATTATCGGAGAGGAAATTGAATAGGCAGTATTATAGTGTGTGAATATAGCAAGGTCTGAATGGGCCTTGCTATATCCTGTATATACATGCGATGATTTCCGAAAGACAGGAGGAAGTATGTCAGAACTTAGTTTAGCAGAGGTAAATAACGTCTATTTTGACGTGCTCAAGGAAATTGGAAACATTGGTGCAGGAAATGCGACTACGGCAATTTCCACGATGTTGAATCTCAGGATCGATATGAGCGTTCCGAAGGTAGAACTCTTGACTTTTCAGGAGTTGGGATCTGCGATCTGCCCGGAAGATGAAACGATCATCGGAATCTATCTGGAAGTGCAGGGCGATATCGATGGAAGCATGATGTTTTTGCTGAAACCGGATTCGGCACATTTTCTGGTAAATAAATTGCTGGGAAGAGAAGGAGAGCAAAAGCAGGAGTTTGATGAGATGGAGCTCTCTGCGATCAAGGAAATTGGTAATATTATCGCAGGTTCCTATTTGAATGCGCTTTCGTCCATGACCGGACTGACGATAGCACCAACGATCCCGTATCTTGCGATTGATATGGCGGCGGCTATTTTGAGCGTTCCTGCAATTCAGTTTGGAAAATATGGTGATAATGCACTGATGATAGAAACAGAGTTTGGTGATGATGTTATGATTAACGGATACTTTATTTTGTTACCGGAATTGGAATCTTATGATAAAATATTATCATCTCTCGGAATTTCTATATAAGGAGAGAGTTGGATGAGTGAAGTGATTAAGGTTGGAATGGCAGATTTAAATCTATGCAGGGATCCTGACATTATCACAACGTTGGGGCTGGGTTCCTGTATAGGAATTGCGCTGTATGATCCGTCGACCAAGATCGGCGGACTGGCACATATCATGCTGCCGGACAGCACAAAGATGAGAAATAATTCAAATATTGCGAAGTTTGCGGATACCGGAATCGAGGAACTTTTAAACCGGATGATCAAGGCAGGAGCAGTAAAAAGCAGACTGGTAGCCAAGATTGCGGGCGGAGCTAAGATGTTTGAAGTGAGTGGACTTTCAGATATCGGAAATGTAGGACAGCGGAATGCGGAAGCTTCCCGCGCGAAACTAAAGCAGCTTGGAATACGGCTGATTGCGGAAGATACCGGACTGAATTACGGTCGAACCGTAGAACTTCATTGCGATAATGGAGACTATTACATTAAATCCGTTGGAAAGCCGCTCAAAATCATATAGAGTGGAGGGGTGTGGATGAAGACAAAACAGGTGCCGGCGATCGTTATGCTGACGGCAGGTTTTGTTACCTGTGTGATTTCCATTATGCAGCATATGGAGTTTGGCAGATTTTTAAAGATTTTACTTCTGGTATTGATCTGCTTTTATATCCTCGGCTGCGTGGCAAAAGTGATTTTGGATAAGAATTTTGCACCGATGCAGGAAGAGGAAGAAGAACAAGAGCAAACAGAGGAAGGCGAAGAGACAGCAGATGGCACGGAAGCCGCTGAAGACATGGAAAATATAAAGTCTGATGGGGATGAATAGCAAATTATGAAGGCAGTTGACAAGCAAAAATTGTGGGAAACATATCGAAAGTCTCCTACTCCGGAAATGCGCGAACAGATTATCCTGGAATATGCGCCGCTTGTGAAGGTGGTCGCGGGACGGCTCAGCATGTACCTGGGATATAATGTGGAATATGAGGATCTGGTGAGTTACGGTATTTTCGGGTTGATCGATGCCATTGACAAATTTGACATGCAAAAGGATGTGAAATTTGAAACTTATGCCAGCCTGCGTATTCGTGGGGCTATTCTGGACCAGATCCGAAAGATGGACTGGATACCGCGAACCGTGCGACAGAAGCAAAAAAAGATTGACGAAGCGATCCGCAATATTGAAATGCGGACGGGAAAAAACGCCACAGACGAACAGGTCGCGGGAGAACTGGGACTGGAGCAGGAAGAGCTGACGGAGTGGCAGTCGAGACTGAAAATTACAAACGTAATATCGTTAAATGAATTTTTGGAGCAGGGACAGGAGCCTGTGATGGATGCAAGGGGGAATTCGCATTTCTCACAGCCGGAGGATGTTGTCAGTGAAAGTGAACTGAAACAGGTTCTGGAAGAGGCTCTGGAGGTCTTAACAGAGAAAGAGAAAAAGGTCATTTTGTTATATTACTATGAGGATCTGACCTTAAAAGAAATCAGTAAGGTACTGGAAGTGTCGGAGTCCAGAGTTTCCCAGCTTCATACCAAAGCACTGCTTAAAATGAGAGCAAAAATGGGAAAATATATGGATATTCTTGTAAACGAATAAGTGGGGAAAATACTATGGGAAAAAATGCGTATTTTGAACTGGTTACCTGTCAGGACGGAGTTTATGTGGAGATCATACCGCCACAGGAAGACGGAAAACTTCTTGCGGTTACCGAGATAACGGCTTATCTGGACAGCCACGGGCTGGATAAGTATGATTTAAAAAAGATCAAAGAAGCAGCAGAACAGACCGAGGAGAAAAGGAAGATCCGGGTAGGAGAGCCTGGCAGTATCGGCAAGCTGGATGAAACAATGGAGCTGTTTGTGTTTCAGGATAAAATGCATGCGACAGCGCGCTTTTATCCGCCGGCAAACGGAGGAAAAACGCTTACGCTCGAAGATATCGCAGCAAGGCTTGGAAAAGAAAAGATAAAGGCAGGGATCAGTCAAAAGCAGATTCTTTCTTTTCTCGGGGAACGCAGGTACGCGACGGATTATGTGATCGCGCAGGGAAAAGAACCTGTCGAGGGACATGATGCGAAAATACAGTATTTTTTCAATACCAATACCAATCTACGGCCGAAACGAAATGAAGACGGAACTGTAAATTACAAGGATCTCAATACCATCGGTCATGTGGAGAAGGGACAGAAGATCGCGGAGCTGATACCGGAAGATCCGGGAAAGCCGGGGATCAATGTCTATGGTGAGGAGATAAGACCGCATGCCGTAAAAGGGAACAAGCTGTCTTATGGAAACAATATCACGATCTCGGAGGACAAAAGAGAACTTTACTCGGATGTGACCGGACATGCCAGCCTGGTGGGTGGCAAGGTGTTTGTGTCGGATGTATATGAGGTGCCGGCAGATGTTGACAATTCCACGGGAAATATTGAGTACAGCGGAAGTGTGACAGTTCGTGGTAATGTAAAAGGCGGGTTCCGCATTTCGGCAAAAGGTGATATCGTGGTAGAAGGCATCGTGGAGGATGCGGAACTTTATGCGGGCGGACAGATCATCGTAAAGCGCGGGATCCACGGCATGGGAAAAGGTGTGCTGCAGGCAAGTGGAAATGTCCTCTGTAAATTTATAGAAAACGCGAAAGTTATTTCCGGTGGCTATGTGGATTCGGAAGCGATCCTGCACAGTCAGGTAGATGCTTACAGTGATGTGATCGTAGACGGTAAGAAAGGCTTTATTACCGGAGGGATTATCCGTGCCGGCAATCTTGTTTCGGCAAAGACGATCGGATCTGCGATGGAGACGATCACACAGATCGAGGTTGGGGCGGATCCGCTTGAAAAGGAACGGTATGTGGAACTGCAAAAACAGATCCGCACATACAATGAGCAGATCGACCGGATCAAACCGATCGTGACAACATACAGTGAAAAGTTAAAGCACGGCGAGCATCTGTCACAGGAACAGCTTACTTATGTCAGAAAACTTGCGGAACAGTTAAAGCAGTTAAAGGGAGCAGCAGAACCTTTAAAAGCAGAAGCGGCAAAAATAAACGGGATCCTGGCGCTTGGAAGTTCTGCCCGTGTCAAAGTCGCCAATACGATCTATTCCGGTGTGACGATCGTGATATCAGATACGAGAATGACATTAAAAAATGAACGTACTTACAGTCAGTTTATCCGTCAGGACGGAGAAATAAAGATTATTCCATTATAGAGGTGAGGATATGTCAATTCGACCAGTTGATTTAAATGGAATGGTACAGAGGTCTCAGGACGTCGGTACCTTAAAACAGCAGGAAGACGCAAAACCAATGGTGGATCAGCAGAACATACAGACACATTTTGGTAAACAGGGAGAGCAGAAATTAAAGCAGGTAGTACATGCGGATGATGCCAATGAACAGGAATATCGCTATGATGCGAAGGAAAAGGGCAATTCTCAGTATGAACAGCAGAAAAATAAGAAACGCGACAGGAAAAAAGAAGACGGAAAGATAAAAACAAAGGGAATGTCCGGTGGGTTTGACATTCGCATATAAAGGAGTATTACGGCAATGACAGGATTAGAAATTACCCTTTTACTGGTTGGGATAGTATTTATGGTCGGAAGCTTTCTGATTACAGAAAGACTTTCCGGCTCGGAACTGAACAAAGTTTCGGAACTCAGTGAGGATGAGATCCGGAGAATCTTGGAACGTGAGCTTACGAGCGCACAGCAGAAAATCGATACGCAGATCGAACAGTCGATCGTAAACTCGATCGAACAGTCTTCCGACCGCGTGGATCGTGCGCTGGATAAAGAGACGAATGAAAAGATCATGGCGATCAGCGAGTTCTCCGATACCGTGATGGAAAATATGAATAAAACGCATAATGAGATTATGTTTTTATATAGCATGTTAAACGACAAGCATGCGACGATGACCGAGCACATGGAAGAGCTGCAGAAGCTGCTTTCGGAGATCAATCAGAAAAAAGAAACGCAGGATACGGATCTTGCGGCTGCGCTTGCGAAATTTGAGGAGCATATCAAAGAACGCGAAGAGGAACTTTCGCAGGAAATGGAAGCAAAGACAGCGGACTTCATCGAGGCGGTCAACGCGTTTCTGGCGGAAAAGGCGGCAGAGCAGGAAGCAGAACAGCAGCTGCCGGAAGTGGAAGAAGTAAGCGAAGAGCAGACAGAAGAAGTGCCGGAAGAAGAAGCAGAGCCGGAAGTGGAAGAAAAAGAAGAAACGGTGCAGCAGGAGAGCAATCACAATGCAGCGATCTTAGAGCTTCACAGACAGGGAGCGTCTGAGATAAAGATCGCGAAAGAATTAGGACTTGGCGTCGGTGAAGTGAAGCTGGTACTGGGACTGTTCAGAGAGGAAGAAGCATAGTGAAGTTAAAGTATTATTTACGGGGACTTGGAATTGGAATTATTGTCACCACACTGGTATTGATGGTTGCGTTTTCCGGAAAAAAAGAAAAACTTTCGGATCAGGAGATCATGCAGCGGGCAGAACAGCTTGGCATGGTTATGGCAGATGAGGGACAGACGGAAACCGGAACAGAAGAAAATACCGGGACAGAAGCGCAGCCTGAGACAGAGCAGGATGTACAGAATACAGAAGCAGGCACCGAAGAAAATGCCGATGAAAACACAGAAAACGCATCGGAACCGGAAACAGAGCCGCAGACCGAAGCCGCTGCAGAGCCGGCAGCGCCGGAAGATACCACAGGAAATGTTGTGGGAGAAGTAAAGCAGGAGACTTCCGGTGAAGTGGCATTTACCGTCAAATCCGGGGAATCTTCGGATACCGTGGCGTTTAACCTGTATAAAGCGGGACTTGTGGATGATGCGACCGCGTTCAACCGTTATATGATAAGTAAAGGATATGACAGCAGACTGCGGACGGGAGATTTCAAGATCCGTTCCGGAGCTTCCTATGATGAGATCTTAAAGGTTCTCGCACCATAAATTCATAATGGAAAAACAAAAAGCCCTTGCGTGTCAGGGGCTTTTGTGATATACTACAAAAGTTGCAGAGCGCTTATCCGAGAAACGCCCGGATAAGTTGCAAAAAAAGACACATATGTCGATGGCAGGATGGGTGCCGAAAGGTTATCCTGCAAAAGGAAGCATATGGATGAAAAACCAGTTGGAGGTAGAAACATGAGCGTTATTTCAATGAAACAGTTATTAGAAGCAGGTGTTCATTTCGGACATCAGACCAGAAGATGGAACCCGAAAATGGCTCCGTACATCTACACAGAAAGAAACGGAATCTACATCATCGATTTACAGAAATCCGTTGGAAAAGTAGATGAAGCTTACAAAGCAGTATCTGATATTGCAGCAGACGGCGGCACAATCCTTTTCGTTGGAACAAAGAAACAGGCACAGGATGCGATCAAGACAGAAGCAGAACGTTGCAATATGTTCTATGTAAACGAGAGATGGCTTGGTGGTATGCTTACAAACTTCAAGACAATCCAGAGCCGTATCGCAAGATTAAAAGCGATCGAAAAGATGGAAGAAGACGGAACATTCGATGTTCTTCCGAAGAAAGAAGTTATCCAGTTAAAGAAAGAACTTGAAAAATTACAGAAGAACCTTGGCGGTATCAAAGAAATGAAGAAGATCCCGGATGCGATCTTCATCGTAGATCCGAAGAAGGAAAGAATCTGTGTACAGGAAGCACACGCACTTGGTATTCCGCTTATCGGTATTGCAGATACCAACTGTGATCCGGAAGAATTAGATTATGTCATTCCTGGTAACGATGATGCGATCAGAGCTGTAAAATTGATCGTTTCCAAAATGGCTGATGCTGTTATCGAAGCAAATCAGGGGCTTGAAAATGTAGATCTTGAAGCTGCAGAAGGTGAAGCAGAGGAAGAAGCATAAATTCAATTTATTATTTGGAGGAATCGAAAATGGCTATTACAGCAGCAATGGTAAAAGATCTGCGTGAAATGACCGGCGCAGGAATGATGGATTGTAAAAAGGCACTCAATGAGACAAACGGAAATATGGACGAGGCTGTTGAATTCTTAAGAAAGAATGGACAGGCAAAAGCAGAGAAGAAAGCTTCCAGAGTTGCTGCAGAAGGTGTTGTAAATGTTGCCGTAGACGGTGACACAAAGGCAGCTATCGTAGAAGTAAACTCTGAGACAGATTTCGTTGCAAAGAACGAGAAGTTCCAGAACTACGTTGCAGAAGTTGCAAAGCAGGTGTTAACCACAGAAGCAACAGATGTAGATGCATTTATGGAAGAAAAATGGCAGGGTGACGCTGCTAAGACCGTAAAGGATGCACTGGTTGAGCAGGTTGCAGTGATCGGTGAGAACTTAAAGATCAGAAGATTTGAAAAAGTCAGTGCTGATAACGGATGTGTTGTTCCGTATATCCATGGCGGCGGACGTATCGGTGTATTAGTTGTAGCAGAAACTGCAGTAGTAAACGATACCGTAAAAGAAGCATTAAAGAACCTTGCAATGCAGATTGCGGCTTTAAATCCGAAATATGTTTCTGACAGCGAAGTAAGCGCAGATTACATCGCACATGAAAAAGAAATCTTAATGGCACAGATCAACAATGATCCGAAGGAATCCCAGAAACCGGAAAAGGTAAAAGAGGGAATGATCCAGGGCCGTATCAAGAAAGAATTAAAAGAGATCTGTCTGGTAGACCAGGTATATGTAAAAGCAGAAGACGGAAAACAGACCGTAGAAAAATATCTGGAGCAGGTTTCAAAAGAAGTTGGAGCTACTGTTACAATCAAGAAATTTGTTCGTTTTGAGACCGGTGAAGGAATCGAAAAGAAACAGGAAGATTTCGCAGCAGAGGTTGCAGCACAGTTATAATTGTAAGACCAGATCCGATGAATGGGATCTCATAAGTTACCGCATCAGCAGTAAAAATGCTGATGCGGTATTTTTTTAGCTCTTTGGGTGGAAAAGTAAGATCAGATATGGTATTTTAAATAGGAAAGGGAGAAGTAATACTATGGAAAAAAATGCAAAGCTTGCGTCAATCTATGTAAAAATATACAATAAGCGGACGCTTACCATCGATGATCTGACGTTTCTGGCAAAGTATGATCCGGAGTGTTTTGCCAAGACGTGTGAGAACCTGATCTATAAGATCCCGGAGACACGCGAACTTATGACTCAGGAGCTTGCGACCCAGGAACCGGAGGAGATACAGATGGCGGAGGAGGCGGATGCACAGGCTGCGCAAAGGACAGAAGATGACAGACAAAAGATCGAAGAGGAACACATCAGACAGCTGCTCTTAAACCTGCGCGATATGAAAGAAATGCCGGTGAATCAGGTGGATCCTGACCGGGTGAAAAATCTTCTTGGAAGCCTTTATATGGAAAAGCTGTTTCCGCATAATGATAAGAACAGATATTTTGAAATGCCGGAAGAACCCGGAAAATCCATATTTAATAAAAAGGTTTGAAAAATTGGTTGAAATGAATATACAATTAATGATACAATAAAAAAAGATGTTATGACCTGGAGGTCACTTATGGAAGGAAAGAACCAAAGCAGCTTGAAGGAACAACAGGAGAGAAGAAAGCGCATCAACCGCATCAAAAGAGGACTGATTTCCTTTATCGGGATCTGGATGCTTTTGTGCATGTTCCTGTGTGTGGTGTTGCTGTTTAAAGTAAACAGTCTGGAAAAACAGATTTCACAGCTTGTCTCGGACGCGACCGTGAGCAAAAGCGCGGCGGAGACAATGAGTGAAAATACGTCAGATAAATCCGGTGTGTTTTCCTATGATTCTACGGAGTTGATAGGAGGCGAAAAGGCTACCGAGCAGGTGATCGCAAACGTTTCCAACGCGGTGGAATCGGATTCGGAAAACTTTGCGGAAGAGAACGACCAGTTGAAGGTATATCTTACGTTTGATGACGGACCAAGCGACAATACGGCGGCAATTTTGGACACGCTTGCAAAGTACAATGTGAAGGCAACGTTTTTTGTGGTCGGCAAGACGGACGATCAGTCAAAAGAGATGTATCAGCGCATAGTGAATGAAGGACACACGCTGGGAATGCATTCATATTCTCATAAATACAGTGTGGTATATGATTCGCTGGATGCGTTTGAGACAGATTTCAATCAGCTGCAGTCCTATCTTTATGATATAACCGGACAGGAGTGCAGACTGTACCGCTTTCCGGGAGGAAGCAGCAATCAGGTCAGCAATACGGATATGTCGGAATTTATCCGTTTCCTGAATGAAGAGGGTGTGACCTATTTCGACTGGAATGTATCCAGCGGAGACGCAACCTCACAGGCATATACGGCAGATGAACTGCTTAATAATGTCCTTACGGATGTGCCAAAATATAAAACATCCGTGGTGCTTATGCATGATTCCAACACCAAGTCTACGACAGTGGAAGCACTTGGCCCGATGATTGAGGCATTACAGGGAATGGGAGCACAGATTCTTCCGATTGATGAGAATACGACGCTGGTTCAGCATATCAAGGCAGATAGCGTTGAATAGGTGTTGCAATATAATATGGAGGTAAGAGAATGAGCTTTTTTAAGGAATTTAAAGATGACTTATCGCAGGCAGTAAATGAGCTGATGCCGGGGGAAGATGAGCTGGAAGACATCGAACCGGTTGATTCCACTGCGGACACAGGAACTGTGAGCAATGACGTGGATGTGGAATCCGAACTCTTGAAATTAGATGGGCTTCTGGAAAAAGTAAGCAAGGAAGCAGAAGAAGTTCCGATGCCGGAAGATGATCTGGATGCAGCGCCGGTGCCGGAAGACGAACCGGTAAAAGAACCGGAAGCTGAGGCAGAGGATGTGGAACCGTTACCGGATATCGCATTTCCGGAAGAGGAAACAGAGACACTGCCGGAACCGGAAGAAATAAAAGAGATCATGGAAGAAGAGCCACAGGAAGCAGTGGAAGATGTGGCAGAAGAGACTGCAGAAGAACCGGAGATCGTGCCGGAAGCAGCAGAGCCAGAAGAAGTTTTACCGGAGATGCCAGTAGAACCGGAACAAGATATCGAAGAAAAAGAGGATGCCAAGGAGGATGCTATTATGAGCAGCAAGCAGGAAGAAAATTTAACAAACGCAGAAGTTGAAACAGAAAACACCGTAAACGGAGTGAATGCGGCGGCAGTTACCGATGAGACAGCAGTGATCACAACCGGAATGAAGATCGAAGGTAATATCACATCTACCGGATCTTTGGATATCCAGGGTGAGATCAAAGGTGATGTGACCTGTAACGGAAAACTTTCCGTAACCGGTACCGTAACCGGAAACAGCAACTCTTCTGAGTTCTTTGCAGATTCCGCAAAAATCGAGGGTGAGATCACAAGTGTCGGAACGGTAAAGATCGGACTTGGTTCTGTTGTCATCGGAAATGTAAAAGCAACATCCGCAGTGATCGCAGGCGCGATCAAGGGTGATATTGATGTGCAGGGACCGGTTGTTGTAGATACTTCCGCAGTTGTTGTCGGAAACATCAAATCACGTTCTGTACAGATCAATAACGGAGCGGTTATTGAAGGTTTCTGTTCTCAGTGCTATGCGGATATCGATATGGAAAATCTCTTTGGAGAGAAGAAAGGCAAATAATCCATGAAAAGAGTATTTTTAAAACTGAGCGGCGAAGCGCTTGCCGGAGAAAAAAAGACGGGATTTGATGAAGCAACCGTTACGGAAGTCGCAAAACAGGTAAAGCAGATCGTGGACGGCGGTATGGAAGTCGGTATCGTGATCGGAGGAGGAAACTTCTGGAGAGGACGTACCAGCGAGACGATCGACCGTACCAAGGCAGATCAGATCGGAATGCTCGCTACGGTCATGAATTGCATCTATGTGTCCGAGATCTTCCGTTATGTGGGAATGAAAACGCAGATCTTAACACCGTTTGAGTGTGGATCCATGACAAAACTGTTTTCCAAAGACCGTGCAAACAAATACTTTGAAAAGGGAATGGTTGTATTTTTTGCAGGTGGAACCGGACATCCGTATTTTTCTACAGACACCGGTATCGTGCTGCGCGCGATCGAAATGGACGCGGACGGCATCTATCTGGCAAAGGCAGTGGATGGCGTATATGACAGCGATCCGAAGTTAAATCCTGCAGCAAAGAAATTCGATGAAGTGTCGATCGAGGAAGTGATCGCAAAGAAACTGGCGGTTGTCGATCTCACAGCATCGATCATGTGTATGGAGAACAAGATGCCGATGTATGTTTTCGGATTAAACGAAGAAAACAGTATCGTGAACGCGATGAGCGGCAAATTCAGCGGGACAAAAGTCACCGTATAAATCATTAGTATTATTGGAGGAAATAAAATGGACGAGAGATTAGCACAATACAATGAAAAAATGCAGAAGTCTCTGGATAATCTGCTTGCAGAATTCGGAGGGATCCGCGCAGGACGTGCCAATCCGCATGTATTAGACAAGATCAAAGTAGATTATTACGGAACACCGACTGCTTTACAGCAGGTTGCGAATATCAATGTACCGGAACCGCGTATGATCCAGATCCAGCCATGGGAAGCATCCTTGGTAAAGGAGATTGAAAAAGCGATCATGACTTCCGATCTCGGCATCAACCCGACCAATGATGGAAAAGTGATCCGTCTGGTCTTCCCGGAACTGACCGAGGAACGCAGAAAAGAGATCGCGAAAGACATCAAGAAAAAGGGAGAGAGCGCAAAAGTGGCAGTGCGTAATATCCGCCGTGATGCCAATGACGCATTCAAAAAGCTTTCCAAATCAGCGGATATTTCTGAAGATGAGATCAAAGAACTGGAAGATGGTGTGCAGAAGCTGACCGATAAATACATTGCGCAGATCGACAAGGCAGTGGATGAGAAAAATAAGGAAATCCTTACGGTATAAGCGGATTTTTGCAGTTCACAAAAATTTAAGATTAGTGCAGAACATAGGATTCTAGGGGCATGGCAGAGTTTTTTGCCATGCCTTTTCTTGAATCATAGGAAATTCCTTCCTATGATTTAAAAACGCTCCGCGGGGATGCGCA
>ERZ791765.144-NODE-144-length-101599-cov-5.820383_pt1 | contig 101599 bp, 103 predicted proteins | sample MGYA00509949_ERZ791765 | MGnify/ENA primary metagenome ERZ791765 (study PRJEB30046, sample SAMN00791980) | human gut metagenome | study: EMG produced TPA metagenomics assembly of the A metagenome-wide association study of gut microbiota in type 2...
AATAATGTAAATATTTTTTACTGATTATTTTACTTATTTTTTACTTAATTTTATTATATTTTAACTAAAATAATTAAATCTTATTAAAATTATACTAATAAATAAAAGCAAAACAGTAAAATAATAATTTTTTTTACTGTTTTTTACTGATTTTAAATAAAAAAGATGGAGCTAAAGAGTTTTTACTCAAATTAGAGCATAAACTCTCTAAAGTCCATCTTTTTATAATCTATTCACCAATAATATTAGAGAACTTTTTTGATTAATCAAATTTAAAAGAAAGTCTTTAAAACCTTTGTATAATCAGGGATTTTAATGACTTTCTTTTTAATATATTTTACTCAATTTTTATCTTTTATTGATTAAATAAACTGAAATTAAACCGAATTTTAATTAAAATCAGGCATCTGCTTTGGTTCTGTCCAAACAATATCAGCTATTGGACTATTTACCAAAAATTCCATAGATCTAGGATAATTAATATAGTATCTAGATCCTATTTTCATATAACATACCCTTTGTTCTTTAACCAATCTTCTAACTGCACATTCTTTTAAACCAGAAGCATCTGCGAATTCTTTTACAGTCATTATTTCTTTCTTTTCTTTCATTTTACTACATCTCCTTTAATAGTTATATAACTATTTTATATTCTTATAAAATAAATCACTAATGTATAAATCTACTTTATATTCAATAATTATTTAACTTTTAATAAGTACATTGGAACATTTTTCTTCTTAGTCTATTAATACTCTGAGTAATTGATTTACGTATAGCACCTTCGCTTACATTTTCAATTTTAGCAATTTTTACATTTGACATATTCAAATAATATTTCATATAAAGTCTCTTTTTTTGCTTTTTAGTAAGAAATTTTAAATTAATTACTAACATAGTATTCAAATTATACAAACTATCCTCATATGCTTTCATAGATAATGGATCAGCAATCATTTCTATATCTTTATCTATAAAAAATATGTCCATTATTATCACCTTATTTTCTTTTATATAGTTCATGTTATGTTTTCAATACCAGTTACGACATATCCCATTGTTAGTCGTCATTTGATATATATCAAGCAGGTGTCTTATTGTTTTCCTGCACATTTCTTCTGCCTGCGACGGTTTGATCACGCTCAGACTAAAGCCAAATGTAAGTATCATTATCTTTGATTTGCAATAATGCAAAACTATGGTTTGGACTGGTATGCCTTTATTTACTTGTCAATGTACTAATGGAAAAAAGAATATTTCTATAAACTATTACATTAATTTATTTCTTAATCTATTTATTCTCTTATATACCGCACCTGGCTTCATATTGAATGCATTTGCAATTTCATCAGTTGAATATCCCATCATTTTAAATAAAACAATTGATAAAGTCAGTTTATTTGTTTTAGAAAGAATAAGTAATAATGCTTCACTTTGGATTTCAAATAATAAATCTTCAATATTTAATATTTCCTTTTTATTATAAGATGGTTTATTAGCAAAGAACGTATCATCTTTAATATATTCTCTTCTTCTAAAACTGCGGTCTTTATTAAATTCTTGTTTATCATAATCTCTTAATTCACTGATTATATTTTCATCAACATGCAAAGAACGTAATAATTTCTCTTCCTGTTCTTTCCATGCTTCCCATTTCTTTTTTTCTTTACTATAGTTATAAGCCATTGCTTTTCCCTCCTTCTTTGCAATTCACAAAGAAGGAGTTGGAGGATCCCTGCACTTAATCAAGGTGATTCCAATCATTATTCATTTTAAAAATAATGTAGTTTACGCTATTTTTTTAGACAGACTATTTTAACATTATGCAGATCACATAACATTTCAAACTCCATATATAATTCTTTATCAGGAGTTATTCTTGTCTTATCATAAATATAGATAACATCTACACGTTCTCCTCTAATATGGTTTAAAAGCATTCTCATTTCATAAAAATTAAATGCTTTTCAAATAACCAACATTCTAGAGCGAATAACATTTCCATCCTCAATAGCTTTTTTAGTAAGTACTTCTTGTTGATAAAATAAAATATCTCTTTTTCTACAATCTAATACTCTACAATAGATAAATGCTTTTAGTTCAGTCATATGCCTTTCTCCCTCTGTAGGTTCTTAAACTCCCCTACACTATATAGGCCACGAGAAAAGTCATTTTTAGACATCAAATCAAAATTTTTTAAACAGAAAAATACTAAATCTAATATAATATAAAAATATAATTATATTTAAAATTGCCCATAATAAACTCAATTATAAAAAAGAATAGCAGATAGATTTATAGGAAAATTCCTATAAACCTAAACTCAGCTATTCCTTTTATAGTATTTAGTTGTTCATAATAAAATACTTTTTAATTTTAAATATACTCAAAAGTATATTTAAAATCAGTTTAAACTGTTATCTTCCTTGAATGTATTTTGAAATTGTATAATCAATTTATCAATATCTTCAAAGCTCATTCCCATTAAACTATGCAACAAACGTAATGGTGAGCTTTCAAGCATTTTTATAAGTTGTTCAGCTTTTACAGTATCACCTTCTTTTTGAACCCCATTCATATATGTGACTAATTTATCTATTACAGACATCATAATTGAATTTGTCTTTGAATTATTGAGCAGTTCATGGATTGTTGTATTACGATTTATTTCAATTGGTAAATTTACTGTTGATACTATTCTGACATTTTTTACAAGACGGATGTCTTTAGAAGATGATCCAACCATAATTTGATATTCACCAGTACCTACATACCAATCATGTATATCCGTAGAATACCATGCAAAACTTCTCTTATTTAACGACATTTCAATACGTTTTTTTTCTCCGGGTTTTAAATAAACTTTTACAAAGTTCTTTAATTCCTTTTCTGGTCGTTCAATTAGATTTGTTTTATCAGAAATGTATAATTGTACGGTTTCTTTTCCTGCCATTTTCCCAGTATTTGTAACATCAAAAGAGATTTTCAATTCCTCATTATCTAATATTTCACCTTTCGATATTTGTAAATTATCATACATAAAAGTTGTATAACTAAGACCATGTCCAAATGGATAACGCACATTCATTTTTTTGGAATCATAATAACGATATCCTACAAACACTCCTTCACGATACTCAGTTCTTTTCCCATTACCGTGATAAAATAAATATGAAGGATTATCTGACAATTTTAATGGAAAACTTTCAGCTAACTTTCCACAAGGATTTGCATCACCAAAAAGTAATGATACCTCAGCTGTACCTACTCCTTCTCCTCCCAAATAAGCTTCTAAGATAGCTGAAACCTCATCAGCCCAAGGCATTTCTACTGGTGAGCCATTATGGAGTATTACTACTGTATTTTTTTGAACTTTGGCAATAGAAGAAATCAATTCATTTTGACAATTTGGCATTCTCATATGTTCTCTATCATAACCTTCAGATTCAAATGCCTCAGGTAATCCAACAAAAACAACAGCTATATCAGCCTTTGATGCAATATCAATTGCTTCATCAAATAATTCCTGATTTTTTCTATCTTCAATAGTTTCATAACCTTGAGCATAGATAATTTCTGATATATCACTTGCTGCCTCCAATGCACTTACAACTTTAAAGGAATTAATATTAGCACTTCCTCCTCCCTGATAACGTGGGCTCTTGGCAAATTCTCCAATAAAAGCAATTTTTTTGCCCTTTTTTGGCAAAGGTAGAACGCCATCATTTTTTAAAAGTACCATTGACTCTGTTGCAACTTTTGTAGCCAAATCATGATCAAGTTGTTTATCAAATGTCCCTGTCTGATTGGAATCTACATATTTAAATATAATATTTAAAATTCTCTCAACAGCTTGATCAACTATTTCTTCACTTAAAGTACCACTTCTCACTGCTGTAATTATTTCTTCATCCATGTATCCCCCTTCCCCTGGCATCGCAAGATCAAGACCAGATCGAATAGCTTCCACACGGTTATTTACTGCTGACCAATCCGACATAACATATCCTTTATAACCCCATTCATCACGCAAAATTTTAGTTAAAAACTCGTGATTTTCTGAGACATATGTACCATTTATTTTATTATATGAGCACATCATTGTATCTGGTTGTCCATCTTTTACAATAGTTTCAAATGCATTTAGATATATTTCTCTCATTGTGCGTTCATCCATATCAGAAGAACAAGTCATTCTTTGATATTCCTGATTATTAGCAAAGAAATGTTTTACACAAGCACTCACATCTTTTTTTTGTACTCCTCGGACATAAGCCGCTGCCATATGCGATCCTAAATATGGATCTTCAGAAAAGTATTCAAAATTACGTCCACATAAAGGAGATCTTTTAATATTAGCAGATGGTCCCAAAATCACTGAAATATTTTCTGCTCGACATTCCTCACCAATTCTTTCTCCCATTTTTTCTAACAAGTGCTCATCAAAAGAGCATGCAGTCAAACATGCTGCCGGAAAACAGACTGCTTCAATGCTGCCAAAGCCTAATTGGGATGAATCCTGTACCTGCTTGCGAATTCCGGAAGGTCCATCAGACACCATAACTTCAGGTATTCCTAGTCTTTCTATACCTTTAAGATACCAATAATCTTTACCTGAGCACATACTGGCTTTTTCTTCTAAGGTCATTTGCTTTATAATTCTCTTTATATTTCTCATATATCAATTTATCCTTTCATACACTATATTTTTTAAACAATAAATTATTTAAACAATTTCGCATAACTACAACCAAGTAAATATTTTTCAAAAAATATCATAAATATATCTGTAATATGTTGTTTTCAATCTATTGATTTACAACTGTATCAACAAAATTTTAATAAAATAAAAGCAGGATTAATATACTACATTTCCATAGTGTTTAATCCTGCAATTGTAATTATCAATCAAAATTTTTAGATTTATTCTATTATATTTTAAGGGAGAAAACAGGATTAATCTAAATTTTCACCATTTGATTCAATTACCTTTTTATACCAATAGAATGATTTCTTTTTCTTTCGAGAATAGTCTCCCGAACCATCATCATGTTTATCGACATAGATAAATCCATACCTTTTTTTCATTTCACCTGTAGATGCCGAGATAAGATCAATGCATCCCCATGGAGTATACCCCATCAAATCTACCCCATCAATTTCCACTGCCTCTTTCATAGCTTGTATATGTTTACGTAAATAGTCAATTCTATAATCATCATTAATCTGACCATCTTGATTAATGTAATCAGATGCCCCAAGCCCATTTTCAACAATCATTAATGGTAACTGATATCTATCATAAAGATAGTTTAGTCCAATTCGCAGTCCAATTGGATCAATTTGCCATCCCCATTCACTTTCTTGAAGATAAGGATTTTTAATTCCACCCATTAAATTTCCAGATACCATTTCTTCATCATTAGAGACATCTTTAGCTACTAAAGACATATAATAAGAAAATGCTATAAAATCTACAGTACCTGCTTTTAAAATTTCATCATCTTCTTTTTCTTTCTTTATGACAATACTTTCTCTTTCAAACTCCTTCAATTTATATGCAGGATAATATCCTCGACATTGAACATCAGTAAAGAAAAGATTATTGCTAGATTGTTGCCAAGTTTTTAAAACATCATTGGGATTACAACTATACGGATATGTTAACATATATGCAAGCATACATCCTACTTTCATATCTGGATTAATTTTCTTAGCTAAAAGTACAGCTTTTGCACTAGCAACAAATTGATGATGAATCGACTGCATAATTGTCTGCTTATCAGAGGCAATCACTCCTCCAGCAAAAAAGCTAGCAAATTCCATACAATTAATTTCATTAAAAGTTAACCAATATTTGACCTTATTTTTATATCTATTAAAAATTGTTTCGCAATATCTTAAGTAACAATCAATTGTTCTTCTATCAGCCCAGGAATTCCATTTTTTTGTGAGTCCAATAGGCGTTTCATAATGAGAAATCGTTACCATTGGTTCAATTCCATATTTCAATAATTCATCAAACACATTATCATAGAATTTTAATCCCATTTCATTTGGCTCAGTTTCATCACCATTTGGAAAAATACGAGACCATGCAATTGACATTCGAAAACATTTAAATCCCATTTCAGCAAAGAGCGCAATATCTTCTTTATAATGATGATAGAAATCTATTGCATCATGACTTGGATACCAATAATCATCTATAGCACATAATTCTACGCCTTCAGGTAAATTATTCAACGCATCATAAGTTAGTGTTGATTCACTCCCATCTGGAAAACGACATGTTAATAGTCTAGGAGTCGTCTTTGAGCCACCTGTTACAACATCAGCAGTTGATGGACCTTTTCCATCTACATTCCATGCTCCTTCACATTGATTAGCAGCTACTGCACCACCCCATAAAAATTTATCTGATAAACTCATATTTTACCTCCTATGCGTTTTCTAAATTTGTATTTTCGATTTCTTCTTTATATGCATTTTCATCATATTTTTTAAAGAATGGATACCATATAACAAGACTTAAAATAATAAGTACGATTGTCCATGCTGCACCAGTCCAAGATCCGTTAACTAACGACCCAAAAATAACCACTGGCATAAAGCCATTAATCATTGCTCCAGTTGGCCATGCAACTAATCCAATTGACATCACTAAAACGGTTAATCCATAATTTAATAATGGAATTATACAAAATGGAATTGCCAAATATGGATTCATAATAATTGGACATCCAAAGATAATTGGCTCATTAATATTAAAGATTGCACAAGGTAATCCTAATTTTCCCAACATTTTTGATTGAGAAGATTTTCCTTTCCAAATCATTAATATAACAAGTGCTAAAGTACAACCTGTTCCTCCAATAGCATACCATGCATTTAAACTCCATAATGGGTAAGGCGCTGTTGTCCCTGCAGCAAAAGCTGTCATATTCTCCAACAATGCTGTTTGATAGATGGCTGAAAAAGTTGAATAAGCAACCATCCCACCATGAATACCAAACATCCATAACCATGTAGACAAAATAACAAATACAATTGCTCCCATTGTTCCACCACCAATAGACATAAATGGAACTTGAATAATACCATATATTAATGCATGTAATGAATCATATGGAGTTAATCCTACTAATAAATTGATAATAACCATGATAATAAATACGATTCCACCAGGAATAATTGCTTCAAACATTCCAGCAACATTTTGCGGAACACTACTTGGCATTCTAATTTTTAATCCTTTCTGTGATAACAGGATATAAATTCTTGCAGCTAAAAGTCCAATAATCATTGCCCCGAACATACCTGTTGCACCAAAATATGAAATTGAATAAACATTTGATACAACACCTGTCATACTTGCTCCACTTGCATCAGTAATTGTTGCAATTGTTGATGTTGGTGTTAATAGCAAGAAACTTCCAAGAGATATCAGAGCTACTGATAATGGATTTTCTCCAAATGATTTTGCAGTAGCATATCCTATCGAAAATACCAGATATAAAGAAATTAAATTTGTTGTAACATTGACTGGTAAATTTAATATATCTTTCAATCCAGTATCAGTTAAAAAATTTACATACCAATCACCTAATGGTAACGATAAAATCAAAGTGAATAGAGAGCCTGCAATAGTTAAAGCACTAATCCCCATAAATGCATCCATGATAATCTGTAGATAACGTGATTTAGTAAAAGTATCTACAGCAGGCATCACACTATTTGATAACCAATTTTTAATTTTTGTAAAAGTATTTTTCATTTTTTGTCCTCCTCTTTACCTGTATTATAGAAGAAGGTTTCTTTATTTACATTATCATAATTTGCAATTAATAAATGCAAATGTTGAAAAACTACAAATCAAGTAGTAATCTTACTATAATTGTAAAAACAATCATAACTGTTGCTGGTATACAAATAATAACCTCATTATATCCTTTTATCTCAAAGTTCTTGTTAATCTTTCTAATACAATTCGTAGTAACGATATAAAGTTTAAAAGTAACTAATATAATTAAAAACAATACAGTGATTAGGCTATAAAATTTAAAAGATAAAAATAGAGAAATTATAGTTACATCTGAATTTTGAAGTGCTGAATAATATGAACTGTTTAAAATAAGGCATGTTATAGCTATTGATAAGATAGCAGAAGTCCTCATGTTGATTTGCTTTAACTTGCCATAATAAATAGCTATTATCAACATTATATAATAAATAAAAACCGTACTTATCTTCTCTAACAAGAAAACTTTTAAATGTAAATTAAATAAATAAGTAATTAATATTAGGCATAAATATAGAGCTATAAATATGCCAAAATAGCATATGATTTCTATTAATGTCTGTTTTGTAAAACTTTGTTTTATTTTATCTTTCTCTATTTTTTTATTTTGTTTTCTTAATGAAGATATTTTATCGTATATACTTGAAATATTCATCAACGAAATATCTTTTTCATTTAGACAAAGAACTGCTATATTATTTTTTTGTGCAAAATCCAATATCGGTTTTTTCATAAATTGAATTTGAGGTGCAATGCAGATAACATCAGCTTCTTTATAATCTTGATAAGCATTAATCCCACACGCTTCAAATTCATCTAACAATCCCTGTTCTGCTACATATTTCTGAAGCCGAAAACGTAAAACGTTTGTTGACAATCCGTTAGAACAAACAATTAATATTTTCATATCTGATCCTCCAAACATTTTTGTATATACTCATAATTTTGATTGTTCTCAATATCATTTAAAATATTAGGATCGCATATAATCATAGATATTGCATTATTTATTTCTTTTGAGCGAGTTGTTTCTTGACTAGGTAGAGCCACTAAAAAAACAAATTTAACCATTGTATTTTTCCAACAAATAGGCTTTTTTAAAATTAAAATACTAATAATTATTTCTCCATCATAGTGAAATGGATGTGGTAATACCACTCTATTTCCTACTTCTGTTGAACTCATTTCTTCCCTGTAAAACACTTGTTCTTTAAATGTATTATCTAAATTATAAATTTTTATTATCTTATCACACATAAAAGATAGTATTTCTTCTTTAGATTTAAAATCTTGTTGGAAGAAAACAAGATTTTCATTAAGCTTAAAATGATTATTATTTATGCTGTTAATTTTTGACTGATAATCAAAATCGATATCTCCTAAAGCTGAATCAAGTACAACAACCGGAATATTTAGTTTGACATTTATCGGTACCGTTGAATAAATACATGAGTATAATGATTCATCAATATTATTAAGACTTAATAAAGAGGTAAGTTTTATATCTTCTTCTTTTAAATGATATCTTTTCATTAATTTAAATTGTAAAATTTTTGAAGTTCCTCTTCCTGTTGTACAAACAACCAACACTTTTTTCTTTACTGGCAAAGATTTTTTCTTCCTTTCAATTGCTAAAGAAAAATACAATGCCATATATCCCACTTCATCATCATTCACATATATATGCATTTTATCTTCAATATACTTTTTTGCTATTAAAGCTATTTCATATCCTTGTGACATCTCTCGCTTAATATTTTCTAGCAATGGATTTTGTTGTTTTAATCTATATTTTAATCTTGTCATCATCGGCTGCATATGTAAAATCAACATAGTACGTAATTCCATATCATCTCTAAAATCTATATTCATTGATGAATAAATAATTTCAAAAATATTATCTACATCTTGAATAAGTTCATTAGAAACAACATTTTCATCATTAATGATTTGTTTTCCTAATAAATGAATCATTATATATTTCATTTCAACATCTGGAAAATGAATAGAAAACTTGTCTTCTAATTTTGAAATAATGTCTTTCGCAATACAATATTCTTTAACATACTGATTGGTATCTATTTCTAAATCATCTTCTATATAATTGTTATGTTTAATTCTTTCCAATGCTATCATAATATGAAATGTTAAATTATTAAAAGATGCATCACTTATATTATAAGAATAATGCTCAAAAGTATTTAAAAGTATTTCATGCACTGCTAATAATTGTTGATTATATAAAGATGAGTCATTTGATAAAGAAAAATGTGAATAACATAAACGCTTTGACATTTCGCTACCTTCGATTTTTATACCATATTTCTGCCTTGCAACAATTTTCAAATCATAATCTTTTATAATGTCTTTAATTTTGACAAGCAATCTATCAACAGTAGCCCTACTGACATATATTTTATCTGCTAAATCTTCTGTCTTTATATAATCACTTACTTCAATTAATAATAAAATTATTTGAGCAATTCTATTTTCTGAATTGTACTGACTATGTATTTTTTGATATTTTTCTTGATCAGTTATACAGATAGTATAACCCTTTCCAATTTTGGAAATTATTTTTATTCCAAAATCATTAAATGCTTTCTCATCTTGCATAATTCCATGAATTGTACGAACCGAAGTATTAAGAAGTTGACTTAATTTTTTTGCTGTTATATACTCATTTTCTTTTAATAATTTGATACATTCAATAACTCTTTCATTTAATTCCATTTTTTTCTCCTCTATATACAATTAATTTCATATTATGCACATACTTATTTACTAAATAATTAATCATATTAAAATAATCTTACTAATTAAGAATATTATTTAGCATAATAATGTTAGTCCTATAAATCTTTAATAACAAATAAATTTTATTAAAATCAATTGTTGAAATATAAAATTGTAATACCTCAGCTATTATTTACATTTTATATTATGCTTTTCTTAAATTATATTCTTATTATAATTTTTTACAAACACAAATATCTTAAAATTAAAAATATGTTTCATTTTCATCAATTATTTTTGTTCTAAATAATAATATTTTTTAATTTAGATTAATCTACCATATTTAACAAATATAAGATGTTATTTAATTAACTTTCTTACTTTATTATCTAATCTTTATCCTAATTAATATACATTATATATATCAATTATAATTTTATTCTATATTAAAAACGAAGAATCAACATAACAAATTAGTTTATTTATTATTTTTGCGTTATATTGGAACTTAATATATAAAATTCAAATTATTAGTATAGCTACAAATTTGAATAATTCTTATGATACATTAACTAAAACTTTAAGAAATTAAATGTAGTTTTCCTGACTTTGTTAAGTCATCTAAATATCACCATATACCCTAACATTACATCATTTTCCTGATATGGTTGCAACTCTCCATATGTAGCACTACTTTTGTTCAACTGACCATTCATATAGGAAACTGCCGCACTTTTACATGCTTGAATATTATAATTATAATCCCTAATATAAAAAATCTTATTAGATGGCATATAATTATTTTTATCATTTTGCTTTTCAGCATTATCATTGGTCTTTTGATTATTATTAGAATTTGATTGTGTTTGTTCTTCACTTTTCTGCTCTACTTTAATATTCAATATTTCTGACGTTTCATTTCTTGATGAATCAGTTACTGAATATAACACGGTAAAATTACCGACCTGAGATACATTACCATTAATTTCATAATGAATATCCTTCAGTAAAAGATTATCATAATTATCGGATACATCTACAATATAATCTAAAGCATCAAAATCATCACCTTGTTTAATAGTTACATCACTTTGCTTTAAATGAATAACTGGTGGCTGATCATCAATCACTGTAACGATCAATGTTTTCTGGATAGACTTGACACCATTATCAACTTCATAAATATATTCATAATCAGTAAGCTTATTCATTTCCTGAGTTGCAGGCAGAATAAGCTTATTTTCTTTATTGTATGACTTTACATAATCCATAGGATGAAATTCCTGTCCAAAGGATAAGGTTATATTATCATCACTTAATTCCAGTTCTACATCTTCACATAGTGCCAATAAATAATCTTTATTTATATATAAAATGGATAATATCAGACAAAGTATGATTAAGACAGTTAAAATGATTGCAATGATTTTTGTCTTTTTTAGAGACACTTCAGCTTTAGCATTTTCAAACACACCCTGATTTTCAAATAAATGAATCCTGATATTTTCCATGGATTCTGAGGAAATGGTTGGATCACATAGCGGGCTGGGATCCAATCCATATTCCATTGCTAAAGCTATTTCTCGCATCTGCTCCCAATCATAGAGTGGATTTTTTATCATATCCAGATTCAGTCCTTTTTCATCCGCCATCCTTAACTGGTTTTTTTGTCGTGCATCATAAGCATAGGTTGATAACAGTTCATCAAGTTTTCTGCTCATCTTTGCATAACTTCCTCATTGCTGTATTTATACTCATAGATATCCGGAATCTCTTCATGAAACAAAGTTTCCAGCAAATCACATGTTATCTGATTTTCTATGCAGTAATCAAAATATTTCTGCATTCCATTAATATGATCATATTCATCATAATAGAGATTGATCAGATTCCAAAAACCTGTATGTGTTTCCATCGACATATAAAAAATATCATATCCATCTTCCAGATACATAAAATCATATTCATCAATATCATAATCCCATTCAGGAACCTTCATCCAGGTTCTATCACGACTATCAGATATATAAATAAAATCATGATCATCATCTTCATAGAGAGAAATAATTGCATCTTCCTTTTTATAAACTGCTGTTAATCTATAATCTTCCATATCATTGACACGGTAAATTTACCGTGTTACTCATCTGCCTTTCTTTTTGCACCAACATCGGTAATAAAATCAATATAAGCTCGATCATCAAGATCTATCATATAGTCAATCATGATATCTCTGGTAACACCATCTTTATCCAGCAATTTTATTTTATTCTGTAGTTCAGTATCTCTTCCTTTCAGCAATTCATAAAGGTTTTGAAGAATACTATCCAGCTTTTCATCATGATGTTTTCTATCTTGAAATTCAAAATCATCAATGTGCATTTTTTCTACATCAAAAACATCACTAGCATTTGAATATGAAAAATTGCAGGATTTAAAAGTTGCATCTTCGCTAAATGACATATCCGTAAAAAGACAATCCACAAAACTGCAATGCAGAAAATGAGAGTCCATAAGCACATGATCAAATTTTGAATGATCGAAAGCAACCTTTTGAACCAAGGAATGATGAAACTCCATGTTCTGAAAAGTACATTTAAAAAAGTCCGTAGTGGCATCAAGATTGATATTTTTATTAAAATGACAGTTTATAAACTGACATTCATTGAACAGAGTATTTTGCAATGCTTCCTTTCCCAATTCTTCATCCTGAAAAACTTTATTTTCTATAATATTTCTTGCAACCAATTTTTGATCAGCCTTTTCATCATCCTGTTTAATAACTTCTTTACTGATGCCAGTATACTGCTCATCTTGTATATATAAATCCTCTATTTTATTGTTGTGATCTTCCAGAATATTTTTATCCAGATTATTTCCTATAACTTTTACACCATCCAGATTATTGTTGGCTATATCAGTATCTTCAAGTCCTGAATTATTGATAAACAAAGAAGACTTCAACGATGAGTCAATGATCATGGTATCAATAAAACTGCATTCATAGAAACAGCTACCTGAAAAAGTACATTTAGAAAATTTGACATTAATAAACTGACAATTATAGAAAACACATTTACCCGAAACCTGTACCTGACTAAAATTCATATTTTCTAGAATACAGTTTTTCATGATCAGTTCCTTTTTCTGACCTTTGACAGAATAATGAATACGAGCAAGATTATAGTTGGTAGCTCGATAGATATCTCTTTGTTTCAGTTCTTCTAGAATCTCTTCATTCAAATTTAAAAGAGGTACTGACGGATCAATACCTCTGTTATTTAAAAATATCGTTATTTTGTTATCATCCATTTTCTTCTTTCTCCTTTATATCATCTTTTATGCTGAAATATCTTGGCTCTTTTTTAGGAATGGCTCTAAGCTGATAATCCTTTAATGACGGATAAAAAACATACTGATCAAAAGGTATCACCTTTGTTATAAAAGCCTGCTCACGCTGTCTGATGATCAAGGCTTCACCAAACTGAAAATTCTGTAATCGATCTGGAGTAATCACACGTTCCAGTTCCTTTCTTCCATTCCTGTAAACAAAATGCGATCCACATCGCTTCGATAATTCATCCAGTGTTTCATAATCACCACTTAATAGATAAACTGTATTCTTGGCATTATTTTTGATTGTCTTGGCGGTATTTTTACCGTATGCATTATCAAGCTGATCATACCCCTGTACTACAGCAGTAAGTCTTACTCCTCGTGATCGACCAGCAGTCAATACATTAGTGATTTCATCAAAAGCAGGAAACTGTCCCATTTCATCAAACATGATATGGAATGGTATCGGTAATCGTAAATCTGGTGATGATCTGGCTGTTTTTACAAGACACTGCCATAACTGTTTGATAAACAATGTTACAAGAGGATAATATGTCTGCTTTTCATCATGAACTTTCAGATAGATCATAGTCTTTCTTTTTCCTACATTTTCAAGATCGATATCATTTTGTGAAAGCATATTCTTGATAGCATCATTAGTGATGATACTGTTTAGATGTTTGGTCAAAACATTGCGTGATGATTTTCTTGTCTGTTCTGCCGAATCAACATAAGACATCAGTTTTTCTTTGCTTAGATCCTCGCTGCTCTTGAATTTTTCTAAATAATACTGCAGCCATGTTGTATTGCCTCTGGTACTTTTCTTTTTTATTTCATCACCTTCTAAAATAATTCTTGAAACGGCTGGAATATTGATGACATCAATATTTCCACTTTCAGCTAAAAGATGAATGTATCCTTCCAGAACCCTTCCAGCTTCCTCGTTCCAGAAACTATCTTCTCGTGATTCCTTTTTTCCAGATGTAATAGCTTCAACAGCATCTCTAAAATACTCCTGTGCCAATGAAAAATCTGCTGATGTTCTGAATCTGTTTTTTTCCTTATCATAAATATAGTCACCTGCATCATTGAATCCAAAATATGATTCATAATCAATCTGAGCATCAGTTCCATAAATAATCTCATATTCTTTTTGGATACTTTCCTTCAGATTCATATACTGATTATTTTGTTCATTTTTAATTTTTAACTGTTCAGTATATTCCTTAGCTCCTAGATATAAAGGATTCCAGCAGTCACTATTTTCAGGATCAATGAAGTCAATAAAATAAACATCATATCCTTTTGATTTAAACAGTTCTGCTGTCTTTGCTGATAATTCTCCTTTAATATCTACAGTCAATCCCGACTCTCCTGTCATGGCCATCAGACAAAGCATCGGCAATATAAAACTGAAAGATTTTCCTGATCCCGATGATCCGATGATCAGGCTATGTGAGTCGCTATCATCTACATAAACATGATTTTTATAAGACATAAAAATCAGTCCACTTTTTACATGAACTGATTTTATCGATACATTTTTGTTTATATGTAACCACTGTCTTAATACATTTCTTTTATTATCTAGTTGTGACTCCGTCAATTGACAATGTTTATCAAAGTATAGAACCGGAAGACTCTTCTTATAATACGTGTCGTCTGTAAGTGACGAATAATTATTCCGATTGCTTCTATCCCTGCTGAATATTTCATTCAACATAAAATAAGCAGGTACAATAAAAGTAAACAATGTAAGTCCAATAAAATAAGAGACACTATAAAACAGATAACGTGGATCAATGGTTATTCCTGTATGACCACTAATGTAGTATGTTAGCTGCATTCCTAAAAAATAAACTATGATTATGTTAAACACCCATGACCATATAATTTTCTTTTTCATCACACTCTCCTCTCTATCCGGTAAATTTACCGGGTAAAATATCATCGTAACATCTAAAATGATATCTTCATGAATCCAGTAATTTATTCTACCAACAGTTGACTTTCCATTCTCTTATTGTATTCTTCAATAGCTTTATCTATTTCTCTTTGCTGTTCATTTGATACTTCTAAAATATATGATTTAATTCTTGTTTCAGATAAATATTTTCTGGTACGATAATTTCTTTTCTTTGAAAATGAACTGGCTTTTTTACTATCTGTCTGATCATAAATATATTCGCTTTTTTTATAATTCTGTAAAATATAGTTTCCTACTCGTTCGTAAAATTTATTTAGCTCTGCTTCTTTGATACTGCTTATGTCTACACCCTGTTCTTCCATAACTTCCTGAAGCATATTTAGTTTTTTGATGTACTGATGAAATTGTTGACTTAATTTTTCATCACTGTTGATAAGATCATCAATAATTGATTTAATGATCGGCTGATATTCTTTCATATTTATTGAATTATATTGAAGCCTTCCTGTCTTGGGTAATACTTTATATAGATCTTTCAATTTCTTATTATGATTTAAATCAACATTTTTGATGGATGTCATCAATTCCTTGAATGCGATATCTTTATTTTTAAAATATTCTTTATGATCATATCCAGTTCTTTCTTTTAATCTTTTTCTGGCAGCTAATGATGTATAGATAATCTGCTTCACATTCTTCATTTTTCTCTGTGATAATTTACCTCTGGTTCTGGTCTGTTTCTTCTCCATAAATGCAAGATGAATATGAGGATGTTCAGTATTACGATGAACATCAAACCACCATAATACATTATGATAATCAAGATTATACTGCTTAAAAAGCTTTGGTAATACTTCTTTCATAACAGCCGCCCACTGTTCACCTGTCTCCAGTTCCAGCTGATGTGCTTCATCATCACTTTCTAATGATATGACATAATCCCAACATAGATTGCCATTTTTATGAAAACATCTGTTAATTTCTTTTTTAAATTGACTACGTTCCTCTTTTCCATTTAAAACTCCCATAGAGCTGTATGTACCAATTGTATGACTTCCTGTATAACCGAAATATCCATCTTCCTGTTTTTCAACAGTTTTATCGGCATCTTTAGCTTCATCTCTGCCTGTATAATCAAAATAACCACCAACTGTATCATTTGTTATCTTCCCTTTATATCTGGAATTTTTAGGCGGCGCTTTACCATATTCAAAAAATCTAATCTTTGTTATCTTCATAATAAAAAAACACGGTAATTTTACCGTGTGAGTTCACCTCTTTCTAGATTCAACAATCTTCATTCGATACTTCAGTTACTAGAATATATCTTAATCTAAAAAAAGGAATTTCTATTTTTATATAGAAACTCCAAAAGTATCCTATTATGAGTTTATATATTTCATTTAAAGAATAAATGCCATATACTATCGAATCAGCCACTCATAATCCTGTCGAGTATCAATAACATAATCAACATAAACAGTATCGTCAATAACCTGATAAATCAACATATATCTTTTTTCAAATAACAGATAACGATATTTATGACTAGGGATGTATTCACCTGAATGCCAAGGACATCTTAAAGGCATAAAACTTAATGAATTTGCTTTTTTTTCAAATTCAGTTGCTAAATGTTTAGCAGCACCAGGATTCACTTGTGCTAAATATGCAACATGAGAAACTAGCATTTGCGATGCTTTCTGAGAAATAATGACCTTATAACTATTCTCCATCACCATTTGCCTCATCAATAACATTATTCATCATTTGAACAACTTCACTAACAGAATATCCTTGACTACCATTCATTCTATCTTCTTCAACTGCTAAAAGTTCTTCACGAAGCTTCAACATCTTTTCTCTGCGATTAAATGTCTCTATATCCATAACCACCAGATCCCCTTCTCCATTTTTTGTAAGGAAAACAGGTTCTTTTGTCTTTTTACACATTTCTGAGATCTCGTTGTAATTCTGACGAATCGTTGCAGATGGTCTAATAATCATAACTATCACTCCTTATATAGTATTATTCTATATATATTATAACTATATTATGCTATATAGTCAATTTATATATAAATACTTAACTATTAATTACTTTTACTTTTACTAATTATCACTTTGGTTTCAGTTTTTCCAGATCCTCATGTAAAACATTTAACATTTCAGCATTGCTGATAAGAAGCTGCTGCAACGTGGCATCCATAGTTTCTTTGAACAGTTCAGATATAATATTTGAGTTCATCATGACTCTGGCTATATATAATTCCATCATCTGATCCAGGATCTCACTTTGTGTATATTGAAGATCAAGTTCTTTATCAAAATAATTTTGAAGATACTGTAGCTTTTGATCAAAATCATAACTTACCCTATAGCTTCTTTTAACTGTAATACTAACTCCTCCTTAATGACACGGTAATTTTACCGTATCAATAATTAATGTTTTTCATCTTTATGAAATGTCCTAAAATTTCATTCAGTATATCCTTTGCTTCTTTGATGTCATTATTATTTTCCTTAATAAAATTATTTATATCAATAATCTGTTTATTGATTTCCTGTAATGTGATATATGCCTTGATCATCAGTTCAAAAAGATCCCCTTTAGAAAACTGAGGATTTTCTTTTGCAATAGTATTAAATAAGGTTTTAGTTTCTTCACTACATCTGATCGTTATATTTGTTTCTTTAACCAATCTGTATACTCACCCCTTTTCTAGCAGGATAAGGGAAAATGTCCGGCGGTTTATAAATCCACCGTATACATTTTCCATATGAACAACTCAACAACGTTGAGTTTTATTGACTTTACACATAAAAATAACGTATACATTTTCAAAACATAGTGTCGGACATCATCAATCCAATGTATACGTTGCATACTGGTTAGGAACTTCATTTTTATAAAAAGATGTCTTGATTTTTATTCCTGATTTCGTCATCTTTTCCCAAAGATTAAAATACGGATATTCTTTGATCATGACCCATCCAAAAGATTCTGTTCCTACTTCTATTCTGTAATTCACTCGATTATAATTTAATTTTCCTATATTCATCACCTACTTTACAATATCTATTTCTTTTGTTTCCTGAAACTTAAGACTCATGACTTCATCAATGGACATACCCTGAACCATCCACAGATACGCCAGCATATAGTCCTCCTTATTAAATTCTTCTACAAACATGTCACCGGTTGTATTATCGACGCAGATGACTTTATCCTGATCAAATGCATAGTAGTTTAAATTAGCAACTTTCTTGCCATTGCTCCAGTCTTCTACAAGTGATGTTAATTGACTGCTGGTAACTTCCACATATTCTTTTCCTAAAAGTAACCTTAAATCCTTTCTGTCTATTCTATCAGGCTGATAATTTTCATTATCAATAGCTTCATTAACAATGATCTGAATTTCCTTTAATCTTTGATACTCACCTTTATCCAGGATATAATCACATATCTTTTCAGCATCCTTGATAGCAGCAAATAAAGTATTTGGTTTTTCTTCTATGATTTTCAGCCAGCTTTGGATATATGCCTGACTGTTTTTTAAATAATCATCATTTGGGTGTGGTACGATTCCTAAATCATTACAGACAAAAGAAGAACCGATTTCGGCTCTCAGTTCTTCGATAGCATACTTTTCAGGATTACTGTAAAAATTGCTTATTTCCCTATTCAGTCTCGTTGCATGTGCAGTAGCATGTGATACTTCATGAAAAGCATCACTAAAAAATGCATCAGATAACTTATAACGATGATGATCCGGTATGACAACCTTATCTTTATCTAAACTGTAAAATGGTGTATTCACTTTCAAATCTTCATGTATATCCAGATGTGTTGCGTCACCAAATGTATGTAAAAGTTGATACGGTAAAGAAAAATGTTCATCAATTTCATCTCTGTCTTTCACCATTTTTTCTTTATATGGTTCTATTCCATCCATCTGTCTTGCATTAAAGACATAATAAACACGACTTATGTATCTGATATCATCCTTGCGTTCTGGATGTTTTTCTAAAAGCTCCTGAACTTCCTGAAAAGACAGCTTCTTCTTTTCTTTTTTATCATAGATGCTCCAGTATTCTATTGGTACACCTTTTTCACCTTTTCTAATATGATACCCAGCTTCTAAAGCCTGCTTAAAAGTCATCCATCTGGGATCATCGTAATGATGCAAATACTCATTTAAATACAATATGAATCTATTGCTGTTTTTATAGACGGTCTTTGTTACAGGATTATAAGATGTTCTAGATGGCATGAATCCTCTATGCCAGGGAATATCTTCCTTATAAAGACAATCGACAAACAGCTTGACAATCTCTTCTCTTGCCTTATTCTGTTTCATCCAGAAGGTCCTCTAATGTATAAACATTCATTTCACTTTCATCATTGTCATTAGAATCATCTTCAAATGAATAGGCATCTAAATTGTCTATATACATAAGGCATCACCATCTCGATAATTCTTGAAATTCATTTCTGGATGCTGGTCAATGAAAAAGTCTACGAGCTTTACAAGATCTTGACTGTTTTCACATCCAATAAAATAATCCATTCCATCATTGGTACTTTCCATTTTGAAGAAAAGTCTCTTAGTTATATCAAAAGGACTCATAAGTTGATAAACTTCTCCCTTTAACAGATCCATATTGCCTTCATAAAACATGACAATCGGTGGACAGTTTGTCCCTTTCAAAACTTCAGGATAATCTTCAGACATGACAGTTACATATTTTTCATCAACTTTATCATTCAGCTTATCAATTTCTTTGTCTGTTAATCTTTCCTTATAAACAACAGCCTTCAAAATTTTTTCAAAGTTCCCTTCATATTTTTCAGAAAAAGCAACCAGTGTTTCTTCTAATGATCTTGACATTACTCTACCTCCAAATACTCTTTTATGATTTCATAAATATCTCTATAAGATATTTTTTCATCGTTCTTATAATCTTCAACTTCATAATAATTTTTAATATTTTCCACTTTTTATTTCCTCCTTATCTTTTTTGTTTCATTCAAACCGTCCTCTAATTTATAAGTATTCATTTCACTTTCATCATGGTCATTAGGATCATCTTCAAATGAATAAACATCTAAATTATTTATGCACATAAGGCATCACCATCTCGATAATTTTTGAAATTCATTTCTGGATGCTGGTCAATAAAAAAATCTACCAGCCCTACAAGATCATGACTGTTTTCACACCCAATAAAATAATCCATCCCATCATTGGTAATATCCAATTTAAAGAAAACTCTCTTAGATTTATCCAAAGGACTTGCAATTTCATAGACTTCTTCGCTTACCAGATCCATATTGCCTTCATAAAACATGACAATTGGTGGACAGTCTATTCCTTTCAGAACTTCAGGATAATCTTCAGACATGACAGTTACATATTTTTCATCAACATTATCATTCAGCTTATCGATTTCATTATCTGTTAATCTTTCTTTATAAGCGACAGCATTAAAAATTTCTTTAAAATCACCTTGATATTTTTCGGCAAAAGCAACCAGTGTTTCTTCTAATGATCTTGACATTACTCTACCTCCACATATTCTTTTATGATTTCATAAATATATCTATAAGATATTTTTTCATTGTTCTTATAATCTTCAACTTCATAATATTCTTTAATATTTTCCATTTTTTATTTCCTCCTCATCTTTAATATAATCTTCTACAGCTTAATAAATGTTTTCGATAATAGCCTGAAGCTATATTTTTCTTTTCCACAACATACTTCGAAGAATTTCCTTTGATACTGGAATTTCCATGAGCATGAATCATATAATCATTTCCCATAAATATTCCTGCATGATCAGCCTTGCTGTCTCCATTCCAGTCAAATGTGACGATATCTCCAGCCTTCAATTCACTATATGCTATTTCTATGCCCTGATGAAAATACCCTTCAGCACTGCTTCTTGAAATACTGATACCAGCTTCCTTATGAGACCAGTAAATCAGACCGGAACAGTCAAAATAGTCTGGTCCACTTTTGCCCCACCAGTAGCGACATCCGAGCTTTTCCTGAGCATTTAATGCAATCTTATTTCCTAAGGTTCCATCATCCTGAACAGCTTCAGAAATATGCAGATAACTAAGAACATTATAAACATAAAACATATTCCCATAATTCCATCTCCAGTTACCACCATCCCAGTACTTGTTTTCTTTTAAATCAAATTGTTTCTTCAAAGAAGCAGCTGTTGAATATGATTTTTTTTGACTGTTGAATCTATGTTCATAACAGTACTGACAGCTTGTCTCAAATAAATAAGATCCCTTGCTGGCATGTACTCCAATGATGCCTAGACCTTTGTTGTAGCCATCAATGGCTGCAAATAAGGCATTTGTATCGGTTAGTCCTTTACTGGTAGCCTGCAAAAGTCCATCTGCAAAGTTCTTTACACCGCATTCTATCGAATATGATGGATCAGTGATTCCATTAGGCTTCCTGGGATATCTGGTATTCTTGCCACATTCACTGGCCTGCATAGGATCATTGCCATTGCCACCACTTTCTGTCATCATGATGGCAAGCAGTACATTTTCATAGTCACTGACATCTATATATCCGTTTTGACTTTTAGCTGTCCATTTTTCTATTTCTGATTTATATTTAAGAACTCTGGCATTGATATTTTCACCAAGTTCTATTTTGATATTTCCACCAAATAAAATATCAAAAGTTATAGAAATTGGATGTTCCAGATATTCATTAAGTGCTACAAATGGTGTAGCCAAAGCTCCTATCAGCAAAATAAAAACAAGAAGAGTCATACCAACCTTTCTTGCCTGCTTTTTCGCTAATTTCTTTAACTGGTTCATTTATTTTCCTATTAATCTGTCTTCATCATCAGTCAATAGTACCCTGATAGGAATCTTCCTGTTCCCAACTTCTGTCAAGCATGTATATGGTGGCAGATTGACAAGCTGTTCTTTTTCCTGATCAGTCAGCATGATTAGCTGAGATAATTCACTGATACTGCTTTTATACATATGAAAATACATCTGGTAGGTACTGTTTTCAAAGATTGCTCTGCCATATGTCAGTATCTTTTCATCACAGTAATCTCGAACCTGCTGGGTACCGGAAATCGTTACCGTATTGTACTTTCTGGCACGTCTTTGAAACTGAGCCTTGATTGATGCAATTTCTTCAATAGAAATAAATCGATGATCCTCATCAGAAACAAAGACCGTTTCCTCATTCGTTGATAGACATTTAGACCAGGCATAATTAAAAACCAGTCTAAGCAAAGCATTTCTAACTCCTATTGGAGTTGAAGCCAGATGTTTCATACCAAACGATAAAAGACCAATATCATCAAGAGCCTGCAAGTCGATATTGGTCTTTCCATTAAAATATCTTGCATAATGTCCGGGGATATCTGGAGTCCCTACAATACTTCTCATTTTCATTTGCAGATTCTTTAATGCTTCATATTCCCTTTTGTATAAGGATAGATCTTTACTGTATTCTTCTAACAATTCATCAATAGTTGCTGAAAAGTCAGTAAAGGTTGGATAATCCTCTGAGTGATAGTATTTAAAACTTTCACTGCCATCAATACCGGCACTTCGATAAGTCTTTATAGTAATCTCATTTAACATATCAATTTCATTTTCAGTAATGTTTGGCCATAAAAGTTTTAATGTAATACTTAGATCTTCAACGACGTTACTGATAGCTGTTGATGTATCATACATGACAGTATCATCTTCTCTGTCTTCATCATCAGTCGTTACCGGTTTAAGGTCAAAGATATTGATAATATTCTGATCGACACCAAATTCAATATAGTTTCCACCCAGATCATGAGTTACCTTTTTGTTCTTGTTTTCCGGATCGCACCAGATAACCTTTCTTCTATTAATGATATGTGAATTTACAAGCAGATTAATGATTGTCGTTTTCCCCATACCGGTTCTACCGACTATGATCATATTGCCTGCTGTTCTTCCCTGATATCTGGCTTCCTTATCATTGAGATATGCAAACTGATCAAATACGATCTTACCACCTGTATTGGCTTCTACACCTATAAATGATCCATATTTATCATCCATTGAATCAAAAATAAATGGCCATAAACCCGCCACAGATAAAGAAGGCATCATCAGTCCAATATGGTAATCACTATATCGATTGAGAGTGTTACCAATAAATAAAGGACTATTCTTCTGCATGGCACCTACCTGTAATCGAGGCAAAGTGTCCAGTCTGATAGATAGTCCTGTCGAATAAAAAAACTCCTTTAATTCTTTTGTATGTTCCTCAAGATCATGAAAAGTCTTTGCATGGATGTATAGATTAATAACAGTATTGATGGTTCTAGAATTATTAGCAACCATCTGCTTTAACGAATCCTGATAGGAACGATAACGTTTGATCAGAATTTCTCTATTGATATCATTATCACACTTATCGATTTTTGTTTCTAGTTCATTGATTTCCTTTTGTAGAAATGATGAAACATCTTCGTTCATGATCTTCGTAGAAAAATCAATATGAAATCTTGAATCATTGATAAACTGAGCAAGAAATCCTTCACCAAATTCATTAGGCAATGCCGTTACCGTTAGCACTCTTACATAAGTATCACCCAATATATAATAGTTATTTCTTTCCAGCATACCTTTAGGTGCGATGGTCGTTCGCCTGGCTTTTTTTGCTTTGGTCAATTGCATCCTGATACACCTCCTGATCAACCACTAAAGTGCTGTACATATATTCATTTACTGTTTCATTTTCAAACTGCTGGGAAATGACTGCCTCATAATCAGTAATTCCCATGAGCTGCGGAGAAAGTCCAGCAAAATTCATTTCCTGTTTCAATGCATATAGTCTTTTATCGATGACTTCAGGTCGATCCTGTACCATGACATAAAATGAAAGTTCCTTAAACTGTTCCATAGCCCATTCCATCTTGTCTATCTGCTGTTTGATCAGTCTTCTTCTCCCCGCAACTCTTTCTGTTGCAAGTTCTTCGCTTAAGCGATTGATATTACTGCTAAGTCTGATCGATGTTTTGACAAATTTAAAATAGGTAACTCCTTTTAATCTGTCCAGAGCCGATGACAGTGCATAAACATCTTTAGCTTTTTCATAACTGTCTTTTAGAAAGATATTATTCGATGATAGTACCAGCCCTCTAGCAATCATTTCCTTATTTCCTTTTTGTAAATAAATCCCGTATTCATCAATAGACTGGATATCCATCCAGTCAAGGATACTTTTTAATTCCTTAGTACGTTTCTGATTCTGTTTTTTGATTTTCTTTTCTTTCTTCTTTTTTTCTTTTATCAACTTTTTTTCCTTGTTCATTAGATCTCCTTTCATCAATAATCTTTACAAATAAAAAAAACAACTCCTAAGAATTGCTTTCAATTATTTTTTTCTTACACCATCTATCAAATTTAAGCATATTTTTATGCTCTACTCCTACTTTATATAATGTATGATTAGTTTTATCAATATTATACATCTCATGTTCTGTAATAATTCCGTTAACATACCAGACAATACTGCACCTTGTAACAGAAATAAAAATATGTACTCCCTGAGTATATTCATATTCTACTTCACTTGTAAAACCTCTTAGTTTTTTATAATCATTCTCAAAATGATCAATCTTTATATCGTTAGGAGTTTTTACTTCAATAATTAAAAGATTATTCTCCTTTTCTTTTCGTTTGTGAACAATAATATCAGGAAAATTATATCTTCTACTTGGCAGACTTTTTATACAATCGCCATTTTTATTATATTCACAATCAACATCATATTCTTCAAAAATATCATTTAAATAAATTCCCAGTCTAAAAACTATAGATCTTTCACAACATCTTAGCTTAATTAACGGAAAATCATTCTTATATAATTCTTCGATTGCTAATCTAAGCTTTCCACGCACTTCAATATCCTTCATTTTTCCACCTAATACATGCAAATTAATTTTTACAAATTAAATATTTTCTATTTTTCTAGTTCCATAATAGCCTTTCTGATTTTAATTCGTAGTACTATGCTAAATCCAAATACAAAACCACCACAAATCATTGTGATTATCTTTTGAGTAATTGTAACCGCCAGTACTTTTGTAAAAGTAATAGTGATAATAATTCCAACAACAAATAAAATTTCTGTGAAAATAGCAAATGTTTCAAGTTCCGATTTTGTTTTAAAGATATTCAACGCCGATTTTTCTCCATATGCTTCTTTCTCATTGCCAGTCATTTTCTTCGCATATAACAGTTCTGATATTTGAATATTAAGTGCCTGACATAAAGGTTCGTATAAAGAAAAATCTGGCATTGTTTTTCCATTTTCCCATCTTGAAATGGATTTATCACTAACTCCTAAAATTCCAGCCAATTGTGCTTGAGTTAATCCTTTTTCCTTTCTACAAGTCGATATAAAGGTTCCTATTTTTTGTTTATCCATATTCAATCCATCCCTTTCTTCTAATATAATATTAACTAATATCATCTTAAAAGACCAGGACAGAACATGAGAAATAAGTAAATCAGAATTCCTTTTGCTCTATTTAACTCCCTGATTAATTGGAATTTATAATATTCTTTCAATAAAACTATTTATCTCTTTTAACTCTTATTTTAGATACAGATAAAAAAATAATTATATTCATTAACCTAATACTATATTGTTAATAATATATCTCAAATATAAATAATATTGAAAATATCAATTCTAGACATAACAATAACTAAAGTGCAATAGACTGCTATTCATTACCAAAAGCAAAAGAGCTGCTTGTAACGTCAATATTAATTTTGGCTGTACCATTTCCACTTTTATAATTATAGCTTGAGCTAATCATATCATATGAAGGCCAATCGCTCGGAGTCATAAAAGTTGATGTAGAAATCTTTGCATTAATAGTAAAATCATTGATATCATGTATAGACAATGAACATGAACTTGCATTTCCTGTATAATTTAATGTTTTATTATAATCTGATGGGAGGCTAATCATTACTGAACTTGCATCACCAGTCACATTTATATTTGCGTTGATTGATGGTAAGATTAGTGAACTACCTTCAGAAACACTTGTAATAAGAGTATAGCTGTGGTTAGGAATAGAAATTATAACATTAGTTTGATTTTCACTGTCTGACTCAGGTTTATTGTCTGTTACCTTAATTTCAAAAGTTGAATCATTTGTAGAAGTTATGACAGTATACTCATCTTTATCATATTCATAACTGTATTGTCCATCATTAGCTAATCGAACTTGTACAGGAACACCTTCAGCAATAATTTTCAAACTATCTATAATTTGTTGTGTTTGATTTGTTTTGTTCTCAGTATTTATCATATTACTTTTAGATTCCGTTTCAGATTGACACCCTGTAAGAACAAAGGACATCACTAATATGAATTCTAATAAAATTGAAACAATTTTTTTCATTGCATTACTCAACCTTTCTTGCACAAAATTCCAATTCAAATTGCTTTTATTTTTTATTCAAAAATAATTTTTTTATTTTAGAAGTATCTTGGATATAAGTTTCTGTATAACCACACTCTGGGCAAACTGCACATTTAATTTTACCTAAATTTTCTTTGAAAATTCCTTGTTGTGTAACTTTAACATCCAAGTCTTCAATCATTTCTATATTACATCTTATACATTTTCTCATAATTACTAGCTCCTTTATCAATTAGAATTTATTTATCTTCCTGCTTACTCTTGAATTCATCTCTGCCAGGTAAGGCTAATAAAAACGAAATAACAATAATAGAAATAGTTGTAGCTGAAACTGATGACATAAAATAATCCACTATTTTTAATCCGAAACTGGTCGCAATAGTATCTAAAATTAAATACAAGATAAACGCATATAGTTTACTTATTCTTTTAAGTTCATATAATGCTTTTGGTAATGCTCCAGCTATCAAATTTAACGGGAACGACATTATTGTTGCTATTATGAAAAACAGTATAATACTACCAATAGACTCATATTGAAATCCAAATAGCTTCATTACTGTGCCACTTATTAATGTAATAATTGATAACATTCCTATAAAAATCGTTCCGCAGATTATGAATGTTATAATTTTATCTTTATTATCAATCCAAAATTTTTTCAAATATTTTCACGCCTCTCCTTAAAGTTATTTGAAACAACAACTTAGGATTTATTTGCTTCTCTTTTTATATATAAACCCACCTATAAAACCTCCAATTAATGCTAATAGAAAATATATAATCACATATATTAATGCTGTTGTATTATAATAGATTAGCATTGTTGGAATGAATAAAATTGATATTAATAGAACTATCAATATATTAAATCCATACTTTTTGGATATTATAATAGAACTTATTAATGCATATAGTGGATTGACAAACCATAAATCTATCATAAATAGATAATCAGCAATAATAGGAAATATGACACTACTTATTGGTCTTATATTATATATTAATAAAGAAACCATGATTAGTATGATTATTGTTTTCATAATACCATTAAAATCTTTTTTATTTTTATTAACCATATTATCCACTCACTTTCAAATTAGGATTTATCAATCTATATTAGTATTGTATATCTAAAAACATTGATAATATAAATATTATGTTATTTTTTGTTCGGATAACATTTTCACTCAGTTAAAAATTTCTATACAGTCAACTACCTAATAAGCAACTTAACAAGAGTATAGATACTTTAAATTGATGTGTTATTTATTTCCGGATTTATTTGTAAATATTCTTCTAATTTAGCCTTAATTTCTTTGAATCTTAACACCATTTCATCTAATTTATTCAAAGCATCTTCTATTTTTGGTTTAGCATCTCTTATCAAATTTTCATATGTTTCAGAAGTTTCTTGCATACAAAGTTGAATATAATACTCTAATTCCTCATCATATGCTTCCATAGCATATTCATCGGATAACAACTGATTAGACTCTTCCATGACATCATAACTACCAACCTCTTTTAAATCGTCAAATAAGTTATTTATATCTATATAAAAATCTTCATAAATAACATTGTAATTAGCTAAAATATCTTCTAATTCCACTATTTCTTGAGGAACGTCTTCTTCACATTCAAACTCATCAATAACATTTTTAACTGCTAAAAGAGCATTTTCATAAAAGCTGAATGAATCAATAAAATTTTCCATAAAACCAACTGTCAGTCGACTACTAGATGTGTCATAATACCAAACATCTTCAAAATTAGAACCATAATCATTATAAAGAGAGTGTGTGGCTTCAAATAATTCTTGTCTTGCATTCTGACATATCGGTATTAAGTCATCTAAATTAGCTAACGCTATAGCAAAATTATACTTGTAATATGGAATTGATCTTTTTTCTAATGTCAAAAAGACACAGTTCCTAATTTTTTCAATTACATCTTGATTTGTAGAAATATAACCACATTCATAGTTTTCTTTACTTTCATCAGAAAAATTGCTAGACCCGATATAGACTACATTATTTGTCATAATTATTTTAGAATGATTCATAAAAGTAAAATAAGGTTTAAGTTTCATATGATACTGAACAGGATCTAATTGATATATATAATTGTCAATATTTCTTTTTGCTTCATATTCATACTTACTTCCATAATATTTCTTATATCTTCTTGGGATATTTGTAATCAATGTTGCTTCTGTTCCATTTATACAAGCATTTTTTAATTTTTTCAATAAACAACTATCTTTTTTGGTTGAAATATTGAAAGTAAGAATTTTTATAAAATCTGCTTTAGCAAAATCATCAAGAACTTCTTGATAAAGAAATTCATTTTGTCCAAATACTATTTTTCCATCTATAACGTCAATCAAGATATTCATATTATTTTCCTTCACCACACTCATAAATTTCAAATTTTTCAATCAAATTATATCACATTTCCTCATAGTTATTGAAGTCATATCCATACCATAGATAATCTTTCTGCTTCAATTGAAAATTAATTTCAACCAACAGTCTATTAAGAATATTATGATATATCTTATACGGCATGAAAAGTATCAGGGTTATTCCTATTGTTAAAATTCCAAAACTTAATCCCAGCATAGATAATGCAAAATTACCCTGTGTCATAAATGAAAGTGATATGACGCTTAAAAACGTACCAAAAACAATCATTGGTATCATGATCATAAGGTCAGTAGCATCATATTTGTTGAAATAATATTTTCCATTTTTATAATCTCTGGGACAGTAAAACGTCATTTATCTTTCTTTCCTTTCTTTTTATTTTTAACATTCTGCATATTGGTTTTGTAGGCATCACTATTAAATGAACTCTTATAATTATTCATTGAACTGTATTTGTATCCTTTTTGTAACAGAGCTTCTTTTAATTCATCTTTGCTCATCTTATCGGCATCTTCAATGCCATAATATCTGGCTGCATTTAAATACATATCATAATCATCATCTTTTTGATAATCCGGGTTTATATGATCTTTTCTTTGCTTCTTATCATCGGATTGATATGAATCAGATTCTGAAGACGATGTTTTTTTATTCTCATTCTGTTTAAAGCTGTTCTTATTTTTAGAAGGTTGACCATACTGGTATTTCTGGCTATCTTGATGTCCTTCTTTAGAAGAACTTCTTTCTTCATCATTAAAAGCATGATCATTCTTTTTATTTTGACTTGTTACTGAATTATCAAATTTATCCTTCATACTTTTTGCAAAATCCTTGCCAGCCCTCTTCATACCTTCGACACCACCACCGCCTTTAAGATATGAGTCTTTCATGTTTCCAGCCTTATCTATTGTAGATCTGGCTGCACCAGCTGCCATTATCCCTCCCTTAAGTGCTCCTTTTCCAGTCATGGACAGCATAGAACCCATCATCATGGTTCCACGCATTGTCTCCATCATGCTTTGTCCAGAACTTCCAAAGAATTGACTAATGACATTAGGTATTTCCTGAACTGCTAATAATCCACCGATAAACAGAGCAATCTTGGAAAATATACCTACCCAGTCATTTCCCAGAGCACTCTGAATCGATGAATTACTGCACAGTATCAGTACAAAATAAGTAAAATAAATCTGACAGAAATTAGCTATCAGATCTCCACCTATGCTTCTTACCCATGTTCCAAAGCTGTTATCTTCAGGATCTATGATCGAAGCTACCATATACGGAGCCAGTAGATATTTCATCGAACAGATAATAGATCTCATTGCTATCTGGATAGCTGTCAATGCAAAAATATATAAAGCTACGATTGATAATAGTATTTCCAGAATAATGGAAGACCATGTAGGAAAATATTTATATGTCTTACTTCCCAGGCCAATAACTCCAGCAATGCTGTTCATCATATCAAGTGCATTTTCAGAAGACATGCTTTCTTCATCCAGAGTTGTCAGATTATTAAAAAATTCATCAAGATAATCAGATCTGTCATAGGTTGCATTGATATCGAACTCTTCATCGAGTTTTATTTCTTCTCCTATATCATCTTCACGATTCGACAGATTGACCCTGCCCGATTGAATCAGGACATCAGACATATTGATTTCATCAGCACTCTGATAATCTGGCAAGAAATCTGAAGGTATCCAGTAATTTACATGTTCTATTGCTTCGCTTGAAATATTGCAGATAATCTTATATCCTAAAGGCAATCCTGAAATAAGCGTTGCAGCAATGGAGAGACTAATCAGCACTTTAGAAAGATTAATCCTTTCACGATAGTCACTGTCTATAAAAAACTTTATATAGATCTTGACCAGTTTAAAAACTATAAACAGAAGCATACAAATGCTCATTACAGTAAAGAATTTTGTTGTTACTGTACTTCCGCCAATATTCAATGTTCCAATCTTTAAAACAATCTTCCATAACGAATCCAGCAGAAAAAGAAATATTTCGGCAACGCTCCATAACAGAGACCTAAACCACTCAGTAATAGCTGTAATAATCTTCGACAATTTACCACCACCTATTTAACAGGCACATTAGACAGCTGATTTTGTCTATACAGATATTCATCAATTGTCATAGCCGGTTCTAAACAATATTCAAATTCATCTTCATCAATGAGCATATATAGTTCATCCTCATCCAGCAATTCATCGCCGGAAATAATGGAGCCAAAATGATTAACAAGAATCCTTCTTGCCAGTTCACATGGTTCAAATCCTTCATCACTATGTCTGATTTCATAGGTATATAATCCTTCAGGAATCTGATCAGCTATTTTTCCTATCCTGCCTTCATAAAACAGTACAAGATGCCCTTTTAAATATACTGGTTCAAATATCATAGCTATAATCCTGAAGAAGTAATACCTAAAGCTTTGAAGATAGCTATAATGCCTTCGCCAATCAAACACCAGAAAACAATCTTTTTAACGATTCTGATAGGATTATCTCTCTGTTTCAGTTCTTCATCTTTGGCAAACCAGACAACGATCGTAACAAGACTTGCAAGTACCCCACCAATAGGAATCAGCCAGATCAGCACATTAGTAATAGGATCAGTATATCCTTTGATCCAGTTTTCCAGCTCCGCTTCATTTATACTCGCCATCACAACAGGAGCCATCATTATTTTATTTTTTATCATCAGCAATTTATTCATTTGTACCTCCTATTTACTTTTTCTTTTGTATCATTCCATTCCTCAATAAAAAGTGATTTTTCCTTATTGTATCTGCCTTTAAAACGGCTGAATATAAAGATACATAAACCAATGAGAATTGTTCCTTCGATAATGCATACACTGACTGGTATCATGATCATGAATGCTTTTTCTAAAGAAAACAAAAAAGAAAGAATGATAAAGATACCCAAAATCAGTAATAGATCAGCTATTACCAGTTTTCTTATCTTCATGCTATCTCTCTTCTTAATATCTCAAGACACTCAATATCTTCATTTATGACCATATACCCCTGTGCATCCAGTTCTTCTTTGATCATTTCATAGCAGTCCTTACGGATGTAACCTGCTATATAGTCAGGAACATAATGAAACATCTGGAACAGCATATCTCTTAGATGAATGTACAAATATCCTTCAACTTCTAAAGGCATATCTCGATTGATGAAAAGATTTAAATAGATATTCTGTGGAGCATCACTTTTGGAAATATACCATCCTGCATTGCTGACCAGATTAAAGATATTTCCATCTTCTCCATCTGCACTTGAAATCACATCTTCATAATCATAAAAAAAGATATCATATCCTGCCATAAACGCTAGAATCATATCCTTTTTATTCAATATCTCAAATTGTACATGCATATAACCCTCATCATCACTCAAGGAAAGATAATTTTTATTGTTGATTAGCTCATTGATATAGGTTTCTTTCGATGTGCTTAGTTTAATTCTGATATAATCATGAAATATTTCCTCTATGTTTTTCATAATTCCTCCCATACATCAAAAAGATGAAGAAATCTATGACGATTCCTTCATCTTAATTTTTTAATCTTCTTTTTTCTCAAATATCTGATAGCAGCTACTGCCAGTACACTGCCTGCTGAAAGCATTCCATAAAGAATAATCGGTGATGTATCTCCAGTTTTAACAACACTCATAGCTGGCAACAGTTCATCATACATTTTGATTTGTTGAACGATTTCACCATTATCATCTACTGTAAATGTGATTGACTCTGCTACTGCATATCCATCTGGTGCAATAGTTTCAGTGAGTGTGTAACTTGCTCCAACTTTTAATTTAACGACATGCTGCTTTTCAGTTGAGATCCATTCATCAATAACCTGACCGTTTTCATTCTTGATTTCAAGATGTGCTCCAGGTAATTCCTTTGAATTTGTAGCATCATATTTTGTGATTCCTACATCATCATATTTGACATCTTCCATTTCCAGCTGAACTGTTTCTTCAGTTTCAGGTACAGTAAATGTCTGATCTTCAGCTAAATCATAATAATCATTAGGCGCTTTTGCTTCGTGCAGTGTATAAGTCTGTCCAGCTATCAGTTTCCCATAGATCTTATGAACACTTCCATCAGTGATCCATTCTTCAACGATGTTATTTTCACTGTCCAAAATCTGTAGGCTGCCTCCTTCTACACCATTACCCAACTGATCTTTTTTGTCAACTTCAATCTTTGTCTTTGTATTTGTAATCTCCAGATTAACAGTATATTCAATCTTATCACTATGATCATAAGATAAATCAGCAGTATAAATTTCATTATTTAATACATATCCATCAAGTGTCTTGACTTCAGATACTGCATATTTTCCTAATGGCAGATTTTCAATAATGATCTGACCACTTTCATCAGTAATATAGATTCCGTCTTTATGACTTCCATCATCAATGACATCACCTTTAGAATATAATCTGGTATTTCTGCCATCAAGTGAATAAATATCCTCTGCAGCTGTCACTTTAAATTCAATACCTTCAAGTACAGTATCATCATCTTTATCTTTTTTGATAACAGTCATCTTTCCTGACGGTTTGATATTAGTGATATCAACATTTAATACATATTCTTTCGTTTTTGTATCACTTTGTTCAAAAACAACCTCTTCAACATCTTCGCTTAGTACATATCCTTCCTTTGTAAGAGTTTCCTTAAGTTCATATGTACCCATGAAAAGATTATCGATCGTTAGAATACCATCAGCATTTGTCTTTCCAGAAGATACGATATCACCTTTTTTATAGATAACACTTCCATCAATTGCAGAAATAATATCTTCCTTTGCACTTAACTGATATTCTATTTCTTCTAAAGGATCTGCTGTCACCTTATCAGTTTTCTTGACAATAAGTGTTCCTTTAGGCTGGCTGTTTTTTACCTTGACTGTAAGAATTGGATCTTCATCCTGATCCACATCATAATCATACTGATTTGTGATAGTAAAAGTAACTGGTTCTTCCAATTCAAGAAAACCTTCTGGTACTTTGATTTCTTCAATTGTATATGTTCCGGCATCCAGTGATAATGGCAGAACCACTTCTCCCTGTTTACCACTAAAACCAACAATCTGATTTTTAGAATTTGTAGTAAATGTATCAATTTTTTGACCTGCAACTTTTTGGACAACATAGTTGCCTTCACTGTCCTTGATTTTAAAGCTTGCACTATTTAAGGTCACAGTTTTTCCTGTTTCTTCATCAACTTTAACCAATCTGACTTGAGAAGTAAACGGTCTATTGTTGATATTGATGATCTTGATCTGTTCAATATCTTCATATTCTGTGTAATCATCAGTCACTGAAATGGTAAAGTCTGGAGCAGTGATATAATCTTTTGGTGTCTTTGTTTCCTTTACTAGAAATTCACCATAAGGAAGATATGGTGTAGTTGCTCGACCATTTTCGTCTGTTGTGATAATCGCATATGTCGTCGCATTGTCCCATCCAACGTGATCAACTTCAGATCTTAATTTAAAGGTGAACTCTGCTCCCTGTAATCCCTTCACGATACCAGAAATGCCATCTTTTTCACCTGATTTGAACACCTGGATTTTTTGCATATTGACCCTATCTGATGTTTCAGTTTCTTCAACAACTTTAGAAACTGTCTGACCCTGATATTCAAGTGAAACATTGATAATAGAATCATTCAAGACCAGAGAATCATTAGACTCAGATTCCTGGATATAGTAATCTCCTAAAGGAAGATCATCCCATAAGATCTTTCCATTTTCATCTGTTTTCTTTGTAGAAATCAGTTCATCTTTTTCATAATATGTTTTTGTACCAGCTTTATTGGTAATTCTTTTTTTGGCATGCAATTCATAAGTATTGCCTTCTAATGTTGCATTACCGACTAAACCGTTTGTTTTAGAAGAATCGATGGATTTTGTTAATTTAACCTTTCCTGTCGGTTCCTCATTTGAAAAGTCAATTGTCGTTGTTTCATTGGCTTTAATGGTAAAAGATTTCTCTGATACATTGATCAGATAACCGTTACCTGCTTTTGTTTCAACTGCTTTATATTCACCTAATTCAAGTCTTTCGATTCTGATCTTTCCATTGCTGTCAGTTGTATAGGTTTTGTCATAACCGTTTGGACCAGTAATACGATAGCTTGTGTCTTCAACTGTTGCACTCTTATCATCATTATATTTTGTTAATTCAAGATTTCCAAACTGTTTGACATTGACCTTTAATGATGACTGGAAAGGATCAGAGATCTTGAAACTGCCTAATGCCTGACAGTCACTGGCTGTATAAATAACAGTTGTTCCCATTTCTGATGCAGACACATTTTTTCTTAGAACGATATCTGCTTCATTGACTGATGTTGATCCTTTGATCGTTAAGGTATTGCCACTGATTGTCACATCTAACCCTCCATCGTTGGCAACAATCATATCCTGCAATACTCCGTTAGTATCAGTTAATGTGATAGTTCCATCACTGTCAACGGTTTGTGTTGTTCCTGAAAAAGATGGTGCTGTATAATATCTGTCAACATCCGCAAGAATTTCATTCCAGCATCTTTGCATTGTGGCCAAATCAGGTGCTGTTGGATTGGTTACAAAATAGACATCATCTGTTCCATGGATTTCTCTCCATAAAAGCCCTTGTGTAATTGCATACCAGTCTTTATCGGTTCTGCCTGGAACTTTATGACCATAATAAGCAATAACAGCAAGACGTTTTGCTTTTTCTTCTGTGAGACCGATATCTGTATATGTCCCTGCTGTTACAGTTTTCCCGCTATGAAAGTCTGTATAGAAATCGACACAGTAGACTTCAGTATCATCAACAAACAAATGCCCTTCAACACCATGAGTATTCCCAGCATTATCCATTAGGATCCAGTTTCTATATATTTTTGAATTTGTCGTTCCTGTAAGAGCAAATGTATTTGTTGCCAGACCACTGATCAGCATCATAGCACTGGCCACGCATAATAATGTTTTCTTCATTATCGTTTTCAATTTTTTTATCATTGCTTTTTCCCCTTTCTGTTTTTATGAAAAGAAGCACCTTCGTGCTTCCTTACTCATATACATGGTGATCTTATTTTTACTTCCATTGTTTCCTCCAATAAAAAAAAGCAAACCCATCATATGCTAGGTTTGCTCATGTAATACTTCTATATTCACTATTTTATAATCTATCTTTTTTTACCATTTCTAATCAGATATTTATTTTTAGCTTTCTATCACTTCAGCTTCTACTATTCTGTAATTTCTATTCTTAAAATAATATTCAACTTTTATAATTGCTTTTACCAGTAGCTTTCTAGGTACATCTTTATAAATATCCAGTTCAATCTTACAGAACGTCATTTTTTCATCTGATACATCAAGGATGATAGGAAGTCCTTTATTTGAATTTCCCGGATATTTCAGATTATTTTCTCTAGCTTTAGGATTGATTTTCATGTCAATACCATTAATAACAAGAGCACTTTTTTTGACCCTCAGATCATAGGAACATTTATTTTGAAATTTATTATAGTTAATGATTATTTTCTTTTTATCAAAGAAGCCAATATGTCTAAAATATAAAGTAAACAGCTTATGATCTATGAGGACTGTTTCAGGGTGTATCCACTTAAAATCATTTTCCATTTCATCAACCTCCATCAGTAATAGCTGTAATAATATGAAATGGTCCATTTATCATATGTAGAATAGACAACATAACTGCTGACATATCTATCTGGATCACTGAAATCATTAAACGCTGCTTCTGCTGCCTGATATGCTTCGGTTTCTGAATCATAAAGTCTGCCACAGTTGCCTATATCATAATCATAATGAACTTCTTCACTTACAGGTGGTTCAACTATAACTGGTTCGCTATCACTGCTTTCAGGAGTATTGCTGATGATTGGTTCTTGTGGCGGTTGACTGCTTGTGACAGATTGACTAGAACTGCTTTTTTCTGATTTTTGGTCAGTTACTGGTTGTTTTACAGTTTCCTGCTTCTTTGCTGCCTTTTTTTCATTAGTTGCTTCCTTTACTGTTTTATTATCATCTCCTTCATCAGAAATCTTCTTTACATCATCCGATAGGCTTTCGGTAATTTCCAATTGATCATCTGTTTCTTTTTCTTCTTTACTGACTGTCTTTTCCTGATTTTCATTGCTCTGGCTTATTTTAGGTTTTGATACTGTATCATTGCTGATGCCATTTTCAATTGTCGATAATGGCACAGTTATTACCGATACAGTTAATAAAGCCAGTATCATTAATAATTTTCTTTTCATTTTCCTTCACCATCCTTATCAACACTATAGAAGATAAGTGATGCATGAATCAAATGTACAAATTTATTCCATCCTAAAGGTCCATTCCTTGATATCCTGAACCATCTCCATGATATTTTCTTCATCACTGCTGTTTTCATAGACAATGATATATGCTGTTGGAATATACTTGATGCTGATTGAAGGTATCTCGCAATATGACTGAAAATAAACACCATAATAATATTTATCTCCTGTCGTTCCTTTGACATCAGTATATTTGATATCATTACAGTAATTGATATTCTGTTTTGATATCTCTGACTGACCAATGAACTGTTTAAATAACGGCTCTATTTCTTCGATAATTTCCCTCCCTTCCAGTTGTTTCATATAGCCATTCTCATCTCCAACATCAGTATTTCTAAACAAATAAAACTGGGCATTTCTATCTTTACTTTCAGCCATTTGACTTTCTTCTTTTAAAGTCTGGTACTCATTCCAGTAATGATCATCAAGTCTAGGAATCAGATAATCAATTCCGATATCAGATAAAGAAATATAATTTTCAACAGTTGTGTCATAATCAACATGATAGATATTTTCATTGACCTGTTTATATTGACTTCGACATCCTGTTAAGCATAAAGCTGTAAATAGAATAACGATCAGACAGATTATATTCTTAAAAAACAATCGTATATTCATTAATTTTCTCCTTTTGACAGACTGAATAGACCAGATAATCATTCCAATCTTTTTCTGCTGGCGGGTATTCAACATCGACATGAATTTGAGGAAATTCTTCCTGAAGTCGTTCTTTAATTCTTTTCGTTGCCTTGATTCCAGCTTCATCATTATCAAATCTTAACATGACATTCCTGATTTCCGGATTATTTTGAATCTGTTTATAGATTGCATTATCCTTTGTTGTTGAATTGATGGACAGATATGAATATTCCTTATAGCATTCTTTGTTTAAAGTCATCAGTGACATCATATCGACAATTGCCTCAGTGACGATTAGAGTATTAGAATTATAATCAACAAAAAAACAATGATCATAATCATTGTCCGGGTATTCTTTCATAAATCTTGATTCCTGTATAATTCCTTTTTCAGTAATAAACACTGGTTTTTCATTTTTATATGATACAAATACAAGATTGTGATGTGCCTTTTCCTGATATAGCCATTTATTAGCAATAAATTCATCAACTATGTCTCTATCAATACATCTATTTTCCATATAATAGTAGATTTTATTATTGTTGAAATCATGAAGCGGTAAGATCAAATCTTTCTTTTCTGTTCTTACTCTTCTGTTTTTTATTTCTATTCTGTTATCAGGATTAAGTTTTATTTTTTCTTCGACATACTGAATTGCATATTCAAGATTTTTAAATCGTGAATTCTTCTCAACTCCAAGCGACATACAAAAAGCAACCGGATCCCCAAAAGCTCCTGTTGAATACTGTTTAAATGTATTTCTAGTGATATTGATCATCACTGAATCATGTTCTTCCAGTGAAATAAATCGACTGCTGACCTTAACAGGTGTAAATCCTAGATCAGCAGCCAATGTAACCAGATCATATGCTTTTGTTTCATTTCTTCTTTCTTCAATATTCACTTAAGTTACCTGCCTTTCATAAATTAAAAGGGAGAGAGGTATCGCCGACTATCGTCTATTGTTTATTTGTCTTTTCAGGGCGAAAACCTGACTTTATCATACAACTTCAATTCTTGAACATTTGACATTAAAAATATAATGACGATTTCCATCATTGTTAGCCAACAGCTTATTTGTTCCTTCTCCTTCAATCAGAACTGTTTTATCTGTGTAATCTTTCTTTACCAGTTCATCAACAAATGAACCCCAGATCGAACATCGTACATAGGATTCGTATTTATCAAATGCATTTTTACAAGCTAATGTAAAATTACATACCTTTCTGTCTCCAACTTCTTTGACAGTTAGCTCACTGCTGATTTTTCCACATAAAATTACTTTAAACATATAAGTCCTCCATTTTATTTTTCTATACAATTCATGATTTCAAGTATTCTATTAAGATCATCCACTCCATTATAAATAAGTGTTACTCTATTCTTAGTCACCTTTACTTTAGTTGAATACTTCTCTCTAAGTAACGTTTCTACGTATTCAAAAGACGTATCTTTTTCTTTTTTAGAAGCTTTCTTTTTTCCTCTTGCTAAATTGATATATTCCTGAGCAGTCTTACCGCATACTCCTAAATATCCACCAATCCATACTCTGGTTTCCATACCTTTTGGCTTTCTGTCAGGCTCGTCCTCTAAAATTTTTAACAGTATCCTGGTTATTTCAACCAGCTCTGCTTTGCTCATGTTTCTTTGAGCATTTGAAGCAATGATCTGAATCAATTCATTATTTTCACAATCCGGTTTTGGATAGACGATGCAGTTAATCTCTGGTTCGATTAAATCATCCATATACAGCTGCAACAAAGCATTATAACGACGATGTCCACCTATCAAAATATAATGATCATCATCCTGATAGACTTCCAAAGGTTTTAATAATCCATCTTTCTTGATATTTTCTTTCAGTTCATCGATATCTCTTTGTTCAAAAATGTTATGATCATTTTCTTTTATATCTTCAATATCAATTTTTCTAAGTCCGAGCAGATGATTCATCTTAGGTTGCATATTCTGTAGATCTGTTAAGCTCATATGTATCACCTACTGTCCTTTCTCTAATATTTCTTCTGCAAATCTTTTATAGTCATCAGCAATCTTGCTCTTTGTATCAACCAACAGCTGACAGGACATAGCTGACTTGGAAGCAACAGCATCCTGATAGCCTATTGTAGTATTCAAAACTTTAACTTCATATAATTTATCTGCTGAACTGAATATTTCTCTGATTTTTTCAATGAAGGCACTATAAAGAGGTCTCTTACCTCTAGGAATCATATTAAAAAGCACATAAATCTGATAAAAGCATTCAAAGTCATTCATTAGATTTTCCAGTTCATTCATCGTTTTGATAAAACCTGCAAGTTCAAATCTACCGATCTTTAACGGAATGATGACTTCATCACTAGTAAATAAAGTATTTAAAGTGATCGTATTAAATGTTGGTGCATTATCAATGACAACATAATCAAATTCTTTTCTAACATCTCTTAATGCCTTCTTTAGACGGTTATGCTGCATTTTATTGGCAGCTTTGATAAGCTGGTCTGTATTGATCAGTCTAGTTTCTGTAGAAGGAATAATAGACAGATTTTCATAATCAGTAGCATATATTGCTTCTTTGATCTGACACTGTCCTAAAAGAACATCATTGATATCATATTCATAGAATGCATCACCTAATGCCTCCTCAAGCCATTTTAATGGTTCCTGATTATCAAACTCTTTTTCGATAAATTTTGATAGATTGATATCATTTACTTTTTTGTCAAAATAGCTTGTTGCATTACCCTGTGCATCTCCATCTATAAGCAATACACGGTATCCTTTTCTGCTTAAGCTCACTGCAAAATTAATACTTGTCTGCGTTTTTCCAACGCCACCTTTTTGATTGATTACACTTATAATTTTCATTTTCTTTTCCCTTAATCCAGCTTTACTGGAACCTTTCTACTTTTATTTTGTTTCTTTTTTGCTTTATAAACAAATGTACAAATTTTCTACCCGGTAAAATTACCGACTAGAACATGACTTCAATAATATTCTGTTGCCACCATTTATAAAGATAATCTTTCATATCATCAAAAGAGCAGCTTTTTTCATGTGCCATCTCATCAACTTTTTTGCACCATTCTTCATTGACTTCTTCTATTTTCGAACTGGTTAAAAGATTCCCCAATTTCATATGCTCAATAAAAGATCGGATAATTTCATTGATTTTCCTGATAACTATATTTCTTTGCTGTTTATATTTTTTAACCGCTGAACTATCATCTTTATCAATAGTAATTCTTGAAACAATATTAACAATTAGCTCATGATACTGATTATCTTTAATGACAGTCGCTACTGCATTCTTTAATCTTCGAGTTAATTCCTGGATCGTTTTATAAACAAAGATTCTATCTTCAACTGCTTTGACCTCAACAATTTCATATATTTTATGACCACTACTATCCAGCATAAGATCTCCCTTTTTAGCTTTTAATACAGCATCAGGATGATCCTTTTTACATAATTTTTTTGTCTTTTGATTATAGTAATAATCACGCTGATATTTCTTTAGACATCTGTTTGCTCTTTTATACACATATCTTGTAAAACAAATAATCTCAACATATCTTCCTTTACCTTCAGTGATTATTTTATAAACATATAGGTCTTTTAAAAATCGTTTATCGATTTCTAACATTGTTTCTCTTACAAACTCATCAACTCTTTTATCAAAAGTATCAGGAATCATGATCTTCAGATAATAGCCAAAAATATTACGGTACTGATTATCTTTTCCAAAATTCCTTAAATGTTTCTTTTTATATCTCAATAACTTATAGATATCTTTCTTCCATGTTTTAGAATTAGCTTTAAAATTCTTTTCTTCCTTAATAAAATTCAATACACTTTTTTCATCATCAAAAGTATCGAATCTTAAATAAATGTTATTACTTATCATTTTTCCTCTCTCCCGCTGGTAAATAGACAACTAAGCTTTTCTTACTTGTTTTTTATATCTTCAGTTCATATGAAGTGGTCATATACTGTTCCAATTCATCACTGTGTTCTTCCAACAAATAAAAGATAGCTTCCTGCATTTCCAGAGGTGTCACACCTCTAGGAAAATACTGTCTTAATTTACTGGCTTCCAATTTTAATTTTTCCTTTTGATTTGGTTTTTCCTGCAATAATTCATCATAGATGGTTTCTTCATCCAGCTCATCATCCTGTGCCAGTTCTTTAAAGAATTTAGCCTGAGATAGACTAGGTGTTGCATCAAGTTCTTCTATAACTTTTAAAAGCATTTCCTGTTGTTTATCATTTAAAAATGAAAGTTCATATGCTGGTGTAAGTGCTATTCTTTCCTCATCAACTAGATTCAGCAATCCTTTATTTAAATACGTCAATCTAATAAATCGATATATCTGTCTAGGACTAGTACCTTCCTGATCAGCTATTGTTCGTGCTGATTGAGTATTATACTTTGTGCCAACTTGGCACAAAGTTGTTTCATCTATGAACTTCTTTCCCTGATGCTTTAAAGCCTCATTTTTCATTCGATAGGCAAATGCTAACTCACTTTTCAATAATTTTCTTCTCTGTAAATTGCTGTCAACCATCATGATTACTGCTTCATCATCATTGAGATCAACTATCCTGACGGGTACATCGTTAATCTCAGCCAATTGACAGGCCTTCATTCTTCGATGTCCAGATATAACTTGGTACCTGTCATCGACTTTTCTAACAATCAACGGTTCATCAACTCCTCTTTCCATGATACTTTTTTGAAGATTTCTTAGATCTTCATCTATTCTTACCTGATATGGATGATTTGGAAATTCTTCTAGTTGCTGTAGATTCACTACCTTATATACATACTCCATATAGTTCACCTGCCTAATAAAAAAGCGGATACCTTAAATTCATATGATATCCGCAATTTTTTTAAATTTAATTTTAAAAAAGTTATTAAACATTTATTACTAATATTAAACAAAATTACATTCTCATTAAACTAACATGAACTATATAAAAGAAAATAAAATACGCCAAAAATTCGTACCTTTGATTTTAAAAATTTTATATTTTAGACTTATTGCAACGAAGTCAATTTATAAGACTTCTTCAAGGAGGTGAAATTAAATATGTCATATGAATATCAGGATAAATCCCTGCCAAATCGTTTTAAACAGTGTCGTATTGAAGCAAATATTGATATAAAAACTATGTCAGATTTGTTAGGTGTTCAAAGACGATCTATCAGAAAATACGAATCATCTCAAACTATTCCTAGTGCTCCAAATCTGGTTAAAATGCATCAAGCATATAAAGTATCTCTAGATTTTTTGATGCATATTGATGATTATCGTAACCATATTGAATATATTAATAAAGCATTGGGCATTGATGATGAATTACTGAAACTCATATCTTCTGTAAACAATTTAAATCATATAAAAAGAATAAATAACTTTATCAAAATTCATTATAAGGAGTATACATTATGAAACCAAAAAAAGAATATAAAACACGTTTACAAATAGCTAGATTAAATGCTGGATATAGTCAAGCTAATGTCCAAAGAATTTTAGGTTTTCTAAATAGAAAGACACTATGCGCCTATGAAAAAGATGTACTTAATCCTACTAATAAAGTTCTGTGTTTACTACCTCAATTATATGGTGTTAGTCTTGATTATATTTATAAAGAAGATAATTATCAAAATCATGATGACTTTGTTACAAAAGTTCTTCTTTTAGATAGTAATTCTATAAGAACATTAAAAAATCTAAAAATGAATAATATTAATTTGTCTGATTTAAAAATATTTATCAAACAATTGGAGGAATAATATGAGCATATATGAAAGGAAAAAGAAAGACGGATCAATTTCCTTCGATATTACTGTTTATGATGGATATCAAATTAATGAAAAAGGAAACTATGTTCAAAAAAGAAAATACAAAACATTTTCTCCTCCAAAAGATATGGGGATTCGTAAAGCTAGAAAAATGGCTAAAGAAATTGAAACTGAAATGCAATTTCAATTTGAAAAACAACAAAATCTTGGCTCAGAAAAAAGGTTATCTGAAGTTTGGGAATGGTACAAAACTTACTATGCTCCAAATAATTTAAGAGATGCTACTTTTATCGGAATGGAAAATATTGTTAACTCAAAGATCTTACCTAAACTTGGTCATCTTAGAATTGGTGATATTACCACAAATAGAGTCACTATGTTTCTAAATGAAATATCAATTATGACTGATCCAAAGACTGGTAAACCATTAAAGCCCAAACAGTATTATAAGGACTCATATGTCAAAGAAATTTATTCAATGTTAAGCAGACTGTTGAATATCTCAGTCACACAAGGATGGATTAAAGATAATCCATGTAAAAATGCTATCAAACCAAAGAAAAACAGAAGCAAGAAATTACCACCACTTGAACCTGAACAAATCCAGGATATTTTACATAAAACGGAGGAATTTGATGTCTACAATGCTATTATCCGATTTCAGATTTATACAGGAATGCGTATTGGTGAAACTTTGGCTTTGACTTGGGATAACATTAATTTCAATAAAAGAACTATCACTATCAATAAAACTGTCAATTTTCCTAGAGGAGGTGCTATAGTGGGGCCTCCTAAAACAGAAAATAGTTATCGAACTTTAGGAATGTCTGATAGTATTTATAACTTATTAAAAATGGTTAAAGAAGAACAAAATGAAAGAAAAGTATATCTTAAAAATGTCTATCAAGATAAAAATCTAGTTTTTAGTAATCCATTTGGTGATTTTATCCATCGTAATAGTGTTGGAACTCGTCTTAATAAAATAAAAAAAGGAACTGATTATGAATATATAACAGTTCACTTTTTAAGGCATGTTAATGCAACATTACTTTTAATGAATAATGTTGATATCAAAGTTGTATCCGCTCATCTTGGTCATAATGATATATCTACCACTGCTGATATCTATGCAGATGTATTAAACTCTATGAACCAAAAAGTTGCTCAGCTTATTGATTTCGACTTAAACAAACTTAAATAATATGCATAAATAATGTTTTTAAACGGAAATAAGCGGAAAATAAACGGAAATTACAGAACATCACCAAAAAAACGTTGATAAAATCAACGTTTTTTGTCTTTTTGTATTATTCACCAATAATACTTAATATATCTTTTTGGAAAACTTCTGTTTTTACACTCGCATCATCAGCATCATTACCTTTTATTGAAAAATAGAATTTACATTTTGGTTCTGTTCCACTAGGACGAGCCGCAATCCATGATCCATCTTCCAAATAGTATTTTAATACATTTGATTTAGGTAGATCAATAACTGTCGTAGTTTCATTTTCAATACGTTGACTACTTTGATAATCTTCTACTGCTAATACTTTATATCCTCCAATCACACTTGGAGCATCTTTTCTTAAATTATCCATAATTTCTTTAATACGTTTTGCTCCTTCAGCTCCGGCTTTGCTTAAAGCAATTTGCGATTCTTTAAACGTACCATGTTTAGCATATAATTCATTTAAAACATCAATTAGATCTTTTCCTTGATGTTTATAGAAATTACCAGCTTCTGCTGCCATTACAACCGCTTGAACTGCATCTTTATCACGAACGAAATCCTTAACTACACAACCATAAGATTCTTCATATCCGAAGATAAATTCTTTTTCTTTTGTTTTTTCATATTTACGAATCTTATCACCGATAAATTTAAATCCTGTCAATGTTTTTTCAACCTCAACACCATAAGATTTAGACACCAATTCACCTAAATCACTAGTAACGATCGTATTATACATTACTGCATTAGCTGGTAATTTACCTTGCTTTTTAAGTTCGCTTAAAATATATTCTAAATATACTGCAGCACTTTGATTTCCAGACATCAATACATATTCACCATCATGTTTAGCAACAACACCTAATCTATCACCATCAGGATCGCAAATTACAACGACATCTGCATCAACTTCTTTAGCTTTTTTAATTGCTAGATCATATGAGCAGTCAACTTCAGGATTTGGTGATTTAGTATTTGAAAAATCAGGATCTGGTGCACACTGAGCTAAAACCGGAATAACATTATAGCCTAAACGACTCAAACAATTTCTAACTGGTAGATTTGAAGTACCGTGTTGTGGTGAGAAAACAATTTTGAAATCTTTTTTATCCATACCGGGATTAATTTCAATTGCCATTACTTCTTGATAATATGCTTCATCTACTTCTTCACCGATCCATGTAATATATGGATAAGCTTCTTCATCGCTAATTACTTCTACTGCCAATTCATCTTTAACTTCATTTACATATGCAACTACTTGATCTCCCCATTCAGGAATTAATTGGCATCCAGTATCATCATATACTTTATAACCGTTGTATTCTTTAGGGTTATGACTTGCAGTGATCATAATCCCACCAGCACATTTTAAATAACGTACTGCATAAGATAATTCTGGAGTTGGTCTTAAACTTTCAAAAATATAAGATTTAATTCCATAAGTAGCTAAAACTTTCGCACTTTCAATTGCAAATTTGTAAGACATGTGGCGGTTATCATAACCAATTGCGACTCCACGTTCTTTTCCTTCTGGTAAACCTAATACATATTTAGCAAAGCCAACATTAGCCTTTCTAATTGTATAGATGTTCATTCGGTTAGTACCAGCCCCTAAAATTCCTCGCATTCCTGCAGTTCCAAACTCTAGGTTCATATAGAATGCATCCTCTTTTTCCTTTTCATTCATGCTTGCTAACTCTGCTTTTAGTGATGGATCTAAATTTTCACAATTTACCCATCTTTGATATTCTTCATTGTAGTTCATGTTTTTCACCTCTTAATTTAATTATAACAAACCTGTAAAAAAATAACTACTTGTTTTATAAATGAAATTACTACAAATTAGAACTCAATTCCTTTACGCGCTTTTATTCCTTTATCATATGGATGCTTATGTTTCTTAATTTCACTCGAATAATCTAGAATCGGTTTTAATTTATGACTAGGCTGACGCCCTGTTAAAATTACCTCGTGAGTTTCTTTTAAGCTTACCAAGCAATCATACACTTTCCCTTCATTTAATAAATTTAAAGCAATTGCATCAAGAATTTCATCTAAAACAATTCCTTCATAACTTTCATCTATTTGTTCAAATAACTCATCTTCTAAACGACTCACCAATTTTATCATCTCTGGATCATGCATATCAATAAACATCTGAGGCATTTTAGCATACAACACTTTAATTCCACACTTTTTCAGCATCTTTATTTCACTGCTGTCACCGTCTTTCAAAAATTGTAGAAATAATACTTTTTTATCTGCCCCAGCCATTCTTAATGCTTGTCCTACTGCAGCAGTAGTTTTTCCTTTACCATTACCATAATAACATTGAATCATCGCTATCTCCTTATCACATCACCAACTACCGCATCTAAATATGCTAGTAACTGCTTTGCTTCTACAATCATTTGATATCCTCTTTTTCCAGCACTGAGAGCAATTTTATCACACTCATTAATTGAGCAATCAAAATAAGTATCAAATTTTTTCTTCATTCCCACTGGACTACAGCCTCCACGAATATATCCGGTCGTTGCTAATAAATCCTTCATATGAATCATTGCTACACTTTTATTATTAGATAACTTTGCCAATTTTTTTAAATCTATTTCCTCTAATACCGGTATACAGCATACTAAAAAACCACGGTTTCCTTTTAAAACCAGTGTCTTAAAAATATCTTTAGCCGGTATTTCAACTTGTGCAACAATATGTTCACCACTTAAATGATCTTCATCATATTCATATTCCTTTATTTCGTAATCAATCTTTGCTTGATCTAATAAACGTAAAGCATTAGTTTTAATTTTTTTAGCCATAAAAACCTCCTAACAACATTATTATCTTAATCCAAACATAAATTTTAAGCAAATAAAAAGAAGTCCGAGGACTTCTAATTTTCTTATTCAGCTACTTTTTGTTCTTTAATAACTTTTGCAATTGAAGCAATTACATCTTTTTCGTCATCACCTTCAGCTACGATTTCTACTGTAGCTTTAGTAGGAACACCTAAAGACATAACTCCCATGATTGATTTTAAGTTTACTTCTTTACCATTGTATACTAATTTAATATTGCTTGTAAACTTACTAGCTTGGTTAACTAAGATAGTAGCTGGTCTTGCATGTAATCCTACAGGATCAGATACTACGAAAGATAATTTTTCTGCCATTTTATGACTCCTCCTTAAAATTTCTATAAATCAATTATAACACCTAACCCCTTGGTTTTAAAGAACTTTTTACATAAAATTTAGCGCTTACAAATTATTCCCATATATTGCTAAAAATTTACCTTCTTTAATATAATCACATATATTTTTCAACGATTTTATTCATCATTTCCCATTTTGATTCCATATCTTTAACAAGCTTAAATTGAGTTCTACAACGATCAAGATTATGATTCTTGCGATGAATTTTGAAATAAATATCACCCTCCAAATAATCAGTTAAAAAACGCATCCCACATTCAAATGTCATAACCTTAGCCCCAATCGGTAATGCTTTGATTTCCTCTTTCGTTAATTTACCATCACAACCTTTGATAAAACCTTTAGCATAAATTTCAAACAACGCCATATCACATTCGATTTTATCTAAATCAATTTCATCTTCTGCCCCTGTACTGGCTCCAAATCGAATCGAATCACCAAAGTCATTGACTGCTAAACCCGGCATAACAGTATCTAAATCAATCACACAAATACCTTTATGAGTTTTATCATCAATCATAACATTATTTAACTTCGTATCATTATGAGTGACCCGTATTGGCAAATTACAATTTGTTAATACATTTGCCACATCTTCACGAGCTAAAACAAATTCAATCTCTGTTTGAACATCTTTAGCACGATTACAAATATCATTGGCAACTACTTCTTTAAAACGTTCAAAGCGAGCTTTAGTATCATGAAAACCTTTGATTGTCTCATGAAGTGTTGCTGCCGGATAATCAGCCAAAAGGCTCTGGAAGTGTCCAAAAGCTAATGCACTTTGATAAAAATCTTCAGCACTCTCAACTTGATCATAACTAGTTGCACAAGTAATAAATTTGTATGCTCGCCAATATCCACCAGCTGAATCTACATAATATGGTTTATGATCCAAAGTATAAATAATATTGAGTGTTTCTCTTTCGGGATCACCCTCACTAGCAATAATTTTATCTCGTAAAAATCTTGTTACGTTAGCAATATTTTCCATCAATTCAATCGGTTTAGTAAAAACCGCAGTATTCATTCGTTGCAAAATGATATCAATCATTCCCATTCTTTCAATATCAAAAGTCAATAAAAATGTATCATTGATATGTCCGCTTCCATAAGGCTTTTTTTTCTTCAACACACCTTCAAATGAAAATGCTTCAACTACTTCGTTTAATAACTCTTCACTCACTATTGATCACTCCTTCCAAAGATGCTTAGGATAAACACCTGCATCTTTTAATTCTTTAATCGCCATTTGAATTATTGGTTTATCCTCACGATAAGTGACACCGTACCAGCGTTCTTGAGACTCTAGAACCGTAACTTCTACCTTATTTTGATCAAGTAATTTACTTACAACTGCAGGAATAAAATACTCACACTTTAACGGATTTTCTTTTAAACCGATTTCAAAAAAACTATTTATTCCTTTTTCTATCTCTAATAAGATACTCTTATTATATCCCCAAAGATTCATTGAAACAATTGTTCCTTTAGGCAGTTCAACCCAACTTTGACCATCATCCTCAGTATACTTTGCACCTGCACCATTTCGAACAATTTGTGTTCTTTCATGAATATCAACCAGCAGTTGTTTATCATTTACCTGACAAACACCCCGAGCCACATGACCATTTTCAGTTAATGTATTTTCAATATAATAACCTACCATTGCATAATTATATTTTACCCCATCGGGATGATTTAATAGAAAATCATAGATTTGTTTATACGCTGTAACTCCGTAATAATCATCAGCATTAATCACTGCAAATGGCCCATCTATTAAATCTTTACAACTCCAAATCGCATGAGCAGTTCCCCATGGTTTCACACGACCAGCTGGTAATGAAAATTCCGCTGGAATATTAGCCAAATCCTGATATACGTATTTAACATTCATGATTTGCTCCATTCTATCTCCAATAACTTCTTTAAACTCTTCTTCGTTTTCCTTTTTTATAATAAATATAACAGTTTCAAAACCTGCTCGTCGAGCATCATAAATCGAAAAATCAATAATTATATGACCATCCTCATCAATTGGATCAATCTGCTTTAATCCGCCATAACGACTCCCCATACCTGCTGCCATAATTACTAATACTGGTTTATTCATTTTTATCCTCCTTTTAAAAGACCCACTTTCAAAGAAAATGAGTCTTTCAATTAAATATCAAGCCAACGCATTTCCATTGGTGCTAATCTTAATTTTTTTCGTAAATTTCCTTCTACATATAGATAGGTATCCAGAGCATCTAGTGAGTTATTAATAACTACGATCTTTCCTACCGCTTCAAAAGCAGCTACTTCAGCATTGACATTATCTACATAGTATTTTTTCATTTCATCTTCTTTAGCTGCCGCCCAATAGATTGCTCTTAATAATAAACGACAATTTTGCGGTGAATAAGGAAGTCCAGCTAAATAAACACTACGCCCAGCACCGTAAGTATTTGTAACTAATTGAGCAAACTCTTTATGTTGACGAATAATTTGATAGTTTTCACCATGTCCATAAATGCTAGCCATTCCTTCACCAAAATCAATTTCTCCTTCAATATCTTCAACAATAAAATGATTAGGATCAACTGTATTGTATTTATCATGACTTAATGTAAAGCCAACTTCCTTATCAACACCAAGAACATCACTTAATTGAAAGAATTTTCCCTGATATTGATAAGCGGTTGGTTCTCCAACCCCGATAAAACCGCCACCATTATCTATCCATTTTCTAATGGTTGTAAGAACCTCTTCATCAATCCAGTTTTCTGCTCCTGACCATGATGTGTAAGCCGTACCGGCATTAATAATTACTTTAATATCAGGATTAATTCCTTTTTTTATATCATCAAAATTAATAAACTCAACATCGATCGGCATCCCGCTTAAACATTCAATTATCCCTACATAAGAATAAATTTCACGATACCAGATAGCATGATGAACCTGATTATTCATCCAACGTCGAATACTTCCCCAACAGTTTAGTATTGCCACTTTAAATGGAGAGGTATAGGCTTTTGTTTCTTTTGTTAAATCATGAATTTGTCTAAATTCATCAACTACTTGGGTAATTGTATCAACAAATCCCGGCCATTCCACTGCCAATTTCAAATATCCTCCATAACCGATTCGATCTAGCGGACTTCTTAAAATAGCTCTTCTTGCTTGTAACCAGTTATCTTTTGCTTCTTTAATCGGATCACCACCCTCACAGAAAACATCAGGGAAGAAATATGGTAAAAAACGCCCTTCTGTATAACGTACGCCTTTAATATCGGAAATCATTCGCATCGTTACACCATTTCCTACAGAACCAACTACAGCATCCAAACCAATTGTTTCAAAATATTTACCATACGGTTCTGTTCCAATCCAATGATCACCCAAAAACATCATAGCCTCTTTACCATAACCATGAACAATATCAACTAATTCCTTAGCTAATTTACAAACCTCAATTTGTTGGAACTCAATAAAATCTTTAAATTGTTTTGATGGTACTCTAAATAATGAATTATGATATCCTTGATCAACAATATATTCAGCGCGCCATTTATAACCTGCCCATTTTTCAAATTGCTCTAAAATGTAAGGACTAACGCTTGCACTATATCCAAACCATTCTACAAATTTTTCTCTTTTTTGATCATCAAATGTTAAAGTAAATTGATGAAAAAAAGTGGTGAAACGAATTACATCAACATGTTTATTTTCTTCACAAAATTTCCGTAATTTATCTTTAACAAATTCCTTGGTCTTAGGTTGACGGACATCAAAGGTTAATTGATGCGGCGCATCTTTCCAATCATTTGTAATAAAATTATACATATGAACAGGATCCCAAATTAAAAATGCCAAAAAACTAACTGTATATTCATGATAAGGTATAGTCGAAATTGTTACTGCTCCAACTTCTTTATTAAATTCCCATTGATCAACTGCTACTACTTCACCAGTAGTACGATCAATTACTTCCCACCAGCGTTTAGGATCATCAATATCATTAACTTTCAGCTGCTGAGTATGAAAACCTTTCATTAACTCAATCGTTAAACTAGTATCACGAGCAGTATAACGGTCCGTTATCAAATATTCTTGTTGGATCTCGTCTGGATTAGCTTCAGCCCACTCATTATCTTTTCTTGTAGTATAATATGTTGCATATATTTTAGCATCCAAATTCATTAATTCTTGAGGCATGTCGGTCCCATCACAATCTCGAATTGCATCAGCCCCAAGTTTATTTTTTAATTCAATCGTTTGGTCAATTACATCTAAATCAGTAGGTAACGTTAATCTCCCGTATTTTTCCATGTCTACTCTCCTTCAATTATAGCTTCTTCACTGTCTATGTCAAAGAAATGCATTTTGTCCATCTTATAAGCAAATCTCCCAATTACCCCATTTGTCAGAGTTGTTCCGCCAGGGGCTTTAACAATAAACGGTTTTTCATCTTTAACCATATGGATATAACTTTCAGAACCCATAAATTCAACTACTTCTGCTTTCCCCTCAAAACAATACTCCTGATGCTCATTAATGTAGTCATTATCAACACTGATATCTTCCGGCCTTATTCCCATTATTACCGTCTTGCCTAAATATCCTTTTTCTCTAAGCTGCTTAGCTCTAGTTGATTCAACCTTTAAACTAACATCACTCAGTTCAATAATAATAGCACCGTCCTTTTCATTAATTTTACCATTTAAAAAATTCATTTGTGGACTCCCAATAAAACCAGCAACAAATTTATTGACGGGATGATTGTATAAATATGCTGGTGATGCTACTTGTTGAATCCGACCATCTTTCATCACAACAATTCTTGTTCCCATCGTCATCGCTTCAGTTTGATCGTGAGTCACATAAATAAATGTTGTTCCTAATTGCTGATATAATTTTGAAATCTCTGTTCGCATCTGAACTCTTAATTTAGCATCTAAATTACTCAATGGCTCATCCATTAAAAATACTTTTGGTTCTCGAACGATTGCTCGCCCTAATGCTACCCGTTGTCTTTGTCCACCGGATAAAGCTTTAGGCTTACGATCTAAATATTGTTCTATATCTAAAGCTTTAGCTGCTTTACGAACCTTTTGATCAATTTCATCTTTTGGCTTTTTTGCTATTTTTAAACCAAAAGCCATGTTATCATATACACTCATATGAGGATATAATGCATATGATTGAAACACCATTGCAATATCTCGATTTTTTGGAGCCACATCATTCATCAATTTTCCATCTATATATAGCTCTCCTGCTGAAATTTCTTCTAATCCCGCAATCATTCTAAGTGTAGTACTCTTCCCACAACCAGAAGGACCAACAAAAACAATAAATTCCTTATCTGCGATTTCTAGATTAAAATCAAATACAGCTTGAACATTATTATCATATATCTTATCAATATGTTTTAAGCTTAAATTCGCCATCTTGTTTCTCCTTTACTTATAGCCTTTATTATATGTGTAAATTACTCCGATCAATCCAGCTAAGCCCACCAGTTCAGTCGCTAATCCTGTATAACCAACATTTTTTTGTCCAATAAAAATCAAAGCCATTGAAACTATAAATACAACAACCATGATAATTATTTTAGTTTTTCCATCCATAGTTTTCTCCTCTAATCTTTCAATCCACCCAAGGTCATTCCTTGTGTAAGTTTCTTTTGAACTATAATATATAGAATCAACGTTGGCAGCATAACTACTACTAATCCAGCATACATCATACCATACTCAGCCTTCCCCCGGGTTGCCTGCATCAAATTCAACAATCCTACAGGTAATGTTTTTGAAGTACTTGGTAATAATGTCAAGGCAATAATATATTCATTCCAAAATGCTAAAAAATTAAATAAAATTACAGTAATAATACTTGGTTTTGCCATGGGAATCATTACTCTAACCATTGTTTTATAATATCCACATCCATCTATTAACGCTGCTTCTTCATAAGCCTTTGGTAAAGTCTTAAAATAACCACTTAATAAATAAACAGTAAACGGAATAGCTGTCGCTGCGTATACAACAGCTAAAACAAAAATATTATTTAAAAAGAAATTTCCTCCGAGTAATTCATAAATAAAATCATCCCAATCTAATAACATTAAAAAGATAGGTACAACAATATAATTTACATTAATAAATAACCCTGCCATAAATAAGGTGTTAAAAAATCTTCTTCCCTTAAAATTATAACGCGCCAATACATACGCCGCTGGTAATGAAACGACTAATAAAATCACCAGTGCCATCGCTGTTGTTAAAATAGAATTAAGTAAATATTCTCCCATATTCGCTTGTTCAAATGCATTAACAAAGTTTTGCAAATAGATTCCTGCCGGAATAGACCAGGGATTTCCATAAAACTCAGAATTCTCTTTGATTGAAGCCATAAATACCCATGCTACCGGTACAATAATAGAAACCGCAAGAGTAATCAAAGCTACATAAATAAATATTTTATAAAGTTTATCACTGCTAAATAACTTTTTCATTTTCCTGCTCCTTTCTATAACTCTAACGTATCACGCTCTGTAGCACGATTAATAATAAAACTCAAAATAAATGAAAAAATAAAAACTACTGCGGCAATCGCCATTCCATATCCATATGATGCGTTGTTATAAGCTTGTTTATATAAATAACTTAAGACCGTTTCACTAGCTCCATCAGGTCCACCACTAGTCATAACTTTAACAAATAAAAAACTTAAGTTAATCGTCGAAATAATAAAGAAAGTTAAAGTTGTTCGGATATTATCCCAAATCAAAGGTAGTGTAATTGAAAAAAATTGTTTGATTTTCCCAGCTCCATCAAGTGCTGAAGCTTCATACAAGTGTTCGGGAATCGAACTCATCGAAGCCATGTACATAACCATATAATAACCTATAGCTTGCCATATCATTGTTCCTATGATGGCATAAATAACAATACTTTGATCTCCAAGAAACTTAACAGTTTCCCAGCTTTCTGGTTTAAATAACATTAAAACACTATTGATCATACCATTTTCTGAGGGATCATAGATTGCAGAAAAAATCGAAGAGATAACGACTACTGATAATATATTAGGAATATAAAAAATTACCCGAAAGAAATTTTGTCCTTTTATTTTTTCTCTAACTAAAATCGAAGCAAAAAGAATTGCTACAGCCATCGTAATTACAGTTACAACCGCAATAATCAAAATGGTATTTTGTAAAGCACGAATAAAATTCATATCTTGCATTAATAACACAAAATTATTAAATCCAACAAAAGTCTTATCGGCTGATAGCCCGCCCCATTTTAATGTTGACATCCAAAAGACATTAAGGGTCGGCAAAATCATGAACACTCCAAATAAGATTACCGCTGGGGCAAGGCATAAAATAATGAATCTGCGTCTTTCTTTTTTCTTATTCATTGCTGCACCTACTTTCTAAAATAGCGGTGGAATGACACCACCGCTATTATTTTATCAATTATTATTTGTCGTATTTTTTAACAGCATCAATCACAGCATTATACCATTCATCAACTGTTTTATCTCCTGTTACAACAGAATTAACTGTTCCATAAAGAATACCTTCAGCACTAGTTAGATCAACCCCTTCAATTGCATCAACAGATTTAAATCCAACCGTACAACTCTTAGCCCCATTATCATAAATTTGGTAGAATAGTGTTTTTTGATTATCAATTTCATTACCATCTTTATCTTTTACTTTTTCTGGTAAATATGATGAAGCAGTTGTAGTTGGTAAAACGCATCCAGATTCTTCAGCAAATAATTTTGCAGCTTCGTCACTGTACATAAATGTAATAAATTTTTTAGCCAAATCAGCATTTTTGGCTTTTGAAGGAATATATACTTGTTCAGAGAATGTAGAAGAATATGAATCTCCTTCTGCACTTACTTTTGGTAATGCCATAAATCCCCATTTGAAACCTTCAGCACGTGGTGCTTCAGACATTTCATCTGGCAACCAAGTACCATTTGGACAGAATAATGCTTTATTATCTAAAATTAATTGTTGATTTTTTGTGAAATTATCTTTATTAGCATTTGCAACCGTATTAGCTTCAGTATATTGTGCTAATTTTCCGACTATTTCAAATGCTTTTTTAGTTTCAGCAGATTGCCATATTTTAGTATCATATTCCATTAACTTAGTATAAGCGTCAGCACCTACAGTTTCGTTTAATAACGCTGAGAAAAAAGCATCAAAATATCCAGTTGTTGGATAAGTGAATAAAGCAATTCCTTCTGCCTTTGCTTTTTCACCTAATTCCCACATCTCATCCCAAGTTGTTGGAACTGTCCAACCTTTTTGTTCAAATAAACCAGCATTATAGAATAAGCCGCAAGGATCATAAGTAAATGGTGCTAAATATAATTTTCCATCACCATATGGCTTAGTTGCAAATGAATTAGTAAATCCAGGGATAATTTTATCTTTAACTTTTACATCTTCACCATAAACTTTCATATCTAAAACATCACTGATTTCAGCGATTGCTTTATCAGAAATCATTGTATCTACTAAACCACCTTCAGATCCTACTGATAAATAAATCAAATCAGGTACATCTTTTCCTGAAGTAATTACCGGTCTTAAAGTTTCAGCAATATTTTTTTCTAAATTTAATTCAACTTTAACCCCTTCTTTTTTTTCAAAAGCCTTAACTACAGCTTCCCATCCTTTTGTCCCATAACCACCATTTAGTCCCGAAATTTTTAAAGTATTGGTGTCATCTGATTTCCCGCCACCACAACCAGTCAGCATCCCTGCTGCTAACGATAATACAAGGGCAGTACTTAAAATTTTCTTCATAATATTCGTTTTCCTCCTTGTTTATTATGATTAATTACAACTAAATTATATTTTAATGTAAGCGCTTTTACTACGCGATAATTGCTTACTTTTTTATATATCTTGCTTTATTTTATTATAAAAATATAAAAATTTATATAAATTTGACGTTATATTAGTTATAATAAACTCGAGGTGAAAATTATGAGCAATGAAAGAATTGAATTTATCGAAAAGCCGGCATTAATTAATAATCAAGCTCGCTTACTATATGTTAGTAGTTCAAAATATGAAGGTGACTGGCATTCTCAGTTACACTCCCATCACTTTACTGAATTATTTTATGTAACTAAAGGATGCGGTGGCTTTAAAATCGGAGCAGACGAATTTAATGTTCAAGAAAATGATTTTGTTATTATCAACCCTAACACGATGCATACTGAAGTTTCTCGTGATCGAAATCCATTGGAATATATTGTAATTGCTATTGATGGGATTAGTTTTGAAATACCTGAGGATAGTTTAAAAGATTATATTAGCTGTAATTATGCTAATTATAAAAATGAGATTCTTTTTTACTTAAATTTAATGGTAAAAGAATCACAAGCTAAGAATGAACTATATGATGATATGTGCCAACAACTAATGCAAGTCTTACTAATAAATATTTTAAGATTAAATCGTATTAATGTATCTTTAACACAAGGTAAGACTATTCGCAAGGAAATCTTTATGATCAAGAACTACATTGATCGTAATTACCATAAAGAAATAACTTTGGATACTTTAGCTGAAAAAACTCATATGAATAAATTCTATCTTGCTCATGAATTTAAAAATGATGTCGGTGTTTCACCAATCAGCTATCTACTTCAGCGAAGAATATATGAGAGCAAATATTTACTTAGAGATACCGACCTATCAATTTCACAGATTTCAACAATTCTTGGTTTCTCCTCGCTTTCATATTTTGCTCAAGCATTTAAAAAAAGTACAAATTTTTCTCCTTTACAATATCGTAAAAACCACCAAAAATATAATAAATAAAAAAGTGCTTTTGTAGTGCCCCGAAAAGTTGGACACGTTAAATTAAAGTTAGATCTTGAAAGGATTGTTGTCTATATACAAGTGGACTCAATCCTTTTCTTTTTGTATTGATTCTCTCGTTATTATAATATTCGATATATTCACTCATTGCAGCTTTGAATTGTTCATGCAATTTTCTTTATCACTTAACCATTTTTGATAGGCTTTATGCTGTGACAATGTCATTCTTGATCTAAATGAAAGATTAATCCTTTAAGGTTTGAATAATAATTGCAAACTAAGATGTTCAGTTTTTTATTAATACATCGTCCTATACTGGCAGCTAAAGCTACTAACCGATAATTTTCTCTATTTCCAACTCTATTTATCAGTTCCATTTTTTGTTCGATGGATAAAGTCAGCTTATATGTTCTAATTTTATTCCACTCGTTGAGTCAAAAATCCTTATGACATACACCCGATAGATCTTTTAGATATTCCCATCCTTATATTTTTAAATATATTTTAATTTAAATTTTTTACTATTCCGTATAAAAAGTGACCTCCTTTTTGATGTGTACCTTCTTTACTGGACAAACCAGTAAGGAGGGTACATATCATTTTGGGGGTCACTACATTTTACACTTTTTTAAGATTCTTTTCTAATAAACAAATACATTCCACCACTAATAATCAATGAAGATACTGTTAGTGCAATGACTGCATCATCACCTGTCTTAACTGATGCAATTGGCTTATCAGCAGGTGTAGATGGTGTAACCGGAGCAGGAGCTGGTGTTGGTTCTGGCTGATCATTTTTAGGATTCAACATCTCATCATATTGAGCTTTAATATTGTCAATTAAGGAACCATTTTCATATACCCCAACAGTAAGGGCCGCTTGAACTGTTGCATAAGCATTGCCATAATCTACATCTAAACTAGCGCCAAATGAACCATCTTCTTGCATAAATTGTAATAATAGATCATATGGATTGCCTGTACCCTTATTGTAAGTACCATTTTTTACACCTTGAATATCGTATTCTAAAATTCCCCATACGGCACAAGCTTGACTATTACAATTAACGCCAAAGCCACTATAACCGCCATTATCAATTTGAATTGATGCTAAATAAGCTAAAGCTTTATCAATTGAAGCCTGATATGTATTGTTGCATAATGAAAGAGCAGCTAATGCCCATCCAGTAATATCAGGTCCACCCCAAGCTCCATTATAGCCCCAAGAGCCATCACTAAGCTGCATCTCAGTCAAGTTTAATCCTAGTTTATCAAGATTATAACTTTCATCAACAATAGCTAAGGCAAACATTGTATATGCAGTACTTGATTCTGGATTTGCTGACCCATAATCAACATTACCATTTTCATCAATTTTTGATTTTAATAAATCAATTAGATTAATCGTTGAACCATCTTTTAGTTTTAACTTAGCAGGATCTGATTTTATTGCCGCTAAAGCCATAATATTTTTAGCCAAATAACCAGCATCCATTTCTTCATAAGTAATTTCATCACCATAAGAATTTGTTGGTGCTTCAAAAGAATAGTTTAAAGTAAAATTATTCTTTTCATCTTCAACATCTAACCCTAAAGATTCTACAGCCAAAACGGCATCCAGTCCAGATAATTCATTGTTATTCAACCAATAGCTTTGAGCTTTGGCTAAAGTTGAAGATTGCGCATTGATTGGCACAATGCAAGCACAAACAAGCGCTAACGCCACAGTAAACCGCATTAATTTTTTCATTCAATTTTTCCCTCCGTTATTCCATATTTTATTTTTACCCTTTGTAAGATCTGAAACATCGTCTTACTAAGTAAAAACATAAAAATTATATTTGAAACAATATATATTAACGTCGTTGGTAATGAAGTTAATACTATTGCCAAATATCGTGTTAAATTAAAACTTGTTTCAAAAGCAAGAACTGACCATAAATCCATTACCATGGAAAAAGCAAGTCCACAAATAGCACTATATCCATATAATAAAAATTTATTTTTAAACAAATTTTTACTAAAAATTCCAGCTCCATAACCAATTATTCCCCATGCGATCATTTGGAATGGAGTCCATGGTCCTATTCCAAAAACAAAGTCTGATAATGTTGCTGACAACGACCCACACATAAAACCAGATGCCGGACCAAAAACTATCCCACAAATAATAACCATTGCAGTTACAGGTTTAAAACTGGGTGTTAACATAAAAATCGTTCTAGAAACAACTGTTAGGGCAATCATTGTTGCCAAAACCACAACTTCCCTTATTTTAGGTTTGCTATTTTCATATTTAAAATAAAATGGTAAACAAGATAATGCAAACGAAGCAATAATAATTAAATTATATTTTTCATCTTTATATAAAACAGTTCCTAAGATCGTTATTAAAACAATAACCATTAAAATAAAGATACTTTTTTTTATTTTCATAACCCTAAATCCTCTAATAAAACAACTTCAGAGTTATTATTTCTTACTATTTTATTAATCGTTGTAGTATAAAATAAATTATTACTAAAGAAATTTCGCATCGAGTCTACTGATTCCATTTGTCCATTAAAAATCATAGCAACTCGATCACTTATTTTAGCGACAAATTCTAAATCATGACTAACAACAATTATCGTCATATGTTTGCTTAAACTACGAATCAAACTCGCCAAATTATCTTTGCTCACTGCATCTATTCCTTTAGTAGGTTCATCTAATAACAACAATTGCGGTCTTGTCAGTAAAACTTTTCCTAATGCCAATAATTGCTTTTGACCACCGCTCAAATCAAACGGGTGCATATCTCGTAAATTACTAATTCCAATATTCTCCATTTCAATTTCAACTGTTTTTAAATTATTTTCTACTACTAATAATTCATTTATAACTTTATCGGTTATAAACAATGTTGTGGGATCCTGGGGTAAATAACCAATTTTTTCTACAACTCCTACTTTAGTTATATTACCTTGATACTTAACTAACCCTGCGATACATTTCAAAAATGATGATTTCCCACTACCGTTAGCTCCTACTACTGATAATATCTCATTTTGTCTAACATCTAAATCAAGATTTTCTAAAACCGTACTATCGTAGGCAAAGCTCAAATCACGAATTTTCAATAAAAGTCCAGTATCGACAACCTCCTGCTCCTTAATATCAAAATCATGATAGTCTTTTAGTGCTTCACGTGCTTGTTTTACAGTTAAACAAAGTGCATTAGCTAATGTTGAAACTCGTACATAATTAGGTAAAGCAGCTACAAAAACATCCTCTGTTAACATCTTTTTTACTGCCTTTTCAATTTGATCATCAATAACTTTTTGGCCATGATCAAGCAAAATCAAACGATTTGCAACATCCAACAAGCCTTCTAATTGATGTTCAACTAAAATAATCGTAATATCAAAATCATCATTTAGCTGTTTTAAAATTCTAATAAATTCATCACGATTAACTGGATCTAACTGAGCCGTAGCTTCATCAAGTAAGATAACACTAGGATTCATTACCATTACACTAGCTAAATTAACAAGTTGTTTTTCTCCGCCAGATAATGATTGTGTATCATTGTTAATAATATTTTGTAAATTAAAATAATTAACAATTTCACCTACTCGACGTTTCATTTGTTTTAAGGGGATTGCCTGATTTTCAAGTCCAAAAGCAATTTCATGCCAAACCTTATCCATAACAATTTGATCATCAGGGTTTTGAAAAACAAAGCCAATCTGAATATCTTTTTTTATTTGTTCGTCTAGTTCAATTGTTCCTTCAAGTGTTCCTGTCGGTTGTAAACTTGATTTTAACAATCTCAACAATGTTGTTTTGCCACAACCACTCTCGCCACAAATAACAACAAAATCCCCTTTATTTATTTCAAAGGAAAGGTTATCAATCACTTTTTCATTATCAGGATAAGTAAAACATACATTTTTTACTTTATACATTTTTCTTTCCTCCTAAATAAATTGGTAATAACATTAATCCTATATAAACTAGCATAAATAAACCATCTTGCCACTGTAAACTAAATTCTTGAATAAGTGGAAAATAATAAAAACTACGATAGCGGATTAAAAATCCTAATAAACTTATCATAAATAGTCCTATTATTACTATTAATTTTAAAGCATCATCTTTTCTAAAACTATACAGATGAAAACTAGTTCGCTTACCTTGTCCATAACCCCTAGCTTGCATTGAATTCATCATATCAAGCGATGATTCAAAAGCATATGTAACTAATACAACTATCATATTTCGGTAGTAACCCAACTTATTTTGACTGGGCATATTTATATTAGCCTCTCTAATTTTTTGATATTGATTTTTTAATTTATTAATCATATTCAAACACATCGATATAACTAACCCTAAGGTAGGTAATATTGAACCAAATAAATAAACAATATGACTATCTGTTAAGCATGTTTTCATTATGCGAAACCACAATAACATGCATGATAACAGCAAGCCAAATACTAATCCATAAAATAGAGCTTGTTTAGTAATCGTGACATAGTCATTTTGAAACCAAATATCAAATCCTTCCGTTACAAATAAAGGATTTGTAATCATTATAATAACCACCAAAACAACAGTATATTTCATATCTTTAAAAAAAGTTAGGTAATTAAAATAATAATCAATTATTATCGCACTAACTATCGACAAAATGATTAAATAATAATTTTGTTGAATAATTGTTAGAGTAATAACTGAAAGAAAATAAGCAAATAATACTACTGGATGACTATTTTTAAAAGGTTTGATTACTAATTTGTTTTTTATTATATTAATTTTACTGAGCATTTAAACATCCCCTTGTTTGCAAGTAAAACGCCATTCTATTTTATCACCATCTTTTAATCGATAAGAACTTGCACCATATTCAGGAAAATTACCATTAACTTTATACATCCAGCCACTCGATGAACCGCATATTTTTTCTTCAATTTGACCAATCCCTTTTACATAGAGCCCAAAACCTGAAGAAACAGTAACCAGTTTTATCTCATTTTCACTTGTTGCTTTCTTTAAAACATCTATTACGGTTGTATTTTTTTTAACTTTAAATTGTTCAGTACTAAGAATCATTCCATTAGTTGGGATAAATTGTTCATAACCATCTTTTAGATCATTCATATTATTTAAAATTGTTTTACAATCAATTGAAATGCTAACATTAATCATTTGATTATCATTATCAGCTGGCTTATTATTTGTAGAATTATCTTTATTACCAACATCAGTATTAGCACCATCATTAGATGTCTGATTAGAATCTAAAGCAGAACTATTTGTTCCCTTATTATGCTCATCACCAGCATCTGTAGCGCTATCTGTCTGACTATTTTCACTTATGACTGTTACATTACCAGCTGCATCAATTGTTGCTGTCACCTCATTAGCCCATTGTTGTTCAGTTGATTCTGTTTTGGTTTTCACAATATTATTGCCCTTTGTTACTGTTCCACATCCAGTCAATAAAACCAAGATAAATACTAATGAAATTTTTAAATATTTTGACATAATAAAAGACCCTTTCTAAAAAATGGCGCACAAAAGGATCACGTTTATGTAGAACTACTCTATCGTCCGTAAAGTGTATCCTAAGATAATGGCAAGTATTCCGGCTTAGATTCATCGTCTTAACACCTTCCCAGTTTTCACCAGTGGTCTATCGTCTTAACTCCTCATTACGGCGGCGGGACCGCTCTTGCTTCTAACAAGATTCCTTATTAATGTACAACAACCATTAAATATGCGTTATTAAATTACTTTAATTATACAATAAAGAATCAAAAATGGAAGTTAAACTTCCATTTTTCGACTAATGATCTGATTTAAAATACTAGATCTTTAATTTTATTATCTCCTGCCAGCATTATTGGATGAATAAAAATAACCTCATCATCTTTATTAACTATTTTCTTCAATCTAATTTAAATAATCTCTAAATAACTCATCTTGATAATTTTACCGCATTGTATTAGCTACATAACTTGCATCTTTTGTTTATTGATCATACGGTGTGACAAGTGATACTTTTCTTAACCTTGCTTGATATTTGATTTAATTACTGTTTAGCCATGTTACTTCATGAATTTAATGTTGTATATTAAATTCAATAATATAATATTCTAATTAACAATTCTTTTAGTGTCGAGATTGGAAGTATACCTACCTTATCAGCTCCTAAATCTTTTTAGATTTAAAGCCTTTTTCTTAACAATCATAAAACCATCTCTTTTTATTCTATCAATACTGTAAAAAATCCTTTAATACAATTTTAAATATGAATTTACGACATTTTTTTAAGCGTTTGCCCATAATCAGTTACCCATTACTCCTCCGGCAATGAGATTCTAAACAGCTTAATATCCACTTCATAACAGCAGTACATATTATTTCTGATACGTGAACCAACATCGTTACAAAAAGCAATAATTTTCTAGTCACAGACTTACATATCTCAATATGATCTTAGACAACCCTGCCAACGTTATAAACACCTTCTGTTCATAGCGCAGATAAAACTCTCCTAAAAAAATTGTCTGGCAGTTTAATTATCATTTTCCGTAATAATTAATTTTTCTCCATAAAAAAAGGTTAAATTGAAAATTTTTTTCAATTTAACCTTACTCTTATAACTCTTTTTTTCTTGCCACTACCATAAAACGATGAGTCGTTAATTCAAAATATTTCTTATCTTTGATCTGTTTCAACACATGACTATAAAAATTCATAAAACGATCTTGAGTAATATCAGCTTTAGTGATTCCTTTCATGAACTGAATAAATGATGCCAGCGTGTCAAAACGAACATACCCATGTTCTTCCACACTATCAATAATCTCCAAACCAATGTCACTCAATGTCTGACAACTAGCCTCACGATCCCAACGACCATGTAACTTAAAAGGTAAGAAAATATTGATCAATTCTTTATAATTATCACTACCCATTTGATTAACAATAATATACCCACCTGGTTTTACGACCCGATACAAATCATACTTATCATAATTAGATAATTCATTAACAATGACATCGATTCGCTCATCTTTAAATGGTAATTTCCCTTCATTTGTTAATTTTGTTACTTTAACATTGCGATCAGCTAATTTTTCTTCAGCTTTTTCATATTGAGCTTCTACAACATATGTAAGTGGTGGTAAATGTTCAAAAGCAGCAACATATTCTCCCCCATCAAATGAGATAGTCGCTAAATGAGTGTCATCATTAAAATAACGGGCGGCAATCTCATGGCTTGAATAAGTTGGTAAACTTTGCTGTACCAGCGCATTAGCTGTTTCATTCATCGCTTTGGCAATTTCTGATTTCATCAATAAAGCCTCATTGATTTTCTTCCTAAAACGGATTTTATTGTAATAAAATCCAATATACTGGCTAATCCCATCACAAATAACTCCAACTGCGATAAATCCTAACATTTCAACAAACCATTCAGTTGTAAACATCGCCTGAACTGACGCAATAGCATAGCATATCACACACATAAAGATAATACTTTTTGTTCGAGTATACTTAAACGGTTCATTTAATTTAGTATACCAGCTTAAAATACTTTTCTTTTGTGCCGTTCTACCTTCTAACTCACAAAAAATCAATTTGATTGCTGTCAACATTACTGCCAACGAAATAAGCATGTAAATATAATATTCCATTTCTTTACCTCTTATAAATTTTCTCGCCTTTCAATGAATAATAAGCATCACCATCAACTGTTACAAAATACCCTTTTTCATTGAATTCTAAATCACCTTCAACTGAGAAAACCACTTCATTTTCATTCATATCATAAATATAACTGCTTCCACTCTTGTTGAAGATACCATAAACTACATCATTATACACAAAGGTTGTCCCTTCGTCCATAAAATAGTCATTAATTACTTTATTTCCTTCTACATCAAATACTTCATACTTACTGCCAGTAGTATATCCAGCATAATATTTTTCACCTAAATACATAATTCGTACATATTGTTCAGATACTTTTTTGCCTTTATTATTAATTAAATAATATTTATCTTCTTTTTTAGAAACGACAGCAAGATTATTTTCATCAAAAGCTTCAGCACTCTTATAAGATTCCTTTATTGCTTCCTTACCATCAAAACCATAATATTGGTAACCTTCATCACGCACATACACCGGGAAAATCTTACTCTTTGTAAATGATGCCATTGGGTCTAACTGAATCCCATTTACCTCTATTTCTTTACCATCATTAACGAATTTATGTGGTCCGTAAATCATTTCTTTATTCTTTACAACATAATTTTTATAGTTACGATAGTAACTGTTTGATGTTACTGTTTCACCATCTTTGTTAAATAAATATGTAGTTTGATTTTTTACTCCAATAATATTTTTTGAATTATCATAATATAAATCATCTAATTCAAGTGTTGTAGTAAAAATTATTTTTCCTTCTAAATCCAATGCATTGATCTCATGAGTTTTACGATTATAAAGCAAATAACCTTTTTTACTACTATGATCCATCAACTGATTATTGCCACCAATCTTGATTCCTTCAATATGCTTTTCATTAACTAAATTGTAAATAGATGAGGTCTTTTCAAAATTAATAACCGCATAATCACTATCAACTGTATATGCACTTATAATCTTCTCCTTACTCTTTTTTAATACCTCACCATCATTATATAAAACAATATATTCTTTACCTTGATGAATAACCGGTAACCCGAATAAAGAAATCTCTGTCTTTTTATCTTCCTTGTATAATTCTTTTCCTTCACCATCTAAAATACTAATTTTTTCATTCTTATCATAACCAACAATCATATTTCCAATTGATTCTAGTTTATCATATTTTCCTAATTTGATTGCTTCTTCACCATCATGAAGAAGATATCCATACTTTTTATCCTTAATTACAATATAACCAGAACTTCCAACTTCTTCATACTTATCATAAATAAATTCAGTCTGCTTATCACCTTCATAATCCATAAGCGCATATTTTTCTTTATTATTAGCTACAAACAATGTTTGATCGTTATCTATATTTGAACATCCTGTTAGCATTAAAAATGCTAATAAACCAGCTGTAATTTTTTTCATTTTTTTCACTCCTTCAAAACAAAATAATTATAGCATGTTTTTTGTCGATAAACCACAAACCTTTGATGATAATAAAACAAAAAACGATAATCTAAATTATCGTTTCTTGCTTTGGATATATTTTTGGATATTATATTAAGACTACTCAATAACTAATGGTTCTTCGTTATTTACAGATTTACCATCTTTTGTAGTCGCAACGTAATAAACTGATGAAGTTTCTGGTGTATAATATATTTGCAACGTATCAACAGTTGAAATTTTAACTCCCTGTGATTTAACGTCCTCTTTTACCAATTTTTCAATATCAGTTGCTGTTACGTTTTTCCCATGATATTGTACTTCTACGATTGCTTTCATCTTTAAATAATTCCCCCGTTTCTTCTTGAATCAATAATATCATATTCAAGCCAAATATGCAAATTTTATAGTGTTAATCATCATTTTTTAAGAATTAACGATAAAAATATTATCTTTTTTTAGAAAATTCCTACAAAGTTTGTCTAACAAAATTGAATAAAAAAGAAAAAACAGAAAATCGAAATTTCCTGCTTTATGAATTATTTTGTTTTAAACGGTTTTGTTGTTTACGTGCTTGTTCTGTTAAATAACGTTTTCTCAAACGAATGTTTTCAGGTGTTACTTCAACTAATTCATCATCATTAATATAATCTAAGCAAGCTTCTAAGTTAAATGTCCGAGGTCTTTTTAAAACAACTGTTGAGTCTTTTGATGAAGAACGGGTATTTGTTAGTTGTTTACCTTTTGTAACATTAACTACTAAATCATTGTCACGACTATGTTCACCAACGATCATCCCTTCATAAACATCAACACCAGGACCAATAAACATAACTCCACGATCTTCAACCCCACCTAAAGCATAGGCTGTAGTTTGACCATTATCTATCGAAACTAAAACACCAAGTGATCTTTCTCCAACTGATTCACCTTCCATTGGGCGATATTCTAAGAATGAATGAGAAATAATTCCATAACCTTTTGTCATTGTTAAAAAGTTTGTCATAAAACCAATCATCCCTCTTGAAGGAATTGTATATGTGACACTTGTTTGTCCTTCATTACTAACCATATTTTCAAGTACACCTCGACGATATCCTAATGATTCTATAACATTACCAATACAGTCATCGGGTGCTTCAATATTAACTTCTTCATATGGTTCACAAAGTACACCGTCAATCTCTTTAATAATTACTTTTGGTTTAGAAACTTGAAGTTCATATCCTTCGCGACGCATATTTTCAATTAATATCGACAAATGCAACTCTCCCCGTCCAGAAACGATCCATTCTTCACTGTTAGGAATTCTTTCAATCTTTAAAGATACATCACGGTTAGTTTCTTTAAATAAACGTTCTTCAATTTGACGAGCTGTTACAAATTTTCCATCTTGACCTGCAAATGGCGAAGTATTAGTACCAAAAACCATTTGAATAGTTGGTTCATCTACTTTTAATAATGGTAAAGCTTCTTCTTTTCCCGTAGTACATACAGTCTCACCAACACCGATATCAGCTAAACCAGCAATCGCCACAATATCTCCAGCCCCTGCTTCTTCAATTTCAATTCGATGCAAGCCAATAAAACCAAATAATTTTTGGATTCTAAATTGACTGTGTGAACCATCAGCACGAACACAAGTTACGCTTTCATTAACTCGTATTTTACCACGTTGAATTCGTCCAACACCGATTCTTCCCACATAATCATTATAATCTAATAAAGCCGGCTGGAATTGTAATGGTCCTTCTTCATCAACTAATGGTTCTGGAATCTCATCAATGATCATATCAAACAAACAGTCCATACTTGGTTCTTGAGTTGATAAATCAGGGTCCAAACTAGAAGTTCCTTGTAATGCTGAAGCATAAACAGTCGGGAATTCTAACTGATCATCATCAGCTCCTAATTCCATAAATAATTCTAATACTTCATCCATTACTTCCTGAATTCTTACTACTGGACGATCTACTTTATTAATTACTACGATTGGTTTTACTTTAGCTGCTAATGCTTTCTTTAAAACAAAACGTGTTTGAGGCATTGTTCCCTCATAAGCATCGACCACTAATAATACCCCATCAACCATATTCATGATTCTTTCAACTTCACCACCGAAATCGGCATGACCAGGAGTATCCATAATATTGATGCGATAATCCTTATAATTGATGGCTGTATTTTTAGCCAATATAGTAATTCCACGCTCACGTTCAATGGCATTACTATCCATTGCACGTTCTGCTATTTGTTCATTATCTCTAAATGTACCCGATAATTTTAATAATTGATCTACAAGTGTTGTTTTACCGTGATCGACATGGGCAATAATCGCAATATTTCTTATCTTCATTTACTCAACCTCTCTTATAACTTCATCATTATATCACAGAATTGTATTTTGTCATTATTTTTTTTAATTGATATAAAAATGGGCTTAAATAGCCCTTAATTTCATTTTTTGTCATTGAATTCAATCAACGATGATTCCCAATAAACTAGCTAAAGCGATTGCCTGATACATATCAACATGGATTCCTTTTAAACTATAATCATCGATTCTAATTCCCTCAATATTAGTGGTCTTAAAGTCCATCCCTTTTAAGCTTGTTTTAAATACCTCTCCAGCAATAAAACTAACTTGTTTAAAAACAAGATTTTTAACATTCACTTCCATAAAACTACTTTCATCTAATGTACTATCATTAAACTCAACACAACGAATATTTCCAAGACTAATATTCATATAGCGTCCTTGTACTCCCTCAAATAAAAGATCTTGTAAAGAACAGTCAATAAAATTTAGCCCTGTCATCTTACAGTTAATAAAGTGACAACGATGGATACTAACCTTATTAAATTCTAAATTTGATAAATCACAGTTTTCAAAAATACAATCTGTTATATGAGTATTAACTAATTCGATCATATTAAAATCAATCTTAATAAATTTACATTCCTCAATCGTTAAATTTTTAATTGGAATAACTTGTTGAGGATTTTCATTAAATAAACACTGATAATAATTATCTTCTATTTCATGAAATGAACACTTATTTAAATCATGAATTACCGGCTCTCTTCTTTTCATCTTACACCTCACCTGATTATTATAAGCATAGCTTATCTTTATTGTAAAGATTTTTTGTATATCATTTTAAACTCCCAGCAAATTGTAGTATCCTATAAGTATAAGGAGGTGGTTTAATGAAACTAGTTGAATTAATTACAACACCTGAATGTCAGCATATTTACCAGCGTTATTTTAAGATTGTTGCCACCCCTAAACCACCGCATCAAATTACCTCAAAACAGATTTATCAAGAGATCGTAGCATACTACAATGGCAGTATTCAAAATGTTTTAGATATTTTATGTTATGACGAAATCGTTTTCTTACAAAATTTTGAAAAAACCAAAAGTTATCGTAAAGATATCCCTACAATCAATACATTGATCAACAAATGCTTACTAATTAAAAATCCTAATAATAATAACTATTTAGAAATCCCTGAAGACATAAAGATAAATGTTATTAATGCTGTAGAACAAGCGGATATTGACAAGGTCATTCAAATAGATCAAATCAATGAATTATTGATTGGTATTCTAGCCATTAGAGGTATTATTGAACCACAAGAATTAGTAAATATTTATCATAGTTATGATCCTTCACTTTCACGTAATGAAGTAAACACTCATTTAGATACAAATCACTATCTATTTCAGCATTACTTTATTTATCAAGGGGAAACTGAATTATTATTAGCTTATGAGCCATATCGGCCGATTATCCAAAAAATTGAACAGCTCCAAACATTAGTAAAAAAAACTCCTGCGGCTTATACCGCCAAACAATTAAGAACGATCGCTAAATATGGCTTTGACTTAAGTGAACCAGCCATCACTAACCTCTATGAAGCAGTCGAACAAATTGATAATCTTTTTGTAAGAGAATTATTTAGAGATAGTATTATGCTTTTTTGTCAAATTCATGGTGACCTTAACGATTTGATTTATATGATTAATGAATTAAAAATTACAAATAATCAAGTTATTGAACATCTTGAAAAGAATTTACGTGCTGCAGTTCCTTTAATTCATAGTGCTGCTTTTTATGGATTATCCCCGTATGATTACTATTTGACAATCAACAAAGATTCTTATTTCAGTGAGCAAGAGAGTTCTACCTTTTATCAGCTGTATTTAAGTTTATTAGAGTATACTAACCAAGTTTTTAAAATTACAGATATTTCAATGAAAAATCTTGATTATATTGAGCAAGATGATTTTTCTCAAATTCGAACCTTACTATTTGATAATCCAAATATAATCGACCACTATATCAGTGAAAATCCTGAGCACCTAACCAATTATGAACTGACTATTATTAATGATTTTAAAGCTGGCTTTATTGATGACTTTTTAATTTTAACAAATCTTGATGACTATACGCTCGTTAGTAATGAAACTGGTGTTTATGCTATTTATGGGCTTGTTAATCATCTTAAAGAAATTTATCCTAATTCAACTTTGCCCCAGGTCTGTAATTTAGCACTGCTCCCCTATCGACACAAGATTGTATTTGATGGATTGTTAGAAGATCGCCAGTCTATTTTACCTCATAAACAAATTCGTACATACAGCCATGACGATATAATCTACGAACTTCCGCATACGCTCTTAAACTAAAAAACCCATAACGGGTTTTTTATTCATTAATGATTCGATTACTAGCTAAATAAGTCGCTAAATAATAACCTCCATATACAATTACAATAAAGATCGTCGTAACCAAGATGTTATCAGCGATATTAATGCTGACCATCAAACTAATAATATAATTTATTTCTTTTAGTGCAACAAAACTATGAATTAAAGCTACGATTAATGGAAACATAAATGTGATTCCAATTTGAACTAAAAGGCTTCTATTTACCATTGGTTTACTTGCACCTAACTGTCCTAAGATACGATAACGTTCTTTATTATCAGAAGATTCTGATAATTGTTCAATTGCTAACACAGTACCACTTGCAAGTGCAAATACAATTCCTAAATACAGTCCAACAAAAGTAAACAAAGCACTCGTTCCAATTCCCGATTGCCCTAATCCAATCCGGGTAAAACTAATAACTGTTGGACTGCTTTCAGTCCTTAACTGTTCATTAAAAGATTTAAGCAAATCTTGGAATTGTTCCTCACATTCTTCCTTATCACCTTGATAGTCTGCCACTAGATAAGTTAAATAACTTTCTTGTTCTTCCACATATTTATTTGCAATCTGGTCATTTACAACAACAAACCCTTCATTGCCGCTATCGTTAGTAATTGCCAATTCTACTGCTTGATCCGTATTACTTTGAAGCGTAGTATCTCCTATTTTGATTGTACTATCGCCAGCTAGAAACTTATTATAATATTCAAGTGCTACAGGATAAGTTGCTACTAATTCATATTGATTATTAGCCAATTGTATTTTTTGATCTTCTTTACCATTTAATTCCATGATTTTATTAAAATCACTTTCTTTGATTACACGCATCGGTTGATTTTTTACTGCTTCTATATTAGTATAAGCATTATCTTTTGAATCAATAAAAATACCTTGTTTTAATCCTTGTAAATTAAGATAATTGAACTGATAATCCTCTTTGATGATTTGTTGATACACCGGTTCCTGTTTAAATCTTTCAATAATTTCAGTATTACTAGAAAATACAGTAACATCACTTGGGCTATTTCCCTCATAAGTAGTGTTCATTGCTGAGGCCATCGCTAAAGACGATGATAATATCCCGATCGTTAACAATAACATTAAGGAAATAACTGTTGTAGAAATAACATGTGTATTAATCTTATTATTTACTTGTTTTAATACAAACATATTCAGACCATTATAATAAGTCTTTTTGCGCATTTGAACAACTTTTAATAAAAAACCTGATACTGATAAGAAAAACAAGAAAGTTCCAATCGTCCCCAGAATAATCATGATCAAAAAATCAGAACCCACAACATATAAAGCGCCATCATACAATAACTTATATGCGTACCCAATCAAAACAATAGAGATAATAAAAATAATAAAAATTAACCAGCCATTTTTTATTTTAACCTTTTCATTTTTGCGATTTGCATATAATAAATCAATCAACTTAAATCGATTTAGTGTGATAATATTGAAAATCATTACAATAATATAAATAAATCCAAAATTAATAATCGCTGATAAAAGTGCTCCACTAGAAAAAACAAATGTAAATTTGGTCATATCAGCTTCAAACAATTTTGCAGTAAAAATTGATAACAATTGAGATAAGCCAATTCCTAAGAGTAAACCGATTCCTAATGAAATCACTCCAACAATAACTGTTTCAAGTACTAAAATCGTAGATACTTTTAACTTTGACATTCCTAAAGTCATATAAATACCGATTTCTTTTTTTCGGCGTTTAATTAAGAAATTATTTGCATAAACAATTAAAAATCCTAAAACTACCGAAACAAAAACCGAAATATATGATAAAACATTTACTAAAGACTGCACAATTTCCATTGTTGATTTGCTAATTGACATCATTGCTGTTTGACTATCAATCGAATTAAAGATATAAAATATAGCAACAGCAATAACTAGTGTAATAAAATAAATTGAGTAATCTTTTATACTCTTTTTAATATTTCTAAGTGCTAAACTAAATAACTTCATTTAGTTCACCACCTAATAATGTTTGAACATCCATAATACTATTAAAGAACATTTTACGAGAATTATCACCTTTAACAATTTCGTTAAAGATTTTACCATCTTTGATAAAGATTACTCGATCAGCATAACTAGCTGTAAATGAATCATGAGTAACCATCAAAATTGTTGCATTCAATTTTTCATTTAACGCATTCAAACTATCTAATAACATTCTTGCTGATTTACTATCAAGAGCTCCAGTTGGTTCATCCGCTAAAATCAAATCAGGATTAGTAACGATAGCTCTAGCACAAGCAACTCTTTGTTTTTGACCACCAGATAATTCATATGGATACTTTGATAAAATTTCTTTGATTCCTAAAGCTGCTGCAACCTTGTTTACTTTCTCATCTACTTTTTTATAATCTGATTTTTGAATCGTTAAAGCCAAAGCAATATTTTCAAATGAAGTCAATGTATCTAAAAGATTAAAATCTTGAAAGATAAAGCCTAACGAATCCCTTCTAAACTTTGTTAATTTATATCCCTTTAGTTTAGTAATGTCAGCATCCTTTAAATAAATATGACCACTAGTAACTTTATCAATCGTTGAAATACAATTTAGTAAAGTACTTTTCCCACTACCACTAGCCCCCATAATGGCTACAAACTCACCACCGTTAACATCGAAACTAATATTATCGACAGCCTTTGTAATGTTGTTTTTATTTCCATAATATTTTTCAATTTTTTCAATTCTTAAAATTTTTTCCATTTCTCTTCACCTCAACAACTATTATAGCCGTCATAATAATTTCTACCATCGAATAAAATAACATAACCTTACATTATTGTAAGGTTATGTGTGAGCTGTACGGAAAAACCAAAGTTACTACCGTACCATGTGAATTTGAATCTATTTTAATTTCATGATTTAATCTATAACATAATTTTTTACATAAATATAAACCAATTCCCGTACTCTTTTGTTTAGTTCGTCCCGTTGTTCCCGTAAATCCTTTATCAAAAACACGATTCAATTCATTTTCTAAAATTCCAATTCCATTATCTTTTATCATTAATTCAACACGATCTTTATATTGTTTTGCAAATAGTTTAATTATTGGTGTTTCATCAACATATTTAATTGCATTATTAATAATCTGATTTAAAATGAACTCTAACCATTTTTTATCACTAGCAACATCTATTTCAAGATTCTCTAATTCAATTTTAACATGTTTATTGATTAAATCTTTTTTATTACGTTTAATTACTGAATTAACTAATTCACTAAGTTTAACATCTTTAATTAAATAGTCTTTTTCAACATTCTCACTTCGAGCATAAAAGAGTACTTGTTCAACATAATTATCTATCTTTATGAGTTCTTCTTTAATACTCTCATTAACTGGATTTAGATTATTTTCAATAATCATTTGACTTGTAGCTACAGGTGTTTTTACTTCATGACACCACATCTCAATATACTCTTTGAGTTCACTTTGTCGATAAATTGCATCATTTAAATGTTCTTTCATTGATTTATCAATTTCATAAATACAGTTAACCATAATTTTACCATCTAGAAAATGAGGATTTCCAATCAATTCAGTAATAAGATACTTTTCATCAAGATGATCTAAGATTCCTATCAAATTATTATAAAAATTTCTACGCCGAAAAAAATCATACATTAATACTACTACAAATGAGCTAATGAGCAGAAGTGGAATGTAGACTACTAAAAAAGTTGGACAATTAAAAACTGCCAAAATCAACATTACCAAACAAGTCACAGAAATCATTACTGTAACCGTAATGATTTCATCTTTTAAATAATCAAATAATCTCATAAAATGATATACCCCTGACCACGTCTAGTATGAATTACATCATTTAAACCAATATCCTCTAACTTTTTACGTAAGCGATTAATATTAACAGTCAATGTATTATCATCCACAAACATATCACTATCCCATAAATATGCCATTAATTCTTCTCGAGATTTAATTTTCCCACGGTGCAGTAATAAAAAGTAAAATATTTTTAACTCATTTTTTGATAATTCAATCACTTTATTTTTATCAATAATACTACTTTTAGATACATCTAATTTTATCTTTTCATAACTAATCAAAACATCACTTGTAGGCTGTGTTCGTTTTAAGACCGCTTCAATTCGGGCCAATAAAATTAATGGATTATACGGTTTCGTGACAAAATCATCAGCACCATAATTAATACACATCAATTCATCCATCTCATTGTTGCGACTAGTTACAATAATAATTGGTTTACTTGAATTCTTACGATATTCTTTGCATAAAAACTGTCCATTTACATTGGGAAGATTAATATCCAATAAAATTAAATCCCCATCAAACTGATTCATTTGTTCTAAAGTATTTTCAAAAGACTCAATTACTTTAGTCAAATATCCATTATTATTTAAATATACTTCCAGTTCTTGGCGCAATTTAACTTCGTCTTCAATAATCAATATTTCTGCCATTATTATGACCTCCTAGATACAATTATACACAAGTATAAAATAATAGCACTTAAGTGCACTGTTTCGTAGTAATGCTAATAATTACCAATTTACCATTTTCTTTAACTGGCGAAAGATTATAAATAGTTTTAGCCTTAATAATCTGCTTTTCACAAGTTTTAAGTGGATGATAAAGCGTCTGTTCTTCCCCAGTTTCAACACACTTTTCAATTGCCTGATGAATTTGCTTTTGAACATCCAAATCGACGCTCCGATAGTACGTACTAAGAAAATTAGTAACATTTATATCATCAATATTTAATATCTTACGGTATGCTTCATTAATAAATAGCAGCTGGGGCTGAGACTCATATGTAAACATCAATATTCCATCATTCAATTTTTCCATAACACGATTATATGTTAATAATATGCTATCTAAACGATTAAAAATTTTCTCTTTATTTAAATAGACATTTATCCCCTTTACTAATTCTTGTAATGCCCAAAGTTCATCATCGCGCCATTGTCGATAATCATTTATCATTGTAAAAACAATACACCCGATAAATTCACCAATATCATCGTTTAGACTAATGATAACAAGTGTCTTTACTTGATTATCAAAGAAATTTTTATTAATTTGTTTACTAAATTGATTACCTTCATTTTTATTAACAACAATTATTTGATGCTCCTTAAAATATGTGACTATTTCTTGAAGCTCTGTCCTCACTATTGGGAAAGTATCACTAATCTCAAGCTCAATCGACTCATCTTGCCATGCATAGACAGAACGATAATTGTTTCCTTCTTCTAGTAATAACGTAATCCGATCAAGTAAAAAATCATCCCCGATCTCTGCCAAAATATGGTTGATTGATGAATCAAAATCAGTTGACTGCTCCATTACTGATAAAACATTCATCATTTGTTCATTAAGCTTTTCATCTGAAATAACACGACTTACACCAATACATATTTTTGGTTTGTTATCTTCATCATAAATTATTCTTCCTGTATCTTTAACCCAAGTATAACCAGAACCATGGTTAATCATAAAACGTCGATAGATAACCTTAAATTCCTGATTACCATTGAAAACAGTCTGATATCTTTTTACATCTTTTGAATGTACGATTCTACCAATACTTACATTGTAAAGATAATTGGGAATTTCCATCTTAGCTAAATTAGAACCATTTTCCTTTGTTGGAGTATCAAAAACAATCATATTATCACGCTTAAAATCATATTCGAAAACTTGAGCATTTAATTCTAACAGTGCCTGTCGATACCAATCTACTTCCCCTTGCTGATAAACAGTCGTTAAAATATCATCAATATTAACTATTGCACTATCCTCATCTTTAGTATCACCTACTCCGATGACACCATTTTCAACCATATAAGCAATTTTTGAAGCACTAGCTGGTTTAGCAAAACGATACCCTTGAGCACGATTACAACCTAGTTCTACTAAAAAATCTTCTTGGCGTTTGGTTTCTACTCCTTCAGCAATTACTTCCATATTAAGGCGTTTCGCCATTTGAATCACTGATTTTAAAATCTTTTCAGCTTTATTATTTTTATCAAAATGTTCCAAAAACGCCAAATCAATTTTAATTATATCAAACGGCAATTCCTTTAAGATATTCAACGATGAAAAACCACTACCAAAATCATCCATTAAAATAGTGAAGCCAAGTTCCTTTAACTTTACTACAGCCTCAATCATTTGATTACTATCCTGCATATATGCCGTTTCAGTAATTTCTAATTGAAATAACTCAATCGACAGCTCATATTCCGCTAAAAGTTTTAAGATAGTATTTCCTAATTCCGGATCATATAATTCAATTCGAGAAACATTTACAGATACAGGTAATAAGACATGTCCTTTTTGGCGGGCAATAACCATATCTTGACATACTTTACGCCAAATTACCCGATCTGCTTTAGAAATAAAACCATTCTTTTCAAAAACTGGAATAAAGGTACTTGGTAACACCATTCCTCGAGTCGGACTCTGCCAACGCATCAATGCCTCATAACCAATATATGTCCTCGTTACCATATTAAATTTGGGTTGATAATAAGGAATAAATTCATCATTTTCAAATGCACGATCCATTTCATCAATAATTCTCTGTTCTTCTAAAACTTGATCTCGAAGTTCATCATCATAAGTTGCATAGCTGGTATTGTATTTATCTTTTACTTTTTTTATCGCCATCATTGCCCGATCACACATATTATTGACTGGTAATGATAGATCATCAATATTATAATAACCAAAACTGACTACAACCTTGATTCCAAGATCAAAGTTACCAATGTCTTCATTCATTTGTTGAAGCAACAGGTCTTCAATATTCGCTTGATGAGGAACTACGATTGCAAATAAATCCCCACTTAAACGTCCAATTAATCCGCCAAGTTTCTTCATCCGCTTAACTCCCGTGTTAGCAATATAAATCAATAGTTCATCACCGACACTACTACCATAAATATCATTAATAATCTTAAATCGATCAATATCAAAACAAGCAAGATCATAATTAATATCTTGGTTTTGCGTAATTAATTTTTTAGCTTCGCGATAAAAAGCAGTACGGTTATAGATCTTGGTTAAAGTATCAAAATCAGCCATTATTCTATATTCATTATCTTCGGCCCGACGAATTGCATTATTGATTCGTAATTTAATAATTGCTTCATTATAAGGCTTAACAATTACCTCACTAACTCCTAAATTTAATAAATTAAGAAGATTTCCCGTAAAGTTCCCACCTACGATTAAAGGGATTTGAATATTATCAATATTTTTATAACTAGAATACTTTGCGACATTAACTTCAGTCGCATCATCTAAGTCCATAATAATAGCAACGATTCGATTATCATTAAGGTTATCAATAATATTTTCAAGTTCACTACATATAACAATATGATAGTCACTACTTAAAAACTCCTTTAATCTTAAACAATCATCACTATCTTTTATAACGATGATAATTGTATCCATAATATCTTCCTCCCCAAATCAACCATTAGTATTCTAGCATCATTGTTGTAATTAAACAATCTATTAGCTATCCCCATTTTCTAATTCAATCTATCAGTTTTTCTTTGATTACCCCTGTATAGGCCCGATATCCATCATCATTAATGTGAAGACCATCAAGATAATAATTTTCAACTGGTTGGCCCTTTTTATTGCAAAGTGCCATAAAAGGATTAATCAAAGTAACATAATCATACGGAATAATATTTTTATACTCTTTAAAGACCATCTTTAAGGTATCATTACTGCGTAATCCTTGCTTTGTTGCTTTATAACCATGAAGCATTTCTAAACATGGTAATGGTGCTACAAGATAAATTTTAGTATCCAAACAATTATAATGAATAATTTCGATTGTTTCTTTAACATTTAAAGCAATATCACGGGGGCTCTCCATGACCGTATTACCAAGATCATTTGTTCCAATCATCAAAACCACGTTTTTAGGTTGATATTTGATAACCCCTTCGTCGATGAAATTTAAAAGCATTCCTGAAGTAATCCCCGCTATTCCACAATTATATTTAGTCTCTATCTCAGGATAATACTTGTCCAGATCACAATACTCAGTAATTGAATCCCCATAAAAAACAGTTCCTCCAGGAGTTATATTTTTATTTTGATTAATAATTTCTAACATTCTTATTAAAGTAAATTCTCTTAACTGATAATGGTTAGTTAAATATTTCATATTTTCTTTCACACTTATTTCCTCCTGAACATATTTTAGCATATAAAAAAAGAAAAGCCTTAAGCTTTTCCTCCTAATTCATAAATTTGTTTATTTTCTAATTTAATCACCCGATCACATCCCGTCAATGAAGAAGGTCGATGTGACACAATTAACCATGTCTTATTTTCAAATTGTTCAGCCAATGTCTTCAATAAACCTTTTTCATTAATAACATCTAAACTACTTGTTGGTTCATCCATGACTAAAAAATCAGGATCAACTAATAAAACCCGTGCAATTCCAATTCTTTGCTTCTCACCACCTGACAATCGATTCTGAAGTTCTCCCATCATAGTATCGTATTGTTCTGGTAAACTAATGATCAATTCATGAATTCCTGCCATTTGAGCAGCCTTTACGATTTCTTCTTTTGTCGCCTTTGGTTTTCCTAAAGCAATATTAGCAGCAATAGAATCATTAAAAAGAAAAGTGTCTTGTTCAAGTGTTCCAATTCGTTGACGTAAATCTTGCAAAGAGTATTCTTTGATATCTATACCATTAATTAAAATTTGACCACTTGTAACATCATAAAAACGTAATAACAATCTAATCAAAGTTGATTTGCCAATTCCACTTTCTCCAACAAGACCAATTTTATCTTTAAAATTAATGGTAAGATTCATATTTTCAATAATTTTTCTATTAATTTCAGGATAGCTAAAACTTACATTAATAAATTCAATTTTGTCGATATTTTTCAATTCTTTAGGCTCAACAATTTCATTTACGACGGGAACCATATCTTCCAAATCAAAATAGCGTTGTGCCGCCGCATAAGTTTCAAGTAAACTTGAAACTACAGTCGTTAATGATTGCGTCGATGAAAATGAAGCCGAAACTAAAAATGATAAGATAATAATTCCGGTTGTATCAATATTTCCTTTTAAAGCAAGATATGAAGCTACTGCAATTACAGCAATTCGAGCAAGATAAATGAAAAACGTTGGCGTGGAAACAACTAATTGGCGGTGATAAGCAAGTTGATGAATTGAACGATTTATATTGCGATTAACAGCTTCTAATTCTTCATTACGACGTTTTCCATAATCAAAAATTTGAATTTCTGATAATCCATATACACTATCTAATAAAAATATTTTTAATTCTCCTAACTTTTGACGATAACCAATTCCTATATTACGACCCAGTTTAATGGCTAAAATAGGAATAATAACACTAATAATTAAATAGATTGGTAACAGTGCATAGACAAAGAGCATATCAATACTTCCTGCAATAATCAAAGTCACTAACGGAAGTAAAATAACGGTAAATAATGGCCCAATCGTATGTGCAAAGAAAAATTCAATACTTTCGATATCAGCAATTGCAATTGCCATGATATCGCCATTATTCCGTCCAATCAAACTCCCTGGTGCCAACTTGCGTAAAGTTCCAAACATGTCAACTCGCATTTTAGCTAATAATTCATACGAACCAGCATGTGAAAAATATCCTTCAAGATAACGACAAGTAACAATTAAAATTCCACTCATAATCATTAAAATACAATATGTGACGCTATTGGCATATTTTAACTTTCCGGCAACACTCAAAATAAAAGCAGCTCCAAATCCCATTAGCCCCATTTGAGCAATATTTCCAATTATACTGACAATTGTAGAAATAACAAAGAATTTTTTTAATGTGGCAGCAATTTTCAATAATCGTTTGGTTAAGGTTAATAATGATTGTTTATGTTCCATAATCTATCCTACCTTTCCCGCTGCTTCTAAAGCTTCTTGTTCTTTTACCAACTGATAATATTCACCATGATATTTTAATAATGCTTGATGATTCCCTTGTTCAACTAATCTTCCTTGATTTAACACAATGATATTATCAGCACGTTGAATTGTCGATAAGCGGTGAGAAATAATAATTAATGTTCTAGTTAAACCAAGCTCATTAATACATTGCCAAATCTCATCTTCACTATCACGATCAACACTTGAAGTTGCTTCATCAAAAATTAAATATGGAGCACCACTTAATAGAGCTCTGGCGATTCCAATCTTTTGACGCTGCCCGCCAGATAATTTAGCACCACTATCACCCAAATCTGTCGATAAGCCTTCTGGCAAACTTTGCAACCATTGATATAAATGCACTTGTTTTAAAACGTTTAATAATTCACTTGTTGAAGCATTTGGTGCAGCCAGTTTCAAATTTTCTTCTAATGAACCACTAAAAATACTAACCCGTTGTGGTACCATAACAATGTTTTTTCTAACTTCTTCAGGCGTTAAACTAAAATAACTTTGACCATCAAGAAATAAATAGCCTTGATCTGGGTCAATAAAACGCATTAGCATACTTGCCAACGTACTTTTTCCACAACCACTCTTACCTACAATTGCAGTTGTTTTACCTTTTGGTATTTCAATACTTAACTGCTTTAAAACTTGGCGCCTTTGATGATAATTAAAAACAATATCTTTTACTATGATCCCCGAATAATCCTGCAAATAAGCTAAAGTATCCTGACTGTATTTAACCGCTATTTCGTGAGCTGTTTCAGCCTCACTCTTATGAATTCTTGAAGCATCTAAATTTAATATTTCATCTACTTTTATTGTTGCCGCAATCCCTGATAAAGCATCATGAGTCGCAGACATCAATTGTCTAATTGAACTAAAAAAACTATATGACAACATTAACAATAAAACTGCCTGTGCTAAATCAATCGTTCCTTTAGCCAATTGTGAACAGCCAATTACTACTGCCAGAATAACACCTAAATAAATTAATCCATCTGAAACCAAAAATGATGAAAAGTTCATTTTCATAATCGACATTGTACTTTGATTAAATGTATCCGCTTTTCGCCTCAAATTATCATGTCTACGTCGATCTTGATTAAATAATTTCAAAGTAACCAAACTTTTTAAGCTTTCTAAATAATAACTTGTTAAATCTTGAAAACTAGTCCAATATTCTTTCTTTAATTGATCAATCATTTTTCTAAAATAATTATTTACTAACGGTAAACTTAATGAAATAATCAGTAGTATTGTCGCTACTAGCAGCGAAGTATCTTTTAACTGAAAAAATAAATAAACTGGCGCAAAGAAACAATACAGCAAACTTGGTAAATACTTAGTGTAATAAACCTGCATTAGCTCCACTCCATCGCCAACACTACTAATTGTATTACTTGCTCCAATCCTTTCAATTTTACCAACATCTAATTGAAGCATTTTTTCAAAAATCTCTTTACGCAAATTAATCCGTGCTTTGGCCCCACAGCGATATTCGGCTTCTCCAGTTAATAGATCAGCTATTAAAATCAAACATGAAGCAATCAATGCACTGATTATTGCTGCCAGCAACTGATCTTGTGACATTTTCGGATGATATAAATCACTTAAAAAGGATGAAATAGTTTTAGCAAACATTACTGTTCCTACTAATGTTAATATTTTAAGTCCGGTAATTATTGCAATCCAACCTCTAATTCCTTCGGACATTCTAATTAATGTTTTATTTATTAACAGCATAGTACACCTCCAATGTACTTATGTTACTCAAGATTTAATAGTGTGTCAAACTAAAAACAAATGTTTCGAAAAAAACTAGGAAATTTTAAAATTTCCTAGTTTCCAGCTAATATAAGCTCTATTAAAATCATCAGAGCCCCTTTTTTTACTAAACCATAAATACTCCTTTAGGGGCTTGTTTAATTTATTATTTAATATGTTCCATTTTAATAATAATATTGTTTACATTCATTGAACCATTACGAATCGCCAAGTTAATAATAATCAAAGAAATTATGATTATTATTAAAGCAATGTATGAAATCACAGTAATAATCATACTTATTTTATCTACAAAAAATATGATAGCTATAATAAGAGAGGAAATAATTAATAAATTTTTTAGCCATATTTTTAATCGATTAATTTGTTTAGTCTGATATTCTATTTCTTCAAAATATGCTTTTTTTACTCTTTGATCCATTTTAAGTTCTCCTTTTTAATATGTTAATCCCGGGTTAAAGAATCCAACCAATACTCCAATAAGAGCAATAACCACTAATAATAACATTACTTTGATTGGTGACATTTTCTTTTTAGACAATAAATACCAACATAATAACACGAATAAAGCAGTTAAAAATCCAGGATAAACACCATCTAACGTCTTTTGTAAATCTAAAAACGGTTCTTTAGCTCCAGCAGCAGTCATCGAAAAACTTGTTTTTACACTAACCCATGTAGCTGCTACTGCCCCAATCACAATACCACCTAACATTGTAATTGATTCTCGTAAAGCTTCTCCTTGAGGTCCAACTAGAAAATCTACAGCTTTACCACCCAATTCATAACCTTTAAAATATAATAACTTCATTCCAAAATAAGCAAATAAATTCCAAACAATAATATAGAAAATAGCCCCTAATGGTGAACCACCTGTAGACATTCCCATTGCAACCCCTAATAAAATAGGAATTATCGTTCCAACTACTAAAGAATCTCCTATTCCTGCTAACGGTCCCATCAATCCTGCACGTAATCCATTTATTGTTTCATCATCTACATCTTCAGCACCATTAGCACGAGCCTCCTCTAACCCCGCTGTCATTCCAACAATCACGGAACCTACTTGCGGTTCGGTGTTAAAAAAGGCAGTATACGTTTTAATGGCTTTTGCCCGAGCATCTTTTTTATCATACAATTCTTCAACAATTGGTAACATTGAACACAAATAGCCAAATGTTTGCATATGTTCTTGAGAAAAACATGTTAAATTCCCATAATACCAATTATGAAAAGATTTGGTTAGGGTCTTTTTTGATAATTTCTTTTCCATCTTATATATCCTCCTCGTCATCATCAACTACAGCAACTGCGACTTTACCAAGTGTCAACATTTTAATTCGATAATTGATCAATGCGAACATTCCCGCAACAACAGTTGCAGAAACTAAGTTAATTCCTAAAGCAGCTGCTAAAGTAAAACCAAAGAAAAATGGAATAAAATCAATTGCTTTAGTAACGATTTGTTTTAATAAGATTGCAATTCCGACACATGGTAATAATGAACCGACTGTAAATAATGTTTTCATTGCAACCCCATCCATTGGTAAATAGGTTTTTATCAAGTCAACCATCGGAGCTCCCATTTTACACATGATCATCGCAGGAATAAATGAACATAAAATATGAGAAATCCAAGGTAATACCATATCTACTATATATAATTTTTTATAATCTCCATTTTCTACTGCCCGCCAGCCAATATGCTGCCATGCTAGATTAATCGTTGCAGTACCATAGAATAAAACTGTTCCTAAAGTTCCAACCATTGTTCCAAATGATGTTGCAAGTGCAGCTCCGTCACTTGAGGCAGCATCTAGACCATAGCTTTTAATTGCAATCATAGCAAGTGGAATCCCTATATAACTTACTGCCCGTACATCAGCCGAAACTGTTCCCCCTGGAGTAACAAGAGCGATATAAACTACTTGCATTGCAATCCCTACTAAAATTCCAGTTTGAATATCACCTAAAATAATTCCACAAACTAAACCACCAACTAAAGGTCGACCTAATGTGTAGTTACCAAATGATGTTCCCCCTAAACCTGGCATACTTGATAAGCAAGCAAATAATCCAAGTAAGGCGGCTTGAATCCAACTTATTTCCATAATAAAAATCCCCTTTACATTTATATTTTAATAACCAAATTTACTTTTGAAATCATCCCATGTCCCAATCGAAACGTCTGGTAATAAAGCAAATTTTATTGTATAACCAGCTTTATGGATACGTTCAAACGCATCAGCCTCCGCTTGAGTAATTGACTGGTTATTACCTAATTTAGTAGCCCCTTCACGATCATTACAAGGTCCTACAATAACAGTTTTAACACCAGGATCAAATCCCTGATCTACTAAAATCGTACACATATCAATTGGATTTTTAGCAATCAAGAAATATTTTGTGTCACTATCTAAAACTTTTTGTGATTTTTTTGCGAAATCTGCTAATGTCCAAACAAATGTTTTCTTACCACTTGCTGCTTTATAGGCAGCTTTTAAAACATCATTAGTTGCTGCTTTATCATTTACAGCAATTAATCCATCACAAGGATATTCTCTAGCCCAACGCGTACAAGTTTGACCATGAATCATCCGATCATCAATTCTTACAAATGAAACTGACATAATCTTCTCCTCCTAAATATCATCATCTTCATCATTTGTTTCTAAAACAAATTGTTTAATTGCACCTGTTGCCTCACTCGTCACATTTGTAATTAAAGCATCAGTATCTAAAACATCTTTCATTAATATTGTTGTTAAAGCTAATGGTAAATTCATTCCCCCAAGTACTGTCGTTTTATCAATCAATCCTGATTGTGCCAATACATTCATTGCAGTTGATAAAGGTGAACCACCTATGATATCAGCTAAAACAATAATTTCACTTTCTTTAGGAATTTTAGTGATCATCTCAGTAAAGTCTATAGCAAACTGATCAGCTGTAATTCCATCTTTTAATCCTATTGCAATTACATCATCATGATTACCTGTAAGCATTTTTAAAGAATCTAGTAACCCTTCAGCGAAGTTCCCATGACTAACTAATATTACATATTTCATTTTTAGCCTCCCTTTCTTTTGACATCTATATCTTATCAAGTAACCCCTTTCAATACATCTGAGCATTGTCATTTCTTTTCATAAACAAATGTCATTTTTTTAATGACATTTGTCATAATAAAAAACTAATAGTCATACTTGCTACTCGTTTAAATAATTAGTTATTTCTTTTTGTAAAGCAGTTAATGAAGTATCTAAATCCAGATTGTTTTGAAGTGCTTGATTAATCTGATTATCAGCAATCTTCATTGCTGCCTCATATTTTCTAAATCGCGTATTTGTGGTTGGATACTCCATTACCTGGCTTAATACCCGCATATCAATTTTACTATCACCAAGCGTATCTTCCTCTAACAATTTCAAAACCTGTTTAGATTCGGTCACCTCTTTTAATGGAGATACCCCTTGACTATATTCATAAATATCCTGCTGTGAAGCTTGACTATAAGTAAATTCTTTTAATAGTTGCCAAGCTAACTCAGGAGCACTAGTTCGCATCGACATCCCCATCATTAAAGATGATAATTGTGTTAAATGTTGCTCAGAACTTTGAGGCATTTCAATCACATCCCATTCAAATGTAGAATATTTACTTACTCGATAAGGATAAGGCTTATATGTTCGATATTGAGAAAACTGCATTGGTGCAAAAGCTACTTTGCCTTGATCGAAATCATTGGAAGTAATATTAAAGCCGCGATTTAAAGCATTCAGTTTTTCAATAAATTGAATAGCACTTTTTACTTCGTGATTATTAAAATCACAGGTCGTTCCAGTTTCATTAAATAACTCTATTCCACTAGCATAAATAGCGTTGATCCATTCATAATTATAACAGCCGTATTGATCGATAATTCCGTCATTATTACTATCTTTAGTCAATTGTCGACAGACATTATAAAATTCTTCTAGCGACCAATTGTCCTTTGGAAGACTGATTCCTTCTTGTTGTAGCAAAGTTTTATTTACAAACATTAAAGTAGGATTTACTTCATAAGGCAAAGCATATTGTTTACCTTGATACTGTCCTGCCTGATAAGTACTTTGATAAAATTCATCACTATTAAAATCTTGATCATCAGTAATGATCGAGTCTAAATTTTTTAATGCGCCTAATGCTGATAGGGAATTAAAATCTTCATTTAAAATCATGTATAAATCAGGCTCAGCACCAATTAATAACTGATTTGATAACCATAAAGAATAATCTTCCTTAAGAATTCCACTTTTATATTGAACTTCAACATTGGGATGCTCTTTTTCAAAACGGACAATTATTTTATCAATCATTTCATAATAATCGAACGTAGGAACATCCCAATTACTTCCCGCAAATATTCCGATTGTTAGAACTTTCTTTTGATTGTGGTAATATATTAACCCGATTCCCATAACTAAAACTAAGACAATAATCATTATTTTATTCTTTTTAATCATCGTCAAGATCCTTTGTTGTTTGACCTGTTTGGACTGCCCAGATAGCTAACTGAGTACGATCACGAAGTTCTAGCTTTGATAAAATAGAGCTTAAATAATTTCGAACGGTTCCTTCAGATAAAAATAATTTTTGAGCAATTTCCTTATTTGATAAACCAAAACCAACTTGTTGAATTACTTTCCATTCTGGTTTATTTAATTCCCTAACATTATCATCATTAACATTGATTGCATAATTAGTATTTGCCATCTTCGAAAAAAGTCTAAATACTTTTGTCGCAATATCCGGATTGATCATTGCACCTCCAGAAACAACAGTTAAAATAGCCTGATACAATCCATCCATTGATACTCCTTTTAAAAGGTATCCACTAGCTCCAAATTTTAATGCACTAAAAACAAAATCATCATCATCAAATGTTGTCAAAATAATTATTTTAACATCCGGATAGGCTTCTTTAACCATCTTTGTGCAATATACCCCATCCATTCTTGGCATTCTAATATCCATTAGAATAACATCTGGAATATTTCGTTTTAGACTGTCTAATACACCAAAACCATCTTCTACTGTATCGATCACTTGTAAATCTTCGTGTGTATTTAAAACAATTTTCAATGATTCCCTAATTAATTCTTGATCATCAGCGATTAATACCTTAATCATATCGTTCCCCCTCTTTCATTGGAATTGTAACCTTAACTGTAAAACCTTCTTTACTATAGTATTCTAAACGTCCATTTAAAATAGCAGCCCGTTCTTGCATTTGTTTTAACCCATAACCTAATTTTAGATCATCGCAGCCAACTCCATTATCTGCAATAACAATTTCTAAATCAGATACCCTTTGGTAAATATTGATTTCAACCTTTTTAGCTCGTCCATGTCTTAATGCATTTGTAATACTTTCTTGAACAATTCTAAAAATAATATCTTCTTTAGTATTTTCAAAATCAACTTTATCTAACTGATAATCAAGCATAATCTCAACCTCTGAAACATCGCTAAATTCTTTAATCATTTTTTGAATTGCTTCTTTTAATGTGTGCTCTTCTAAAGCTCCAGGCCGCAATTTATTAAGTGACCGCCGGACATCACTAATCCCCTCACGGGCAACCTTAGAAACAACTAAAAGCTGTTGTTTAGTTACATTAGGATCGATATCAATAATTGCAATACATGCATCAATTCCAGCTGCAATTCCTGTCAAAGCATGACCGAGTGTATCATGAATTTCTCGTGCCAGTCGTTTTCTTTCATTACTCTCGCCAATTTTTTCTGTCACCGCAGCATAATCCTTCAATTGTTTATTAACTTCGTTGATCATAGAAAGTTCTTTTGAAATATTCTCATTTTCTCTAATTTGATTTGCAATATAGACAATTAAAAACATAATAAACAAGACTAGGTTTGTTGATTCAAGAATATTTTTAGCTATTAAAATCGCAGTTTTCGTCGCGGCATCATAAACCTGTATATAGCTGTCTAAAGAAACCATTGGAATTATATTAGAAATAATGTCATAGTTAGATAACAAAAAAATAATTAAAATAAACCCGATAATAACCATTGTATTGCGCCCATTTTTGGTATTAAAAATTATATCTGCAAACACTAATAAAGCTATTCCATTATAGCCCATATAAAGATTATAAATAATCCAGAAACATAAAATTATTTCTAATCCATTACAAATGACTCGTCCATTTCGAACTTGAAAATTCTCAGATTTTCTAATGAACATAATCATTACCAACAATGCAAATCCTATAATTGAATAAATAAATACTTTAGTCGGATTCTTTGGTAAATATGCTAATGTATCTAAAAAATCGCGCCCCATCAAATTATTACAAACATATTTTGTTGAAAATAAAATAATACTAGCTTCAAATAAAATAATAATAAAATTGATTATGATCATCATATTTTTAATTGACGATACAGAGCGATACTCACTGTATTGCATCATTGCCACCCCGTTAACTCAAAGTTAGAAATATTATCACGGCTAATCAACTCTACTGGTACTTCTATTTTCTTTTCAATCTTCTTATTTTCTAATAACGCTTTCGCTTTTTGATAAGCTAACTGTCCCATTTTGACAGGTGATTGAGCTGCTGTTGCCTGAATCAGTCCAGTATTGATCAATTCTTTAACATCAGGCGAACCATCGACTCCATAAACTAAAACATTATCTATTTCCATTGATTCAATCGCTGCCAATGCTCCTAAAGCACTACGATCATTTAATGCCATAACAACATCTACATCAGGAGTTTCTTTTAGCATCTGTTTCATCGTTGGCATTGCAATCTCAATTTGACCATCACAGTCAGCACGATTTATAACTTGATAATTAGCATTACTAGCAATAGTATCAAGAAATCCCTGAATACGTTCTACCGCAGACTTTGCAGTAGCATGCTCTAATAAAATAATCTTAGCATGATCTCGTTTACTCATCATATCTTTTGCACATAAAACACCTGCATCATAATTGTTAGAAGCAATTGAACAATTTACTAATGACTCATCATAAATAGGGGCATCAACTACAATAACCGGAATCTTAGCTTTTTTTGCTGCTTTTAATCCAATTTCTATTTTTTTAGCATCAATCGGATTAACAAAAATCGCATCAACACGCTGGTCAATCAAATCTAATATTTGTTCATTCTGCTTATCAACATCTAAAATTGGATCAAGTGTAATCAAGACATCTCCATTCGCTTCAACCGCTTTTTTTATCTCATTATTAATCACTTCAAAAAATGGATTATTCATCGTCATATAGGTTGCCCCAAAACGCTGTTGTCCTACTGTTGCTTTAAAATCTGGATAACTATAAAATCCAAAAATCATCAACGTAATACAGAGGCAAAGAAATACCATCATTTTAACAATTGTTTTTTGATTATTTTTGATTTCCATAAATTCCCCCTATTTCTTTATACATTACATTTGTAATTATATAGTAACTGCTTTCATCACAATTTTAAAGTGACAAATGTCATACTAAGAAAATAAAAAAGTCGTAACCTGGTCACGACCTCTTCAGATACCTAAACTATCTGATAACTATTTAGCTCATAGTAAGTACATTGAATTTCTGTGTCAATAGATATTTCAAGGTTGCTACTATGATCATATATACGTGTTGTAAGTGCATATTCTCCATCATTGAAAAATATTTCTAATGATGAAGTATCACTATAAATCGTCATATTTGATAGATCATCAATAACGATATGTCGTGAATCACGACCATAACCACTTGCACCCATTGAAAATGTCAACAAATTATTGTGATAATCAATAACTGCATCATTTCGTAATGTTAGAGTAAAATCACGATTATTTATCGGTAAATATAACTCATATATATTGCCTTTACAAGATATTTTTTCATGATTAGACAAATTAATTATTTCTTTAGCTTTTCTCAACGATTTAGTTTCACTTATTGGTAATTGATATACTTTATTATTTTTAAAGGTTAGCTCACGTGGAAGCGTAAAAGCGTGTTGCCAATTATATTTGGTTGTTGGATTCGTATAAGGGACATCGGGCATCCCCATCCAGCCAATAATAATAGTTCTTCCTTGCTCATCAATAAATAATTGTGGAGCATAATAATCAAAGCCATGATCAAATTCAATAAATTCACTTAATCTATAATCTTTTTCAAGATCACCGTTGATTAAATAATAACCGTTCTGATATAGATTCTCATAATCATAACCTGCTGTTTCTACTCCTTGCGGACAGCAAAATAAAATCATCTGCTCATCAAATTTAACTAGATTAGGGCATTCCCACATATAGCCAAATGGTTCATTAGAAATAATGCGATTAACTAGTTTGTAATTAACCAGATCATCACTTCGATATAATAAACAACAGCCAACATCTTGATTTGTTCTAGCTCCTAAAATCATATAATAATGATCACCATTTTTAATAATTTGCGGATCTCGAACATGCAAAGTCAAGTCATCTGGATAATCGTCATTTTTCATTAGACATACTTTTTCACCAAAATTAATTCCATCATCACTTATAACCATAATTGTATTATGGTCACGACCAGTATGAATATAATCATGTTTCCCAGGATATTTTACGTTACCGGTATAGTAAACATACATTTTATTATCCTTGATTATTGTTGAGCCAGAATAAGCACCTCCAGCATCTAAAGAACAATCAGGAAACAGGGCAACAGGTTCATTTTTAAAAGTAATAAAATCCTTTGTACTATAATGTCCCCAATATTTATCACCTCCAAAGCAATCGTCTGGTGCATATTGATAGTAAAGATGATAAATCCCTTCAAACTGACATAATCCATTAGGATCATTTAACCATCCAGTAGGTGGCATTAAATGATAATTAAGGCGATATTCATCATTACTTGCTTGTTTTTCTAATTTTTTGATTTGTTCATTATTTAAACAGGTCATAACTATTTCTCCTAGTCTAATTTGATTATATCTTGATTTAAACTACATGTTCCAAGATTAATAATTTCAAATTGATTTTGACTTGTAATAACTAATGGTGTCGCAATTGGACATCCTGCTGCTTCAACCATCGCAAAATCAATTTCCATTAATTTATCACCTTGTTTTACTTTTTGACCTTCAGTAACAAATAAATTAAATGGTTTTCCTTCAAGTTTTACAGTATCCAAACCTACATGAATAAGAATTTCAATTCCATCATTACTTTTAATTCCTAAAGCATGCTTTGTAGGAAAGATCATTGTAATTTCACCATCAATCGGAGCTGCTAAAATATTTTCTGTAGGAAAGATAACTACCCCATCACCCATCATTTTTTGTGCAAAAATCTCATCTGGTGCTTCCGTTATTGAAGCTACTTTCCCAGCTAGCGGTGCAGTGATAATGTTTGTTTTTACTTCTTTAGCTTCAGTTGGCAGTTCACTATCTTGAGTAGGTTGTTTAGCCATATCACGTTTATATAATATAATTGTTAAAACAAATGACACTGCAATACTTAAGACCATCCCAATTGCAAAATTCAAATAATTCTTAGGATCGATTGATAAGAAACCTGGTATACCTGCTGCCCCTAAAGCATTAGCAAGTGTTTTTGTTGCCGCTAAATAAGCACTTCCAACTGCTGAACCTACCATAGCTGCAATAAATGGATATTTAAGTTTTAAAGTTACTCCAAACATTGCAGGCTCAGTAATTCCTAATAACGCTGAAATACCTGAAGCTGAACAAATACTTTTTAATTTTTTGTCTTTAGTTACTAATAAAATTGCAATAACTGCTGCCCCTTGAGCAACATTTGACATTGATGCAGTTGGAAAAATGAATGATCCACCTGTTGTCTTGATCGATGCCAATAATTGTGTTTCAACTGCAATAAAACTATGATGCATTCCTGTTAAACAAATTGGTGCATAGAAAAATCCAAAGATTGCACCTCCGAATAATCCTAGCGTATTATACATCCATGATATTCCATCAGATAATAAGACCCCGGCTTCTCTTAATAATGGGCCAACTAAAATAAAAGTAATAAAACCAGTAATTAACGTTGCTAATAATGGTGTTGTAAGATTGTCCAGCCAAGTTGGTGTCACTTTGTGTAAACGTTTTTCAATGTTAGCTAAGATCCAAGATACCCCTAATACAGGTAAAACCGTTCCTTGATACCCTACTGCTTCAATTGATAGTCCAAAAATATTCCATACTGGTACTTCTACTCCTGCTTTACCATACGAATAAGCATTTAGTAGATCCGGATGAACCATGATCATTCCTAAAGCTGCACCTAAATATGGATTCCCACCAAACTTTTTAGTAGCACTAAATCCAATTAACACTGGTAAAAAAGTAAATGCAGCGTTTGAAAATAAATTAATCATTGATGCTAAATCAGCCCATTGCGGATATGCTTCAATCAAACTTTTATTAGCAAAAAATAGTCCTTGAGCTGTTAAAATATTATTAATTCCCATTAACAATCCGCCAGCAACGATGGCAGGAATAATTGGAACAAAAATATCACTTAATAACTGAACTGCACGTTGTAATAAGTTTCCTTTTTCTTCTACTTTTTCTACTTGGAGCGTACTGTCAGTTTTAATTCCTAAAATATTTGTTACTTCGTCACATACCAAATTAACTAGACCTGGTCCTAAAATAATTTGATATTGCCCTTTAGCTAAAAAAGTTCCCTTCACAACATCAATATCAGTTAATGATTCTTCATCAACCTTGCTTTCATCAACTAGATTTAAACGTAGCCTAGTTGCACAATGCATTGCCCCCGTAATGTTTTCTTTACCACCAACACAATTAATTATTTCTTTGGCAATTTTGTTATAATCCATGTTTTATCCTCCTCTATGGTATCGGTTCCACAAATATACTATAAGCGATTGTTGTGACCCTGTCAATACTTTTTAACAAAAAACTGAAACCGATACCACATTTTTAATAAAAAAAGATGTTTTTTATTAAAACATCATCACTTTTATTTATTTAAATCTTTGACACTTTGTCCCTTAATTAAGGTATATCCAATTAACTGTAAATTATCAACAACATTCCCTTCAATTAAATCAATGATTGTTTGACCTGCTTTAATTCCAGTTTCTTCATTATTAAATCTAACTGTCGAAAGACTGGGATTAATAAATTGAGAAGTCTCATAACCCCCAAAACCAATTAAAGAAATGTCATCAGGCATCTTTAATTTTAACTCATTAATTGCTTTTAAACACCCCAAAGCGATATTATCAGTTGCTCCGATAAATAGAGTTGGCTGTTTCTTTTTTAGATAATCAAGAGCAATAAGATGAGCCTTTTCTAATGAAAAATCAGTTTCTAATAAATCAATGCTGCTTACTCCGTTGTCCCTTAAACCATTGATCACACCATCTTTACGATAAATTCCTACAGCCTCATCCTTACCACTTACACCGATATAACAAATCTTACGATGCCCCATATATGCTGCATATTTTCCAACTTCATATCCAGCACTATAATCATCATTAATGATAGAGACTCCTGCTCCATAACGCTGTGCCACAAATAATAGTGGAATATCTAATTTTGCAGCAATATTTTGATGTGCCATCGTTACTGCCGTTGCCATTAAAATAATTCCATCAACATTCATTCGCCATAGCTGTTCAATCGAAGTTAATTCTCGCATTTCATCATGATTGGTATTTATTATTAAAGTTGTATAACCATGATCTTTTAAATACTGATCCATCGTCATCAAAACACGAGATGTTGTAATTGAATCAAGACAAGGTACTACAATACCAATTACCTTAGTATATTTTGCTTTCAATGATTGCGCTAATGTGCTCGGTTCATAATTATTTTCATCAATTACTTTTTTTAATTTTAAACGCGTTTCTTCTTTGATATAACCACCATTAAAATACCGTGATACTGTACTCTTGCCAACACCAGCCATTTTTGCAATATCACTCATTGTTAATTTTTTATCTTTCATAATTATAACCTCTAACCTAAAGAAAATGACGGGCAGTTCCCGTCTTATTAATATAATCTTACAATATTTTAAGATTACGGTCAAACAAATATTATTCAATAAATAAAACTTAATTCCATTATCATTGATATACTAAAAAAAGCTGAATCATTTTGCGATTCAGCTTTCACTATAGCTATTAATTTTCTTTTCTTTTTGCTAAAAACATTCCAGCAGCTGCTAACCCTGCTACCATCGTCATTATTGCCAATGGGCTGTTATCTCCAGTATTTACTGCATTTACAGGTTTATCTGGGGTTGGCTGTGGGTTTACTGGAACTGTAATTGGAGCTGTTTTTACCTCAACTTCAAATTCAGCTGTCATAGTTACATCTTCAGAACTACTTGTAGAATGATGTAAAGTTTCCGTATAAACTACAACTACATTTTGTTTACCGACTTTATTAGCATCAAATCCAATAATTTTAGCAAGACCTGTAACATCACGACTATATTCACTATCATAAGTTGAAGTAACTATGATATCTAATGCATCTCCAACAGTATAAGTATTTTTACCAGTAACTTCAATTCCTGTTAATTTAGATTTTGGTAATTTTTCACCATAAGGAATAGAAACTCCAGCAATTTGTGATAAACTGCTAGCTTTTTGTGATAATGTTTCACTAGTTTTATCTTCCCGGTACCATCCTGCATTACCATTTAATTTAATTGGCGTCTTCCCTAACTCACGTGCTCGAATTAATGATTCCGCATAGTATAAGATTGTTCCACGTTTTAAATGATATTGGCTAGTAATCATAGAAATACTCTTAATTGTTGGATGATTATAAAGAATATCAAAACTAAATTCAGCATTCTGTGCTGTATTAGCTGATTTATTTTCAACTAGAATTCGATTATCTGCTACACCATGTTCAACTAACCAGTCGTGCATCCGGTCCCCTTCAGTCCAACCGTTTTTCTTTACACCACCAGTTACTAAAATATATGAATTAGGATATTTTTGAGCACTAGCCAAAGCAGTCTCTAATCGTCCTACTAATTCTGGCTGCATTGTTCCATCACTCTTTAATGCAAAACCTAGTACAACAAAAGCATGGGTATTATCATTTGGTAGACCATCAGGAGCTACACCAATATTTTCGACCATATCGTTTTCAATCCAGTCCCAATAATCAATGATTGATTGCCATTGATCATAATCATCTTTAGAAACCTCTTTTAAAGTATCCAAAGTTCTCAAAACGTCTGTTCTAGCACCATCTCGATAATAACCGATTAAACTGCCAACTAGTGTATCTACTGTTTCCCCTTCAGCATACACTGGAATGAACATACTAAAGCACATCGACAGTGCTAAAGCTAAGCCAAGTATCGCTTTCCCTAACTTCTTCATAACTTTTTATCCTCCTTATGTTATGACTTCTTTATTAATATCATACCACTTTTGTCTATACAAAAAATATTTTTTGCACAAAAAGAAAACATTAAATATTTAATGTTTTTGTTTGCCGAATATGTTAAAATATAAAAGTAGCCAAAAATACTAAAAGGGAATGATAATGAAATATAATCATTATCATTCCCTTTTATTTATATAAGTCAATTGTAAAGAATATTTTTTGATTAAGGATAGAAGTTACCTCTATTTCATCACTATACTATGTGTTTCAATACATTTTTTGGGCAATCCCGGTATTCAATAATCCTACATAGAAGACATCAGCGCTTTTAAATTATGAACAGCATAATTAATATAGCTTTTAAATCACCCTCATAATTTTATAACTATAATAAATTTCAATCTGCTCATTTATTATTTATCATTTTAAATGAAAAATTAATTTTAAAAAATCCTTGATATATGTTACAAATGTAACACAATACCAAGAATTATTAAATTATTGATTACTTAAATCTTCTCCATTTGATTTAATTACTTTTTGATACCAATAAAAACTTTTCTTTTTCATTCTTGTTAGTGGTCCTTTACCATCATCATCCTTATCAACATAGATGAAACCATAACGCTTGCGCATTTCTCCAGTTCCAGCTGAAACTAAATCAATACATCCCCATGGAGTAAAGCCCATTAAATTAACACCATCATATTCAACCGCATCTTTCATTGCAGCAATATGTTTAGCTAAATAATCAATACGATAATCATCATTGATTGAGCCGTCTGCTTCAACTTTATCAATAGCTCCCAACCCATTTTCAACAATAAATAAAGGTAAGTTATAGCGTTCTTGTAACCTGTTTAAAGCTAATCTTAAGCCAGTTGGATCAATTTGCCAACCCCAATCACTTGCCTTTAAATAAGGATTAAGTACTGAAGTAGACATGTTTCCATCCGTTACTTTTTTACTTTCATCAGTAGTGACTACAGAGCTTGAATAATATGAAAATCCAATATAGTCAACTGTTCCTTCTTTTAAAATCTCATCATCACCAAGTTCTTTAATCAATTTAACTCCATCACGCTCAAATTCTTTTAATTTATAAGCTGGATAAAAACCACGACATTGAACATCACTAAAGAAATGTCTTTGTTGGTCAGATAACATTAATTTTAATTCATCATCAGGATTACATGTTAAGGCATATGTTGATCCATAAGCTGTCATCATCCCAATCTTGAAATCAGGATTAATTTTGTGCCCCATGATTACAACCTTTGCACTTGCGATAAATTGATGATACACGGCTTGAGCACGGCTTTGTGGATCATTTTTTAAGACTCCACCTGCAAACGGTGGCATAAAATCCATAATATTAATTTCATTAAAAGTCATCCAATATTTAACTTTATCTTTATAACGCTTAAAAATAGTTTCACAATATTTTTCAAAAAAGCCTACTAAGCGACGATCTAACCATCCACCATATTTATTTGCTAAATTTAATGGTGTTTCATAATGAGAAATTGTTACTACCGGTTCAATTCCATATTTTAAACATTCATCAAAAACTCGATCATAAAATTCTAGTCCTTTTTCATTTGGTGTTTCATCATCACCATTAGGAAAGATTCTTCCCCAGTTGATTGATAATCTAAAACAGTTAAAACCCATTTCAGCAAATAATTTAATATCTTCTTGATAATGATGATAAAAATCAATTGCTTGATGTGAAGGATAATATTCACCTTCATGACATTCTAATACCGCACCATCAGGAAGTGATTTAAATGGCATTACTGCTTGACTATGTTTACTTCCATCAGGCATCGTGTATGTAATTCTACGCGCTTCTTGATGCGTTCCATTAGTCATTACATCAGCAGTACTTAGTCCTTTACCATCTTCATTATATGCACCTTCAAATTGATTGGCAGCTGTTGCGCCACCCCATAAAAATCCTTTAGGAAAACTCATTTTTTCTTATTCCTCCTTAATATATTTATCATTATACCGTATCATCCTTATCTCTAATTAGTCCTTTCATCATCTGAAAAATATTTCAATTCATGAAAATACTTTGACAAGTTCATTTATTTTATCATTTTCTTAAATATTTCTTGATGTAACCACTAAAAAATGGTATTTTTTTATTAAACATTTATATAAAGGGGAACAGTATGAATAAAATTGTTAAATTTGGGGGTTCATCTTTAGCTGATGCAACTCAATTTAAAAAAGTAGCTAATATTATCAAAAGTGATAAATCTCGTCGTTTCGTGGTACCATCCGCACCGGGAAAAAGATTTAAAGATGATATCAAAGTGACTGACCTATTATATCAAGCTTATAATGCTAAAGATAATAAGACTTTTGAAGAAACATTTAAATTAATTAAAGCTCGTTATCAAGATATTATTGACGAATTAAAATTAAATTGTTCTTTAGAAAAAGAATTTGAAATTATTAAGAAAGCTTTTCAAGATAAAATTGGAATTGATTATGCCGCTAGCCGTGGGGAATACTTAAATGGAATTGTATTAGCTAACTATCTTGGTTTTGAATTTATTGATGCTAGTGAAGTTATCTTTATTGATGAACATGGTAATTATGATCAAGAAATGACTGATCCAGTTTTATCTAAACGTTTAAGTAACGTTAAAAATGCCGTTATTCCAGGTTTTTATGGTTCTGCTAATGATGGCAGCAAAACAATCAAAACATTTTCCCGTGGAGGAAGTGATGTAACTGGTTCAATCGTTGCAAGAAATGGTCATGTTGATTTATATGAAAACTGGACTGATGTTTCTGGTTTCTTGATTGCTGATCCGCGAATTGTTAAAGATCCTGATACTATTGGTACAATTACATACAAAGAATTACGTGAATTATCTTATATGGGAGCAAGTGTTCTTCATGAGAATTCTATTTTCCCAATTCGTAATGAAGGAATTCCAATTCAAATAAAAAATACTAATCGTCCTGAAGATGAAGGAACATTGATCGTTGAAACAACTTGTCATAAACCAGATCATGTTATTACCGGAATCGCCGGTAAAAAGGGATTTGCTACAATCATGATTGAAAAAGATATGATGAATAGTGAAATTGGTTTTGGTCGTAAAGTACTACAAGTATTAGAAGATAATGATTTATCATTTGAACATACTCCTTCAGGAATTGATACAATGACAATTGTCGTTGAGACTGAATCTTTTATTGATAAAGAGCAGGAAATTTTAGCCGGTATTCATCGTGCAGTTCAACCAGATTCAATTGAATTAGAATCTGATCTAGCATTAATTGCAATTGTTGGGCGCGGAATGAAAGATGGTCGTGGAACTGCTGCTAAAATCTTCACAGCCCTGGCTCAAGAAAATATTAACATAAAAATGATTGATCAAGGTTCATCAGAATTAAATATTATTGTTGGTGTAAAAAATATTCATTTCAAAAATGCAATTCGTGCTATTTACAAAATGTTTATTACTGAAGAAAAATAAAATTAATATAAAAACATCCTCCTAATATGTAGTGAACCCCTCTGTTTGGGCAATGATGCGTACCCTCTTTACTGGACAAACCAGTAAGGAGGGTTTTTATATGAAATATGATTATGGATTTAAGTTGAAGT